>Ga0182024_10010977_pt1 | contig 18319 bp, 11 predicted proteins | sample P32metaG_FD_120480 | JGI IMG/M metagenome (GOLD analysis project Ga0182024, IMG submission 120480) | Permafrost microbial communities from Stordalen Mire, Sweden - P3-2 metaG (Illumina Assembly) | ecosystem: Environmental > Terrestrial > Soil > Wetlands > Permafrost | place: Sweden: Stordalen... | reverse complement strand
GGAAATCCCGCAAACTGCGCGGGATTCCCACTTTCCCACAGCCCCGACTGCTGCTGGTTAACTATGAAACCGGACATATCGTGTGCTAAGAAAACCGGACATTTTAACTTGCTAAGGACAGAGAGGTTACGGGAGATTGGTTGTCAAATTGCCGTGAGCTCGGTCTCCTCGACGGTGATAAGTTATGGCCTGTAGTTGGCTATACCGTAGCGTGGGAGGAAGGAGATTAACTGGCCTCGGCTGCTGTAAAGTCTGTACTGGCGGTCAATGCCGCAACCATGCCCTCCTTGGAGGAGAGAACGCGATCCAGCGCGTCAGCAAGAACAACCGGAAAATCCGATGTCAAGAGATTGGTATCCACGAGTAGCGCGCGGTCCGTATAAAATCGATAGATTTTCATCGAGCCGCGCCATTGACTGGCGGTGGTGACCAACTCCAGTGTAAGATGCCAAGCTGCCCAACTGTTTCCAAACTTCGGAGCCCTGGGCTTTTCGAAATGTAAAGTCTTTCCCAACCGTCCCCGCAGGAGTGTGTCGCCCGCTGGGAGCCCGTCTCCCCCGACCTCGACGCTCAATTCGAACCCGTCAAAATCATTAGAAAGAAAAGCGGATTTCAGGATTTGACACACCTGTGCGTAATCGCTAGCGCCCTTCAACTCCTCGGTTGCCCGTCGAATTGCAAGATTGTTAACAAATATGCTTCTTTGTTCGACCGTCCGTCGCGCGACACGCCGAATTTCCCCAAATTCCAAATACCCCAAATGCTGAACGCCAAACCAGACGCCCGTGCCTATCACCAACAGCACCACGCCCAGCGTGGGTCCTTCAGGCCAGAGCAAGAATAGACTGAGCAGGGCGAAGAGAGCCGACACCGCATAGAGCGCAATAACGACTTGCCGCGGGGACATGCCTTGTTGCAGCAACTTATGATGAATGTGCTCACGATCAGCCCTGAATAAGGGCCGACCGCTGATCAAGCGCCGCAGGACGGACAGAGTGGTCTCAAGAATCGGCAGGCCGAAGGAGACGACCGGAATGGCGACTGCAATGACAGTGGGTGCCTTCTGAGCGCCCTCCAGCGCCAAGGCACTCAGCATGAATCCGATAAACAAACTCCCGCAGTCACCGAGAAAGATGGTCGCCGGATTAAAATTAAAACGCAGAAATCCTAAGATGGCTCCCGCTAAGGCAATCGTCAGGAGCGACACTGGTAACGAACCACTCGAAATCGCCACAATAAAGACGATGAAGGTTGAGAATAGCGCGGAACCCGCGGCCAGCCCGTCCAGCCCGTCAATCAGATTGAATGCATTCGTGATCCCAATGACCCACAGAACGGTAATGGGAAGTCCGATGTACCAAGCCAAGTGCCGCGCACCAAACAACACTGGCAGATCGAGAATTCTCAAACCACCTGCAAACAGCATGATCGCAGCAATCCCTTGGACGGCAAACTTTGTGTACGGGCCAACTGAATGGATATCGTCGTAGAGACCAAGCAGGAAAACAAGAGTGGCAGGCACAAGAACTTTCAGAAGAGTCCGAATTGAGAGGCCAGCCACCAATGCCGGAAAGTGCCGACCGGCTAACAACGCAACACCCACAGCGATGAGAAAGGAGAGGAATATGGGAACTCCGCCGAAGCGCGGCAAGGGAGTCTCATGCAGGTCGCGTTCCTGAATCGGGGCTACCCAACCACGGCCCATTGCGAAATTGCGAACGCACCAGGTCAGTACGAACGAAAACAGCAGGGATATTCCGAAAGAGACCAAATAAAGCGGTATCAACTAAACTCTCCCGAGGTCTAGGCTAACTGCGGAGACGAAACACACCGATGCATCGCAGAGGCAAACTGCTTGTTCGAGTGCGACTTTCAAGTCTTCTGCCGAAGAACTATAACAACTCTGAATCCAAAGTTGCAATCCCTTCTAAAAAGTATTGTAGATGCTCAAGATAATGTCACCCCTTAACTGCAACGAGACTTTGTCACCTTATCAGGATGGTGACGATGAGTCAGAGAGAGTTCCAACGCTTAAAAGTGATAGAGATTGCTGCAATTGAGCGAGCGCCAGGTGCAGCGCCTCAAACGCCGCTATCGGCCCGATTCCGTCGGCTGGGTACAGTACGGCAATCGCGGACGCACCATGCCTTGGGCGGTTTCGATTCCCCAGAAGCAGTTGATCTTGATCCTGGCCCGCGGCAAGTACCGGGGCTTCAACGATTCTCATCTCGCGGAAAAACCTCGCGTCGAGGAGGACCTCTCGGTCAGCCGCGAGACCGCGCGGCGCATCTTGCGAGCCGCGAAGCTGGCATCTCCGCAGAAGCGTAGGCCTCGCAAGTATGGCTCCCGCCGCCCGCCCCGCCCGCGCTTTGGCATGCTGGCGCTCACCGACGCCAGCCGTCATGATTGGCTCGAGGGCCGCGGCCCCGAGCCCACGCTCACCGGCTTTCAGGACGACGCCACCGGTCAGATCCTCGCCGCTCACTTCCAACTCGAAGCCGAAAATACTCTAGGCTATCTCCGCGCCCTGCACGCCATGATCCTCACTCACGGCATTCCGCTCAGCCTCTACCGCGACGACACAGCATCTTCCAGCGCAACGATTCCCACTGGACGCTGGCCGAACAACTCGCCGGAAAACAGGCTCATACCCAACTCGGACGCGCTCTCGACCAACTCGGCATCGAGCAGATCCCCGCCTACTCGCCCCAGGCCAAGGGCCGCATCGAGCGCGCCTGGCGCACTTGCCAGGACCGTCTGGTCAGCGAAACTGCGCCTGGCCTACGCCACCACTTTGGCGCAGGCCAACGTCGTCCTCGCCCACTTCTGCGCCGACTACAACCCGGCGCTTCGCCCGTCCCGCCGCCGGTGCCTATTCGGACTTCCGCTCTCTGCCCCGCCGCTTCGATCTCGCCCGTTGCCTGAGCTTGCACTATCAACGCCTGGTCGCAGCCGATCACACCGTCACCTTAGGCGCCCATGCCGTCGCCCTGCCGCCTTTGCCGGGCCATCGTGGCTATGCCGGAGAAACCGTCGAACTATCCCATCAGCTCGACGGCACCTTGCACGTCTATCGCGGGGAGGTTAGACTGCTCGCTCTGCTCCTTCCGCTCCAAGAACACGCCGAACGCCGCCCTGCGCCCCTCACCACCGCGCAGAAAAGAAAACCCCGGATGCCCCGCATCTACAAACTTTCCGGCCGCCCTGCTTTGGCGGCCGTTACTTAAACGATAGGGGTGACAGAGTCTCGTTGCAGTTAATACGACATTTTCTCGTTGCAACAATAGCCCTTCTCAAGAGTATGTTGAAAAAATCTAACTTTTTCTTCGTAATATAGGCCCGGAGTCCAAGCGAAACGCTAACGCCCTTCTGTCGATTCCTGAGCACATGGCACCACCGTTAGGCTGAAAATAACGCAAGAGGGAGAAATGAAGACGGGGGAGGTTGGCGAAAGTGGTTTGCGATTTGTCTCCAGAAACTCCGTGGCTTCACCTAAGAAACTGGCTGCTGCACGGATTGAAGAACGAAGGAAAGTACCCCCGGTAATCTTGTCCCGAGTTGCTCCGCACCCGCAACATGGTAGCGCAGGCGGGCCAAAATGAAAAAGGCACTTGACACAGTCACACGGGCGGTACTTGACTTATCCTGATGCGTGCGTCTCTGACAGCACTCGGAAGGTGAATATGAAAGGTATTGTTGTAGGTATCGTGTTCGCGTTGACTGCGCAGGTGCTCGTGGGCCAGACCGCGCCGCGGGTTCCGCTGGGAATCGTTTCGGATTGGACGCACCATCATGTCCTCTACCCGGATTCGAAAGGCGATTCTGCGATCGCCGAAATCCGAAGAGATCCCCGCCGGGTGCAGAATTGGTATCTCCGCCATCGAGAAGCCTGGTGGCCGGAACGCCATCGCGGACCCCGCAAGAGTAGCCGCAGAGACTGGAGCTTGTCTTTGGCGGCGTCCCCTTTGACGTCCGGTTTTGAGCCGCTCTTCGACTTTACATTCGCCATTAGTCCCGACACAGGGTACGGCGGCCTGAACACCACAGACGTTGGCAATGGTGAATTCCTGGCCACCGCCGGCAACCTCACCGTGACTGCCGGCCAGGACGTTGGCTCGTACCCACTGTATCCAGGTGGGCCAGCCGAAATAGTAAGTCCAAGCGGGAGGTTCTTGTTCGATAATCTTCTCTACCCCTCAATAGATCCCGGGATTGATAACGGCGGTCTCCTCTTCACTGGCAACGGTCTGGAGATCAACATCTGGAGCAACGGTCCCGACAATTATGAATTTGATGACTGGAATGGTACTAGTTATACCAATGATGTTACGGGAACACCCTTCACCCTGAACGTCGCTCCTGGCGGAGGCCAGACCTCTCCGGCCAAATTTGTGTTTGATGTGACCGCGGCTCCAAACTGCACGAACGACTTCGTGGTGATCGGTATCCCAGCGAACCCCGCGTCAGGCGGTCAAGCCAACATCATTGGAGTAAACAACCTGTATAGCGGCGGCACTGGCGCGCTGTGCGCGACCGGACCGACGGTGATGTTCGCCTATGCCTCAGGCGCCGGACAGGTGCCAGCTTCTGTGGTCATCTCACAGAATGGGAACCAAATTGCCTATGTCGAGAATCTCACTACTGGCAGTTCCTATTTCCATATCCTTACCATTGGCACCATCGGGACCAACGGGTCCAGCCCGACGGCGGCAGTCTTGCCGGGTAGTGCCGGAGGAAACAACGCCGTGGACCAGAAAGTGCTGCTTTCGCCGGACGGCGGCACCACAAACCAAAGCTCCACGAATACCGTTTTCGTCGTTTACGCGCCTAACGATGCCAACGATGTCGCCTACACCACTACCTACAGTACGGCCGGGAATGGCTCCGGCTTCCTATACAAGATCAGCAATGTATTCAACGGCAGTGCAACCCCAGCGATCGTTTGGAGCGTCCCCATTAATGCAGTTCCGTCAACTCCGGTATACGATTCGGTGTCGAATAAGGTCTTTTTTACGGATGGCAGCGGTCGTATCGATTATGTGACGGACACAGGCACGTCACCGTCGGTTGTCTATGGCGCGGTTCTGGCCAACGGCGACACGTCCGAGAATCCAGTAATCGTCGATAGCACCAATCAGATGGTCTACGCTTCTTTCAACTCCAATGGGACCAACGCCCTAATCGTGCAAGCCCCCACGAGTATGGCAAGCGCCGTCTCCGTACCCGTGGGCTCGGAAAGCACGATCTACACAGGACCGTACGAGCCGGACTTTAACAACGCCTGGTACACCGGATCGGGAACACCTCTTCTGTACATCGCAGGAACCGGCACCGGGACGCTTCCCACGCTCTACAGTGTCGGGTTTAGCGGCAGCGGCGTTATGAACAGCAGCGCCAACGCTACCACTGCGGCTCTGACTACCGGCACCGCCGACTCTTCCCCGGTCACAGAGTTTTACAACACTTCGCTACAGAAGGACTACATTTTCGTAGGGGTCACGGACAATTGCATCGCTACCATTGGCGGTGGAACTGCCGGCTGCGTCATGAGCTTGGATATCACCGGTGGCTTTCCAAGCGTCAATGCCAGCAGCACCGCTCTGGCCGCCGCTGGAGGCACAACCGGCATCATCGTGGATAACGATAGCAGTCTTACCGAAGCTTCAAGCATTTACTACGCGACCAAGACCGGGGCGACGTTGGTCAAAGTCACTCAGTCCGGGCTGAACTGATATGTGAGCCGGCTTGAACTCGGAGTAAATGACATATGTTGAATCAGAGCTGACTTCTTCACCATTGCATCATAGCCCAAAAATATCCGCCGAAATGCAGCCTAGCAGTCTGATGGCGAGGCTGCTGGCTTGCTACGAAACTTTGCGGCTAAATCTGCACTGGCACGGCTGTGAGAAGAGCCACCGCATGACCGAGAATCTTGGTCAGTCGCTTTGCTGCGCTTAGGCAACCAAGAAATGCCGTCAATCGAATATGATTTTAGAGTGATTCCGACTTCAGTGAGTAGTCCGCACCGCTCCAGAATCCGGACAATTGTTCGTTAGCCAGACGGATTAGCAAAAGGAACTCCGAAAGTTTCGGGGCAATATTGTTGTGGCAAGTCTGCAGGTCACTGACTTGGCGAGATTTCTGATGGAATTAGTTTTCGTGAGTTTCCAGCCCCCGAACAGTCATGCTCTCAAAGGCGAAGGCTAAATCGGCGGGTAAAAACGGGAATTCCGACAAACCCAACTTGGCGGCGCCACAGAACAATCCATACTGGCACCGTTGTTTCGTAAATCCTTCAGCCAGCGTGATCCCAAGCATCAGCGGGAGCTACAAGGCATACAGAGATCCGCCGAGATGCGGACGACCGAAGGCAACTGCAATGCTGCTGTCGTGGGGGCGGTAATGGTCCAGGTCGAAGTAACTGAGTGGAAGCCTGGTGTCACCGACGTAGACGAGAGGGCGCAACCATCCGCTTCAGCACAGAGAGCCCGTATCGCCGGAGTAGCCAAATAGGCCGGATAAACATGTACAAAAACGACAGAGTAGGAGGAAGTGGCAGGAAGCGCTCTTCCTCGCCTGAGTACTGTGTGCATTGCAAAAAGACGTAGCGAACCTTGTCGTACAAACGTTCTTTCAGTTTCAAGTTGAAAACCTGACTCTCAATTGGGTCGACATCTCGAGCTTCTTCTATGCGCTGGCGAACCTCATCGGCAAGTTTCCTGACTTCAGCATCGTCTCGTACCGCGGAGACGACACTTGAAGGCACCTGGGCTTGCAGCAGCTCCGCCGCTAGATAGATCCCCAGCCGACACGTTCGCGCCGCCCCAACGGCTTCAGCTCGGTTGAAAAGGCGACGCCAATCCAGTTCAGGATTCGATCGAAGGAATTCGGCGAGATCGCAGAGCCATTTCAACGCGGACCAGCTATGTTTCCCACCATGAATAGCCAGAAATAAGAACATATCTTGAGAAGAAAATAACCACACTTCCCTACCAAAGATCGCACATGGCTTTATGCCGTTCCAAACATCTTCCGCCACGATGCTGGACACAAATCTCCGCGGCGAAAACTGCCAGTGGAGTTCGACTCTCATTCCCGTCGAGGCGGAATGCAGTTCGTCAACGTTAATATCTGGAGTAATAACCGCGCTTGCCAAGTTCGACCGATAGCCCTGGTTCGATAAAATCTCCCTGGCTTTCGGAATGTCTCGTTCTCGGATGAGGATGTCTAAATCTGTAAATTCCCTCAGCGCCACGTCGCCGTAAAGAACCGCGGCCAACACAGGTCCTTTGAAGGGCACTGCGAGAATGTGCTCTGCGTCAAACAGCTGAAGTATGTGAAGCAGTTCGCCGGCCAAGAACCGATTCTTGGCCGAATTTGCGGAATAGAAGTGGCTCAGTTCTTGTCGCGCCACTTCGGGCAACGCTTGCCAGCAGGTTGTATGCAAGGTCTGGTAAACCAGGGGCCTTACTCCATGCGATTTGGCAAGTTGAAGAAACGCTTGCCAATCAACATCCTGAGTTGCTATTTCCTTGATTCGAACTCTCGTTTGGAGCGTGCTGCACGTCCGGGCGCAGCAGAGCATGAGGTCGACTTCCGGGATCCATGAACCACCGATTCCCGCCTCGGAACGCATCTCGGCCCGGGTCTTTCTTGCACAATCACTGGCGAACTCATCCACGTCAATCCGCCGCAGCGGAAACCATGGCGGACACAGAGTACTTGGAACGGAGCTGATCTGCGATCCACTCAAAGGTCACTGCCAGCCCTCGCCCCAACCGGATGGACGGTTCCCAACCCAACACCTCCCGCAAGCGATTATTGTTGCTGTTGCGACCCCGCACACCTTGAGGTCCGCGGACGTTGTGGCGTTTCGAGATCCGCTTGCCAGCAATCCTGGCCACCAGGTTTACTAATTCATTAATCGTTACGAGTTCATCCGTTCCCAGATTGAGAGGTTCGCGGTAGTCAGAAGCCATAATGCGGATGAGCCCTTCCACGCAATCTTCCACATACATGAAGGAGCGCGTCTGCTCGCCATCGCCCCACACTTCGATCTCTCCATTTTCTTCACTGAGAGCCACCTTCCGACAGATGGCAGCTGGTGCTTTTTCCTTGCCGCCTTCGTACGTGCCTAGAGGCCCGTAGACGTTGTGAAACCGGACAATTCGCGTCTCAAAGCCGTAATCTTTGTGGTAGTAACGGCAGAGTTCCTCGGCAAAAAGCTTCTCCCACCCGTAGCCCGGCTCGGGATCGGCGGGATGGGCATCTTCCTCACGTAGAGCAGTGACTGCCGCGTCTTGCTGCTTGCTCTGGTTGTAGACACAAGCGGAAGAGGAGAACAGAAAACGCTGGACCTCATTCTGACGGCTGGCCTCGAGCATGTGGGCATTGATGAGAATGTTGTTGCGACTGATGTCGGCGAGATACGCGGTGATATAGCCAATGCCGCCCATGTCGGCAGCGAGATTGTAGACCTCATCAATTCCGCCGCGCGTGGCCAGGAGGCCGTTCTCCGCCTTGCGCAGATCAAGGATCTCAAACACATCGCTGGGCGAAGCTTCGTATTCCGGATACTTGATGTCAACACCGCGGACCCAATGCCCGTCTGATTTGAGTCTCTTCACCAAATGGTGCCCAATAAAGCCACCGGCGCCCGTTACCAATACTCGCTTTTGCTTCCCCATACCTGCACTCTCCTGAGATTTCAAATCTGGTGATCGGCTCCAAGCAGAGCCAATTGTACTCGCTAAGCTTCCTCGCGTCCTATCAGTGTTCAGCCTGCAAAAAAAACCGAAGCCGGCCCCAGCGTTGTGGTTCTTCCAGGGAGACCAACTTTTTCTAGCAATTCTAGACTGTTGTTGATTTGCAGTTTCCCGAAGCTCCCTTTGCGCATTGTCTTCGACATGGGTGCGTTCATCGGGTTATCAGGAAGAACCTGTGCAAAAGCAAGACACCTCAAAAGGACAGCTGGCGCCGTCGGCCCGGCATCTAGCCGCTGCGGCAGATGAGCCGATACGTCGGCAGGCCGGACAGCGGAGTGTCCGGAATTATGCCTTTGACGTACCCAACAATGGTTACCCTTTTTTAGGCTTTGAATGTATGTTCTCGCTAGAGGATTTCCCAAGATGCTTCAATGGAGTGAAGAAGATGACTAGCTTATTTCGCCAGTTGTGGTTGCAAGAAGAAGCACAAGACATCGCTGAATACGCGGTGATGCTGGCAGTGATTCTGGTGATCGTCGTTGGCACCATCCAGTTGATCGGATCGAATGCGAACAAAGTGTTTCCCGTATAGCTAGTTCGATCCCATAGCTGCTGCGCCAAAAGTCCGACCCTTGCCAAGCTCCTTCGCAAACTCCGTAAGAAATACCGTCACATCGAAGCTGATCTCGCCGCAGTCGTTCCTGACATCGAGGCGGATTACACCTACAATTGCGCTGCTTCTCGCGTACCGAAGAGAAAACTGGGCATCGAATATTGGAAATACGAATTTGGCAGCACCGATCTACAGCGCAGTCCGCGAAATTCCTTTAAGCTGTCTCGAGACGGAAAATAGGATTGACCCCTACGGCTCCCGCGAGGAGCCGCTGCTGCTCGACCTCCGTGATGGGTTGGAAATCCTGACCGATGTCCATCCCCAGCCGGAAGTATCTCTCATCGCCGGGAGGAATTGCGGCCGTGACCGGCTGGGATAGCGTCCAGCGCAGACCCAAAGCGGCTTCTTCCGGGAAGGCCGCCGGTTCGTACCAGCACTTGGGATGGGGGTGGCCACTCTTTTCGGAGGCGGGCCAGGTTGTTTTGGCCATCCCTTTCAAGGCCAGGACGCCCATTTCCTTCTGCCGGGCCTTTTGGAACACTTGCGGTCCAAAATTGGCCTGGGAGTAAAGGACAAAGTTAAGCGGGAAAAGAATCGTGTCGAAGTGATAGCGATCCATTGCGGAAAGAGCCACTTCCACCGAGTGAGCCGAGAAACCAATGAAACGCAGCTTGCCCGCCTTCTTGGCAGCCTCGAAGGTTTCCATGGCGCCGTTGGGACCGAAGATCTGTTCAAGGTCTGACATCTTCGACAGCGCGTGAAATTGGTAGAGATCCACGTGGTCGGTGCGGAGCAGCCGCAGAGACTCGTCCAGCAACTTGGCAGAACCGTCCTTGGTCCAGTCTTCTTGCTTGCAAGCCAGGAAGACCTTGTTGCGGTAGGGTTCGAGCGCCGCCCCCAGGCGTTCCTGCGCATTGCCATAAGTGGGCGCCACGTCAAAGTAGTTGATCCCCCGGTCCACTGCTTCCGCTACGATATTGCTGGCAAATGACGGGCTGTTTTCCATGACCACGATGCCCGCAAAGCCGATGATGGAAAGTTCCTCGCCGGTCTTGCCTAACTTCCTTTTTGGAATCGGCTTTGCGTTGCTGCCAGCTTGCTCCGCCTGCGCGAGGGGTTCGAGCATCTTGGCCGAGCTTACCAAACCCGCCGCCGTTCCCATCTTTAAGAACTCACGCCTTTCCATGGCAACCCCTTTCAGATAAGGTATGCTGCTGTGTCGAACCACTGGAGCCAAGCCTTCCAAGGGCTGCTAGTGCGGCGTCTATACCGTTGGGCTTCTTCTTGCACGCGTTCGCGCTCTTTCTTCAACTCCTGTAGAACGGCGGACAGGTTTCCCATTTGCGGTGCTTCCCGCTCGAAAGAAGATCATAGCAGCACGGTCTGTCCAGGGCAGCAGACTGATGGCAGTGATTCGTGCTCTTTTTTTCTTACCACGCTAGACGACCCAACTCAGTCAAACGGCCACTTTGAAATTTCAAGATAGAGGCGCAAGTGTAGGGACTCCCCTTAGGAGGTCAAACGGAAAGGGGGATAGGAGGTAGGAGATAAAAAGTCCGTCCTCCATAGTAATGAATGAGTAAACAGGGACGTGCCGTTGGAAGAGTCCGCCGGAGTTGGCCAATTGGTCGATGGCGAGAAACCGGACAGTACGCGCCTACTGACGTGCCATGCCGGTAACTATCGAGGTCGGAGGCCCGTCCGCGGGAAGATGTCAAATGTGCTGCCGAGCTGCAAGAAGTACGCCTCCGCTTTTTTAGAGCCACTCTGCAAGCCGCGGAAACTCGCAACCGTATCCTGCACCCCGTAGTAGTAATCCGGACTCTGGCTGGCGTGCGCGTAGCAGGCAGCCTTCTTCGTATCCGCTACGTCTGTAATGTCCACATAGTGAGTAGGCGTGGGGAACTGGCTTGTGTCCTCGCCATCCGAAACCTCGTAATAGTACAGGGCGAACCTATGCTTCAGTTGTTTCCATGATTCGTACGTCAGGTTCGCAATGGCGCGGTGATCGGGATGATTATCGATGAGCCAATGGGTGAAGACTGCGTCCGGGTTCTCCGCTTCGAGGATGGTCTGGAACGTCTGGTAATGTGCGTTGTCGACAATCGCGTGGCCGTTGATCTGATTCGCATATGCTGGCTGTGCCTTCAAAATCTCACATGCCTTTTTCGCTTCGGCAATGCGCACAGCTGCCGAAGTCTGCTGCCAGGCTCCATCATTCATATAGAGCAACACAACTTCATGGCCCACTTCCGTGAGTCGCGTAATTGTGCCGCCGCAGCCGTACTCCGGATCACCGGGATGTCCGCCGGTGACGACGATCTTGCATTTCCGGGCGGGCTGCTCCGAGCCGGAAGAATTCTGGGCCACAGCCTTCACCGCTGCCGCTCCCGCAACCACCCCGGTACCTCTTAGCATTTCTCGACGATTCATTTTTAAGATTCCCTCGGCTTCCCGTGTGAGAGCGCAAACGGCAACAGCGCTTGGCTCGCCGCACTGAGAAGTCTACCTCAGACTACTTCCCGCCTCTTCCTCAAAGCCGCGCATGTTCTGCTTTTCGCTCGAAAGGACGAGAAATATACATGGCGAACAAACTGCGGCTAGGCTCGTGCTAGAGTTGTGACTTAAATTTCTGACAATAGCGTTTTCACGAGGTGCTGCGCATGAAGACGGCTCTGATCCAGTCTTGTATTTACGTTCTAGTTTGGTTTGCTCTCAACCTCACCGCTACTGCGGCTACCTTCAAAGATGTGCAATTCTCGGAAGTTGATGGTGTTCGGCTAACGCTGGACGCGCATGTTCCAGAGGGAACTGGTCCCTTTCCGGCGGCCGTGCTCGTGCACGGCGGAGGCTGGGTAGCAGGCGACAAGCAGCAGTACATCACGTATATCTTCCAACCCTTGTCCGACGCAGGGTTCGCGTGGTTCAGCATCAACTATCGACTCGCGCCGCAGTACAAATTTCCTGCGGATGCCGACGACGTCGAGGCGGCAATCCGTTTCGTTAAGGTGAATGCAGCGAAGTACAACATCGATCCACGGCGGATCGCTCTGATTGGCGAGTCTGCCGGCGGCCACCTGGTGTCATACGTGGGGGCCCGCAACCGTCCGGAGTCCCGCGTAGCTGCGGTTGTATCCATGTATGGGATTCACGATTTCATTTCCGCCTGTATGGAATGGAAACCTGTGCCGACGGAGATCCTCCAGTTGTTCGGAATTTCGGAGATCAATGCTGATTCCGCTCCGATCCTGTTAAAAGCTTCTCCGGTTGTGTATATCAAGCGCGATATGCCGCCTTTCCTGCTAGTGCATGGATCTAAAGATGAAGATGTGCCGTACGCGCAGTCCGTGGAAATGTGCCGCAAGATGAAGGACGCGGGGGCTCGATGCGATCTAATCACCATCGAAGGAGCGCCGCACGGTATGGATCACTGGGAGCCGGTTCCCGAGTTCCTCTGGTACAAGCAGGCTCTGGTGGATTGGCTCAAGAAAATCTTGCGCTAAGACCTCCTGCACATCGTGACGGATGGATCGGTTCGTCACTCCCAACACCTGCTACTGCGGAAGTCCATTTGCCGCAACATCAACCCGGAGAGTGACCGAGCCGACACTTTGCCCTCCGCTCTCCGCCGACCATTTGAGTGTTTGCCAAGTGTCTTTGTGAGCCGCGGCCGGGGTAATTTTCAGCTGAATGGCGTAGGCGTCATGGGCAGGTACCGTGTAGATCGTCGCGTCCGGTTTCTGGCTCCATCCAGAGGACAGCGTGGAGCGCAGAGTCACTTGCTTGGGCGCATCCGTGTCGTTGCGGATGAGCAGCGGAACCCAAAGCGTTTCGCCTGGGGCAACTTGAGCCTCCGGCGAATAGAGGTCAAGGTGCTCGATATTGTGAGCCGGCCAGAATGCATGGTAGAAGGCCCAGGGCCCACCGAGTTCCAGTTCGAGTCCCGGCGCAGGGGGAACGTAGCCACGTGCCCGAGTGTAGGCGACCGGCGCCGACGTGATGCCTTCGAAGACATCGCTGGTCGCACTCCCGCCCACAAGAGATTTTCCAAAAATGAGCCGGACGGGCATTTCCGTGAATTCCTTCAACTGGGCGTCGGTGAAGTCATTCTGCGTCTTGTAATAATTCCATGCTTCAGCGGCTACGCGCGAATAGGGCACCTTGCGGGAGGGCGACATATCGTTGGTCTGATATTCCGGCCCTTTGCCATGAAGGAAATCGAAGTGAGTCGTGTCTGAGAAGTAGTAGATTTTCTTCGGCTGCCAGAGGCGGAGTCCCTCTCCGTAATTGCCGATGCCCAGCCGTTCGCGCGGAGCTTCGACCTGCTCAGGGAATGCAAGCGGATTGGCGGCTAGATCGAAAGCTTCCGTGGCGAGGACTCCGGCAGCCTGATGGTCTTCGTGGTTCTCCCCGACCACATAGTTTGGCATCCAGGTCAGAATCACTTCCGGCCGAGTAACTCGAATCAGACGGACAATCTCGTCAAGCGCGGCCCCGTGTCCCCATTGCTCCAGCGAGTGCAGAACGTCGGCGCCCGGCGTGTCGGAACCATGCAAGAACCACGCATCGGACACGCCGTAAGAAGCCAGAGAACGCCGGGCCTCCATTTCGCGGACGTCCGCCAAAGCATTAGCCTGTTCTTGCCCGGCAGCGTTGCCGCCGGAATTCCCGCGGGTCGTGAAGATCACGGCCACGCGCTTGTGCTGCTGTTCGATCAATTTTGCAACGTAGGCAGCGACTTCAATATCGTCGTCCGGATGACCGACCACTTCCAGAATGTCGACTTTGTAACGGCTATCTGGTTCCGGGTTGGGCGGCGCCTGTTGCGCTCGAGATTGTGAAACTCCGCTCGTTATGAAGACTGCGAGAACAAAAGACAGGAACACTTTCATGTTTTGGTGGTCCTCTCAGTACGATTGTATGATTCGCAATGTAGAGATACCGGCACCCGATCCAGGTACCGGTCGTAATTGGCATCCATCATTAATAACGGAAATGCAATCCGAATTGCATCTGGCGCATCGTAGCCGCTGCGGTAATCTGTCCTGCCCCAGTGACATCGACGGTAGGGTTGGGATTCGCGAGGTTTACATGATTCGTCGCGTTATAGTTCTCCCATTTGAACTCCAGAGTTTTCCCTTCTGCAACCGTTAAGATCTTCCCTAAGGAAAGATCGAAATTGTACAGCCCGGGACCACGGAGCGAATTGTGGCGGACATCTCCATTGCGGCCTGGGCTCTGGGGCGCCGTGAAGGCGGCCGGATTGAACCAGAGGTTGGCGTTCGGGTTCGGTACACTGGCACTCCCGATCTGATCGGGTCGCACCTGGTTCAAGTCGGCGAAAACCTGGTTCGTACCCGAGATGTTGGGTGTGAAGGGCAAGCCAGACTCGAAAGTGGCGACTCCGCTGAAGGCCCAGCCTCCGAGGACTAAGTCAACAGCTCGACTCGCCGATCCGCCAAACTGGCGCCCGCGTCCGAAGGGCAGCTCCCAGACGTAGCTGATCGTTGCCGTATGGGTGCGGTCGTAATTCGCGGGACCGTGGTCCTGCCACCAATTCAAGTTGTTTGAAAATGCGCCTCCGGTCTCGCTATTCGCCATCGCCTTCCCGTAGGTATAAGTCGCAAGAAAATCCAAGCCATGGCTGGCGCGCTTTTGAACCTTGACCTGCAAGGCGTGATAGCTTGAGTTGTCGCAATTGCAAGTCTCGTATATACCCTGAGTCAAACCGAACTTCTGATAAAAAAGACGCCGCGCGTTGAAGTCGTTGCAAGTGCCGTCAGCCGCACAGTTGGGATCGAGCGCGGCCTGGTTTACGTTGGGATTGATGAACAAATGACGCCCGACGTTTCCGACGTAGCCCGCTTCCGCAGTCAAGGTTGGAGTGAACTGGTGCTGGACTGTGAGATTCCACGAATCGGCCAGCGGAATACGATAGGCACTCGGCGGATTGAAGAAATAATACGTGTTCAATCCGTTGGGCAGGGGATAGCGTCCGCTGGTGCCAATCGGCGGATTAACCGGCAACGGCGGTCCGGCTAAGAGTGAGAATACGGTTGAATAACTGTTGGGAGCAACCAGCTGTTGCGGGTTGGTGATGGGCGGATCGTAATCCGGAGCTTGACCAAAAACCGCTCCGAGTCCAGCTGGAGTAAAGCTGCGGCCATAGCCGGCGCGCACAACCGTGCGTTCCATCACCTGGTAGGCGATCCCAACCCGCGGTGCAAAGCCAAGATTGTAAGCCTTAACTCCCATATTCAAGGGCACGGAGCCCATTCCGGCGACCAGCACTTCCCCGGTATTGGGATCGAAGCTTCCCGCTCCACCGGGGCTCGCGGCAGTCTGCGGCAAGTAGTTTTCGTAGCGTACCCCGTAGCTCACGGTCAGCTTCCGTGTTGCTCGCCAGGCGTCTTGTCCATAGAAAAACAAGCGAGTTTGGCGCAGCCCAGGATGGAACCCGATACCCGTGAAATAGCGTGCGAAGCCGCCCGGATCACCGAGAAGGAAGGACGCAAGTGCTGCACCCGTGGTGACCGAACCACCCGTAAGCTGGTCAATGTCGGAACTGCCTGTCACGCTGTCGCCAAAGCTGATCTCTCCGGAACGGTGAGAGTCACTGGGAATCCGTTGCTGCTGGGCGCGGCGAATGTCGGCGCCCCAGCCGAAGTTGTGATTGCGCCTTGTCTTTGTCCAATTGTTCACCCATTGAAAGTGGTTCTCGGTTTCCTTCAGCGGGCAATTGCATTGGTTCACGCCCAGTGCATACCCAAAGTTAAATCCGCCATTTCCGTTGATATAGAACGCTGGCATCCCGCTGGTCTCGACCGTGCCGAGGTTCAAACCTGGCAAGCCCGCATTTGTAGCCGGAGTTGTGCCGACTCCGTTCGGCTGTACACGAATTCGATACCGATAAAAACCAAAACGAAAATCCGTAATCAGACTAGTGCTCAATGTGTATGTGCTGCCGAGCGCCAGGCTCTGATTTCGGTCGAGGGAACTGCCCGCGAAATTGATTCCGTTCAGAGAAGGGCCGCCAGCCTCTGTCCCGTAAGCCCCCGGTGCAGACAGATCAAAATCGGCGATTGTGTAGCGGCCGAAGAAATGAAGTTTATCCGAGAAGTTGTAATCGATCCGTCCATCGACCTGGTCGCTATCAAATTTCTCGCTGCCGCTGGCAATGTAATTATTGGCAATCGAGCCGGGGTTCGTATTGGGCATTGGGAGGAACTGCAGAATATTAGTGACAGGGTTCGGAACTGGAATGACATTGACCTGACCGCTGGTCGTAATTGCCTTGCGTTGGCTTCCGTCCGGATTGCCCGTGGTCGGGTCAAATACCATGCCGGCCTGAGCGGGCGCAAACCCGCCTTCAGTCGTCGGCACAAGTTGAGGGGTGGCGCATCCGGTTGCCGAGGTACTGCCATCGGCGCAAATGAAGTTCCCCAAAAGAGCGGTCAGATCGCCGCCGCGCTCGGCTGCGGTTGGCACGGTCGTGATTATGGAAGCAGCGCGGCGTCTGCGCGTGCCTTGGTAGTCGGTGAAAAAGAACAGCTTGTCTTTTCTGATAGGGCCGCCAAACGAGCCCCCGAACTGATTCCAGCGTAGCGGCAGATTTAGCGCAGAGAACCGGTCTTTCGCATTGAAGGTGTCATTGCGCAAGTACTCGAACAGAGAACCGTGAAGATTGTTCGTGCCTGATTTCGTTGTGGCTTGCAACAGGGCGCCTGCGACCGAACCAAATTGAGCATCGTAATTGCTGGTGGTGACTTTGAACTCCTGCAGCGAGTCGATATCGGGATTTACAACCGCAATGCCCAGGATGGCGCTATTGTTTTCCGTCCCGTCCAGCAGGAAGCCATTGGAGGTGAATTGTTGCCCGTTGACATCGATCTGGTAACCGCCCTGCGGGTTCTCAGCCGCGGCGTGTGTCCAATCGTTTAGCTGCGTCCCAGGCGTCACCAGCAGCATCTGGGTCACGTTGCGGTTCAAGATCGGCAAGCCGCCGAGTTCGTCCGTGGTGAGAGTTGTGCTGACATCGGCTCGGTCCACTTTGAGCTGCGGCGTTTCGTCTGTAACCGTAACTTGGGTGGACTGGCCCTGCACCCCTAGCCGAAGATCGACGCGAGTTGAGGAATCGATCTGAACCTCAGCAAGAGCCTCGGCCACGCTGAATCCGGGCGCGCTGGCACTGATCTTGTAGTGGCCAGCCAACAGATGGGTTTGCTCGTAGTTCCCACTTTCATTTGCCGTTGTCTTATAGTTGACTCCGCGGTCCGTGTCGGTAATGGTGATCGCAGCATTCGCGACGGCCGCGCCGCTAGGATCATTCACCGTACCGTTGATGTTGCCGTAGACTGCCTGCCCAACAGCAACTTCGCAGAACAGAAAGAAGCAAGTAACGATTAATGCGAGAACATGGTGCAGTGTAATCGTTTTCATGGTGAATCCCTCTATTTGAACCTGGCCGGAGCATGGAGTGCCTGGAATGCAAGAATGCTAGAAACGCAACGTCGCGGCAGTCGCAGCCGGAGAAAAATTGTGCCGCGTGAACCCGGTCACCGTCAAGGTGATTCTTCGAATACCTGTGTAGATGTTATCGTTTAGCTGTGTCGTGTTCTCTGAAAAGATCGACGACATCGAGCATCTTCCGGCGCTCGCGCTCCGAGTAATCCAGCCAGACAAATGCCGACATCATTGCCTCCCGCTCGCCAGATGCAGATCCCCACGTTCAAAAGCTGACGCCATGCGTTGCTGCGTCTCCTTTACAGGTCCGCGCGCAGTCTGTCCGCCACGGCTTGCTCCCGCTGATACTTGTCCTGCGCCAGTGTCCTCTCATCGTCCGTCAGGTTCGCAAGAAATCCGAAGCCTCTGACACAATCGGGTCGCTTGCTGGATCTGCCGCAGCGACCATCCCAGTCGTCCCAGAGCTAAGACTTGTTGTTTCTTCTCTTCGTTCAAGACATTGGCCATGCCCATGGAGGCTACAAGCCTCCGCGGGTGT
>Ga0182024_10010976_pt1 | contig 18321 bp, 17 predicted proteins | sample P32metaG_FD_120480 | JGI IMG/M metagenome (GOLD analysis project Ga0182024, IMG submission 120480) | Permafrost microbial communities from Stordalen Mire, Sweden - P3-2 metaG (Illumina Assembly) | ecosystem: Environmental > Terrestrial > Soil > Wetlands > Permafrost | place: Sweden: Stordalen... | reverse complement strand
GCATGTGCGCGAAGTTTTTTTCGTGTAAGATGTTGTGACCATTTTTAGGGGCGTAGCTCAGTGGTAGAGCAGCGGCCTTTTAAGCCGAAGGTCGTGGGTTCGATCCCCACCGCCCCTACCAACCATCCTTTTTTCCTGCAATGACTTAGCGATTCGTCGAGGCGGCAAAAGGCGGCAATAGGAACAGAGCCTCAAGGGTGGCACCAACGGCTCGAAGGAACGAATTCTCGCGAGGTTGCACGGAACCGGTTAGGCGAATCCTAACCACGGTCATACCACCCTAATCCTCCGGGCAGTTCATCCGCGACAAATCGATTGCCTAGAAAAAATGACACTCTTGAATGTGAGATAGTGAAAGTCTCGAACGAAACATGAGTGATTTGCTAACGCATCTCTACGTTCTAATTCCTGTCTTGGATGACGACAAGCACTACTGGGTCGGGGACGCAGAAGTAGAAAAGCTCCTGCGCCACTGCCAGGGCTGGCTCCGAGAGCATCCTGAGCGCGAGCCGATTACCAATCGTTAACTGAAGCACCAACGGCGCTTGGCCCGCGAGGCCCTAAGTCGCCTTATTGGAGACGAAGAGCCTGCGGCGGACGAAGTGGCCGAAACTCACGCACGCGAGGAAGAGTCTATTGAGAAGCCAATCAGGACGGCTGAGCAGCGCATCGGCGCAGTCATAGCGGCGTTTGGCAGCAGTGGCGGCACGCGTGTTCTCGACCTTGGTTGCGGGGAGGGTCGGCTTCTGCGGGAGCTTTTAAAAGACAAAGCCTTTGCGGAAATCGTCGGTACGGACGTGTCACACCGAGCGTTAGAGATTGCGTCACAGAAACTGCGGCTTGAGGATTTGCCCAGAATTCAGAAGGACCGCATCCGGTTGATTCACGGATCGCTAACCTACCGGGATAAGCGTCTGGCGGGTTACGACGCCGCAACCGTGGTGGAAGTCGTCGAGCACCAAGATCCGCCACGCCTCGCAGCGTTCGAGCGGGTGCTCTTTGAATTCGCGCGCCCGCAGACCATCGTGATAACGACACCAAACGTCGAGTACAACGTCAAGTTTGAGACTCTGCCTGTTCTTCTATAACAATCAGTTATAGTTTCTCAGTTTTTAACTGCACATCTTTCTGATACCCTCTTTGCAGGCAACAGGATATCTATGACCGATTTGTGGCAATCCGATTCGTAAATTACAAGATCTTACCTATGACACGTCACTCAACCTTATTCCCGGCTGTGCTGCTCTTATGGAGAATCGTTATTAGTGCACAGGCCGCGTCTGTAATTCAGGCCATCCCGGCGCAATCCATAGCACCTCGATCAATCACGGTCCCCGGTGACACATCTGTTCTTGGAAGATTGCTCACAAGTCTGGATGCCGCACAGACAAAAGTAGGAGATCCGTTCGATATCCAAACGATAGAGGACATTAAGTCGGGCCACGATGTTCTGGCGAAGAAGGGTTCTACGCTAAATGGCCACGTCACTTTCGTTCAGCCTTATTTGGCGAAAGATTCGCGATGCGCCATTGGAATTCTGTTTGATCGCATCACGCTCAAGAACGGTGAACAGATCGCTTTCAACCTCGTCATTCAAGCGCTTGCCCCGCAAAGGGATGTTAACTACGGCACGCTAGACCACGGGAACGGACTGTCTGGAATCGAGCCTGAGTTAGCCGCGGATGGACACACAGATGCAACAGTGGCAAGGGTCGATGCCCTAAATCACAAAAGCGCTGGGGCATATGAATTACCAGGTGTTTTGCTCGGAACGCACACAGATAACGGGCGGCACATTTCACTCGTGGTTTCGACGTCCGGCAACATTCGCCTGAAAAAAGGTATGCAATTCGTCATGCAGACCATCAACTGACGACTCGTTCAGACTTTGGCAATTGCGGTTTCCGCTCTAATTCCCGGTTTAAATAAGCCAGTACACCCTTACAGGCCTCGCAAGCGGACAGGTGCGCGATGAAGCACTCGGTCAACGTCATTCGCTTCGCATGTCGCTTGCACGGCCTTGGTTCTGTTTGATCGGCATTTTCGGTTTGAAGCTTGCGAGCTTTTCTGACGAGTCTCACGTTCCGCTGGGCCATTTATTTACTCCGCTAGGATACTCCGAAGGTTAGGCGAAGGCGCGCCAGGGTATAAGCGTTCATATAGTAATATTCGAAGTATTCATTTGACATGTACGTATTTGGAGAATATATAAACGCATAAACGCACCATGACCTATGGAGGTGTTATGCTCGCCTTCGCCCGTCGTTTCGCTTGGTTGCAACCCTTCATTGCCGCTTTTTTAATTGTCTCAATTTCTCAGGCAGGTTTTGCCCATGTTCTGTCGTTTGAATACGGCCAGTCCCAGCCACCAACGCCGTCTCAGGATCCGCAGGCAATGGCCCTGCTGCAACAAAGTTGCAAAGTCATGGGCACGAATCCGTCCGACTCCATAGCTACCGGAAACGTTCAAATCCAAGCGGGTGGGGCGCAGAGCACAGGAACTATCCGCATTCTAACCAAGGGAACGGCTGAAAGCCTGTGGCAGTTGACTCTCCCGGATACCACGAAAACGATCATCTTTAACACCGGACTGGCAAGCGCGTCCGACGGTAGCGCTACCCAAGTTCTACAACTAGAACTTGCCGTAACCAGTCAAGTCACGGAGTTTCCGCTACCGCTCATAACCTCCATCTTGAATGATCCCAACACGTCGTCTCAGTATGTCGGGCTGGAGACATCAGGCTCCGCATCTTTGCAGCACGTAAGGGTATGGGATTCGTTTGCATCGTCGCCTGATCTGGCAGCGCTGTCCCCGTTCTCAACCAGAGACATTTGGATTGATGGTTCTTCCGGCTTGGTGCAGAGAATTTCGTTCACCGTACGTGCAGCGCAAGGCGCGTCGCCCGGTGTGGCCACGGACATCTACTACTCCGGCTACCAAGTGGCATCTGGCGTCGCTTATCCTTACAACATTCAAGAATCGGTGAACGGAACACCGTGGGCGGCAATCAGCCTTCAATCGGTTTCCTTCAACAACGGACTTACCGACTCACAGTTCGCAATTCCATAGGAGCGACAATGAGGAAACTATTTGTTGTCCTAGGACTGCTGCTTTTGGCTACACGAGTCCACGCTCAAACCCACTATGCCGGATTTCCTATGTATGGCTCTTTCGAGATTGGGGATGCGGACGCCGTGAATCGGCAAGACCTGAATTCAAATTTTTCGATACCGATCTATTCAGGCACAGGGCGCGGGATAAATCTCAACTTGAACGTCGCCTACAATTCGTTGCTCTGGCAAAACGTAAATGGGAAGTGGTCATCCGTTACGGATCAAAATGGCAACGCGACGTGGGGATGGAATACTACGGCCGTGCCCGGGATCATAACTGGCCAGGAGAATACGGTCTCTTGTGATTGGTTTCAGAATGGCAAAGAGTTCTACGGAACTACCAAGGTCTACTCGAACTACGGATATATCGAACCAAATGGTACTTTGCATTCATTCGCTTCTTTGGACCGCCAAGTCTCAACTTGCCCGAATCAATCTTTTGGAGGTGCGACCAGTGGATATGCAGGCGATAACAGCGGCTATTTCATGAACACGCTAACTTCCACAATCTGGAGTCCGTCGGGAACTGTAATTACTGCCTCGAAGATGGAAGATACGAATGGCAATTTCATTAGCAGCACGACCAACTCGAACGAAACCGATTGGACAGACAGTGCGGGACATCTAGCGCTGAAAATTATCTCGGGTTCGCCGACAATTTCATATGAATACCAGGACACCACAGGCGTTTATCGGACCATCGCTCTTACTCTCCAGACTTTCAACGTTAAAACGAATTTTGCCTGCTCCGGAATCATAGAGTTCACGGGCAGCGCGAGCTTGCCAGTTTCCGTGTCCTATCCCAACGGCCTGACCTACGCACTTACATACGAGGCCACACCAGGAAATTCGGGGTACGTCACAGGCCGGGTCTCCAAGGTTACTCTGCCGAACGGCGGCTACATCGACTATCAATATGGTGCAACCAACGACGGAATCAATTGCTCCGACGCATCGGTCACAAGCCTGACCCGAACTATATACGACGGAGCGAATTCTAATGAATGGCAATTCACCCGAGCACCCTCCGGAACAAATTGGCTCACAACTGTCACGGCTCCAAAGATGGCCTACGATACGGTGGCGAACGAGAGCACTTTTCTTTTTAACGTGGGTGCCGAAGAGATAACGAAAAAGATTTATCAAGGCTCAACTAGCGGAACGTTATTGCGTACGATTAACACCACATGGTCAACCTCGAACTCTACTCCGGCTGCGCAGATTACCATTCTTGAAGACAACAGCACTCAATCTGAAATTGAGACCAGTTACGATTCTTATGGCAATTTGTTATCTCTAAAGGAACACGATTACGGGACAGGCGCTCCTGGATCAATCCTGCGCACCACGACATACTCGCCGCTCAGCACCAGCGTATACGTTAATGCACACATTTTGAATCGTATTGGCCAGAAATCTATCGCGGACTCTACCGGCATCATTCAATATGTAGAAGACATCGGTTACGATGCTGGGACGCTAAGCCCATGTCCAACAGGCGTCGCACAACATGACGATGCGAGCTATGGATGCAGTTCCATGACACGCGGAAACCCGACATCAGTGACGACCTACACGAATGCTTCGGCTAAGACCGGAGCCGAGATAAAAAATAAGTATTACGACGTGTTCGGAAATGTTGTTAAGGCCGATGTGGATTGTTGCCAATCTAAGCAGTGGTCTTTTTCGGCTACGACGAAGTACGCCTATCCCGATTCCGTTACCAGCGGAGCCAGTGGGGGCCCTCAAACGACTTCTAGCTTCACCTACGACGCCTACACGGGATTGCTTGCTACGAGCAAGGATGCCAACAATCAAGTCACGTCCTATGGATATGACGACATGAAACGCCAGCTTCTCTTAACACGGCCAGACCAGGCTAAGTTTACTTGGGCCTATAACGATACGGCGCACACTGTGACCAAGAGCGATCCAATCCAAGGAACCAGCGTTGAGGAAACAACGAACGATCTCGATGGGCTCGGACGCAGCGAGAAAACCGTTCTAGCGAACGGATTGGGAACGACGTACTCCATTCTGCAGCGGGTATTTGATCCAGTCAGCCGTCTTTATCAAACGGCTAACCCTTACACCAGTACGGCTCAGTATTGGACCACGCAACAGTACGATGCTTTAGGTCGGAGCACGAAACGAATCTTGCAGGATAACTCTACCGAGACTTACTCCTATTCTCTTAATTTAACTACCAAGACAGACCCAGCGGGTCATCAAAGGAAATTCCAAATGGACGGTATGGGTCGCACTTCGGTAGTTTACGAACCTGATCCGACTAATAACAATTCTCTAACACTTCAAACGGGCTACACTTTTTCTGTGCTTGGGCCGCCACTTACTGTGACTCAAGGCGTACAAACTCGCACATCCGTTTATGATGGAATGGGTCGTTTGACGAGCGAGACTACCCCGGAAGCGGGGACAGTCGGGTACCAATACAACAGTTGGGACAAAATCAGTCAACGCACCGATGCAAGAGGCGTAATTACCACTTATAATTACGACACGCTCAATCGCCCTTACACCGTAACTTATAACGTCGGAAGCAGCGGTGTTCCTGCTACCGGTTCGGTTACTTATACCTATGGAACGAGCGCGACGCAATTCAACAACGGACGTCTGTTAACCATAACAGACGGATCTGGCTCCGAGACTTTCAGCTACGATTTATTGGGCCGCACGACACAAGACCAGCAAGTCATCAGCGGTTCCACCTACACGATAGGCTACCAATATAACCTTGCTAGTAGAATAACTTCCATAACTTATCCCTCGCAACGCGTGATTCAACAGAACTACGATACCGTTGGTCGCCCATCGTCGATTGTCGATGGTTCAACGACGTATGCTAGCGGTATCACCTTTGATCCAAATTTCCGAATGACAGGATTCAGCTACGGTAACGGAGTGACGACAACAGTGGGGTTCTCGGCAAACCGCTTACAATTCCAAAGTGTGAGCTATGCAAAATCGGGCCAAACTTTGTATGGACTCAGTTCCTACAGTTATGCCCAAACCGGCGGTAACAATGGAGAAATTACGTCCATTACCGACTCGGTCGATTCGGGTAGGAGCATCACCTATAGCTACGACTCGCTTGACCGGGTGTCTACTGCAATCACGGTTGGCTCTACCAGTTATCCGCAGTGGGGGCTTTCGTGGACCTACGACAGATATGGGAACCGCACGGCACAAACCGTGACCGCTGGAACGGCGTTCTCAAACTCTGTCGTGGTGAACACGGCGACGAATCAAATAACCACGGCAGGGTATAGCTACGATGCGAACGGCAATATGACGGACGACGGCCAGAACGCACTGATTTACGACGCTGAAAACCGAATCGTGAGTGACGCTGATGGCTCGGGCACAGCCACCTATACCTACCGGACAGAAGGACTTCGCGCACAGAAGATTCTCAACGGGACCACCACGAATTACGTCTACCTCGGTGATCAGTTACTTGCTGAATACGCAAACGGAGTCCTCACCGAAGAATACGTTTACCTCGGAAAGGCTCTAATTGCTTCCTACGACAGCGGCACACTCTACTATCATCACAATGACCACCTCTCGGTGCGCATGACCACCGACGTTAATGGCAACAAAGTGGGGGAACAAGGCCACTACACGTTTGGTGAAGACTGGTACCTGACCAACACCACCGTGAAGCGGCATTTCACGAGCTACCATCGCGATTCAGAATCGTCCAACGATTATGCGATCCATCGCTATCATGTGAATCGGCTGGGTAGATTTTCTAGCGCTGATCCTGCTGAAGGCTGTGCTCTGAAACCACAGCTTTTCAATCGATACTCTTATGTTGGTAATGATCCTGTGGATCGCGTGGACCCTAAAGGTTTGTTTTTAGAAGGTGGATGCGACCCGTGGGATGGATGCGTGGCTGGATGCGGGGATTTCGGTGATTGTCCGTCGCCTTGCGGCTGGGGCTGTGGGTGTGAGACCCCGACATTCGGCTGTCCTGTTTATCCAACTTGTCCTGCGGATCATCCTCCAGGGAGTTGCCCTGGTTTGGGGGGCAGTCCGCTACCACCTGCCCCACCGCCTCCCGCGCCGCCCGCAAGTTATGTATGCGATTGTGTTTTAGCGTTTCCAAGTGTCTGCGGCCTTGGTTGTCCATATCTTTGCGTATGCTCAAATAAGTCTGTAACTACGATATACGGAAGACCGCATATCGGGAGTCGTCAACTGTGTACGCCGACCACCGTCTGGAACTGCGACGGGACTGGACGCTGCACTTTACTGTTCCCGAGTTCCATTTGTGGAAGCCCTGAAATCTTGAACCCTGTGGTGTTTCGTTAGCCCGTAACAGAGAGAGAGATAGAGGGGGAGACCCAAACATGTATTTTGGCGGCAAGAATACTAACTTAAACGAAGAAGTCATTCGCGCTCTAGGCCATGCGTATTTTTGCGCCTTGAATCGAAAGGCTACCGAGATTGGCGTGGAGGATCTCTTCGTCGGCCTTTGTTCGGCACTCGGAGACACTGCTCTTGTTTACTTCGAAGATCCACAAAAGGCTAAAACGAGTGCCGAAATGATTTCGCAGCGACATGGAAATCGTTTTGACGTATTTCATTTTCCAGCGTCGGCTCAGAAAGGTCCAATTGAAACAGACAGTGAAGGACGCGAGGTGGCATATGCAGGACCGTTTCTATTTCCTGGCTCAGAGGTTAACGAAATCATGGAAACTGCACAGCAGTCAGCAGAGTCTCAATCTGGAAGAAAAGTGAACCTCAACGACGTTATGACAGCTTTCGCCAAGTGTCAATCAACGTTGCTAGAACAGAATTACGGTGTTTTCTTCAAAGAATCATGAGATGTCGAGTTGTCTCATAGGCCGGTCCGCGTTGTTTGACCTAATGGAATGGACCCATCCCGGATTCTGACCGAGCGGGTATGCTCGGTGACAGTCCTGGGAGGGACTCCCATGAAGATTACAACGATAGGTCTAGATATCGCGAAGCAAGTTTTCCAAGTTCATGCTGCAGATGCGGAGGGACGAGTTGTTTTCCGGAAGCGTTTGCGACGAAACCAGCTCGCTGCTTTCTTTGCGAATCTCCCTCCGTGCGTGGTGGGCCTGGAGGCTTGTTGCGGATCTCACTACTGGGTGCGTGTCTTGAGCCGGTGCGGTCACAGCGTTCGGCTCATCGCTCCACAGTTCGTGAAGCCTTACGTGAAATCCAACAAGAACGACGCCAACGATGCCGAGGCCATTTGTGAAGCCGTGAGTCGCCCGCAGATGCGATTCGTGGCTGCAAAGTCGGTCGAGCAGCAAGACATTCAGTCCTTACATCGCGTACGAAGTCGACTGGTCAGTTCGCGCACACAGATGGGCAATCAGATTCGCGGATTGTTGATGGAATATGGGATTGTACTGCCGCAACATCTTAGCCAACTGCGGCGCGGGTTACCGCTTGTGCTGGAAGATGCCAGCAACGAATTGAGCGCTTTAAGCCGGCGCTTATTTGCTTCCCTCCAGGATGAACTGTTGTCATTAGAGGAAAAGATCGCAGCTCTGGACGAACAAATCGTGGTCGTCCATCAGGCCAGCGAACCTTGCCAGCGGATCGCCGCCGTGGAGGGGATTGGCCCTCTTACAGCAACCGCACTGGTTGCGGCGATCAGCGACGGAAAGGCTTTCAAAAATGGCCGTCAGTTCGCTGCCTGGCTAGGCCTGGTACCGAAGCAGCATTCCAGCGGCGGGAAATCGAAACTGCTCGGCATCAGCAAGCGCGGCGATACGTATCTGCGAACGCTTTTGATTCACGGTGCGCGCTCGGTGGTGTACCGCGCCAGCCGCAAGACCGACCAGCGCAGCCTATGGATTGCTGATAAGCAGCGCAAGCTGGGCACGTCGAAAGCTTGCGTGGCGGTGGCCAATAAGAACGCTCGGATCGTGTGGTCGTTGATTGCGCACGAAGTGCCTTACCGGCGCGCGGCATAGGAGAGGGAAGAAAAAAGCAAAAACTCTGATAGAGAAAAAGATTCCTAAAGAGATGCTGGAGCCGCCGAAGATGGCGCAAATGGCTGAGACCAGCTTCTTCAAAACCTGAGGGGGGCAGGGCCGTAACAGGCCGATGACCTGATTAGGAGAAGAAGCGCAGATTCCATCAGGGCCCGAAGAGCAACCCGCTCTTCAGTAGTTCGAGGCCGGATATATGCATGCGTCTCGATCAAAAACGCCAATCTTCCACAGCTCTTGCATTCGGGATGGGTCCATATATGCTCCCCTCTTTCCGCACAAAACTGAGTATGATTTCACACTGGTCGTAACAGCTAGTTGGTTTTTCCAAATTTTCTGTAAAAAAGAAGACGTGCGAGTCCCATTCCTTCACGATCAGAGGCGGTCGGCACCTCAGAAGCGACGGGTTTATAATCCCAAACGACTTCGAGGATTCACAAGCGATTTCCGGATTACGTGCGCAAATGGATCGCGAAGAGGTTACCGCTGGTGCTGTGCGTTAGACAACATCAGTTCGAGTTGGACGTTGTTTAGGATGTCAGAGAACTGCGCCGGATGGGTCGGCAACGTCTGAATGTTTGTCGCCGAAAAGTTTTTTTGAATGTAAGAAACAATGTTTTGAGGAATTTTCGCGTACTCAGCATTCAAATTGTGGCTATCGCGAAGATCTTTTATTAGCGCATAGACATTTAACCCACCACCTACTGTTCCTGCGGCAATAGTGACCACAGTACCCGCGTGGGCGTAGTGTTTGTCCAACCTCATCCCGCCACCAACTCCAGCCGCGACAATCCCGATAAGCGCTGCGCCAATTTTAACATACGTAACATTGCTCTTATCGTTATCCGCTTTTGTCTTGGCCCAACCCGCGCTTAGTGTTCGGGCATTGATGAGTTCGTTTGCAGTTACAGCAGTTACTTGCGTCTGTGGCTGGGGTGCCTGAGGCAGATCATTCACGGCGTTGGATGGGGTTGTCGTTGAGTTGTGCTCGGGAACATTGTTGCTAGGCAAACTCTGCCCGTTACAAAAAGTGCAGAACAATGTCCAAATCGAAAACACGGAGCACAGGCAGTTCCTGAGGTACCTCGGCGCACTTGAAGAGTGGAGGTGCAAGCAGCGATAAAATTAGCATATGCACCCACAACCTGCAAGTAGCACTCAGAAGTGGCACTCAGAAGTAGCACTCAGAAGTTGGTATTGGCGACCGATTTGAAAACTGGAAGGGAATTGCGTTGGCCGGTTCGGGGCTTCGCGTAAACCCAACCTTCCGGAACGCACAACACCTTGGCTACTTCTTTAAGTGGCAATATCGCTAAAGCCGGCCTCTTCATTTTCGTCCCTCCGTCGCAGCCTATTACGTTCTCCCGGCAAATAAGAAGGCCGCCTCGAAGAGCGGCCTGAACCTCGAGTACTTCGGAGCGCCACTTAGCTTTTGCTCGCCTTCGCGCTATTGGCCTCTTCGCGCTTTGCGACGCGCGTTTGCCGACATGCCCACTTCCTCGCAATCTTGAGATCCACAGTCTTATGGGGCGAAACTTTACTATTAAAGTAAAAGGTGCTATCGTTTAATAAGAAATATGCTTATTAAAGCCAACTTGCAGAGCGTCAATGGCTGAGGAAAGACCCCCAAGGCTGGGCACTTACCTCTCGACAACAACGGCGGGCGAGACCGTAAGTGCTTTTGTCCCTCCACCGTTGCCCCCAGACCCTCCTGTCGATCTGAGCGGACTCTACCAGCATCTTGACCGAGCAAATCAAGCCCTCGGTCGTCTCGATGGTCTGACCACACTTCTGCCCGATACTCGGCTTTTCCTGTACCTCTATGTCCGCAAAGAAGCCCTTCTGTCTTCTCAGATCGAAGGCACCAAATCTTCGTTCTCGGATTTGCTCCTGTTCGAAAACGAAGCAGCTCCCGGTGTTCCCGTCGACGACGTTGAAGAGGTCTCCAACTATGTGGCTGCGATGCAACACGGTCTCCGTCGCATCAAGGGAGGCTTTCCCCTTTCGTTGCGCCTAATTCGAGAAATTCACGCAATCCTGCTCCGTGGGGGAGGCGCGAACAAAACACCGGGCGAATTTCGCCACTCACAAAACTGGATTGGCGGTAGCCGTCCGGGAAATGCTGCATTTGTCCCTCCTCCCCCAGAACGAATGATGGAATGTCTCGACCGCTTTGAACATTTCCTTCATGACGAAAAACACAAACTGCCCACTCTCGTCGAGGCTGGGCTCATCCATGTACAGTTCGAAACGATTCACCCCTTTCTGGACGGCAATGGGCGTCTTGGTCGTTTGCTAATTACGTTGCTTCTCTGCGCCAAAGGCATTCTGCGTGAGCCGCTGCTATACCTGAGTCTTTATTTCAAAACCCACCGCCAACGTTATTACGATCTCCTCCAGCGCGTCCGAACGGAAGGGATTTGGGAGGAATGGATCGAGTTTTTTCTGGAAGGCACAGAGGCTACAGCGCGTCAGGCAGCCGATGCAGCCGTTCAAATCCTTCATCTTTTCGAAGCAGACCGAAAAAAGATTCGAACCATGGGCCGCAAGGCTGCATCAAGCTTAGCCGTTCACGAATACCTGCAAGCACATCCACTGACCAAGATTGGTCCTGCTGCAAAACACCTCAAACTATCTATCCCCACCGTCACGAGTGCCCTTGAAACACTCACCAAACTCAAAATCGCGAAAGAATCCACCGGCAAACGCAGAGATCGTTTGTTTGCCTATCCCCGGTATCTGCACATCTTGGCTGAAGGAACAGAGCCGCTGAAGCATTAGGGCACAATCTTAAAGACGACTTCCATTCTCGTTCTCGGATCTATCCTTTTCGTAATTCAAGATTTTTTGCCTTTTTCTTTGCTTTCAACCATCGAGCCTTTGCTGCTTTTCGTGCGATTTGGCTCCGCTGCTCGGGAGTGAGGGACTCTGAGCGCTTCTTCGCTCCCTTTTTCCCGCCCTTTTTGCCGCCTTTACGGCCCATCTCCTGCATGACTTTCGAAATCACGTTGGGATCCATGGGTCGGATTGTACCGGGCGCGTCCCAATTCTGCCAATGAACAGCTCTTGACAACATTGGGTCGAAAGGGATAATCTTATGCTTGAAGCGCTTCAAGCATAGAACTGGAGGCCTATTGCAAGCGGGACGCGCAAGTGTTACTAGCACCGACGCGCCCCTGACCACCATAACCTACGAGGAGGCAACGATGGCTAGTAATGAAGGTATAGGTTCCCCGTTTCCCAAGCAACTAGTCGAGATCGAAGAAGTCCGTTGCGACATGAACGCCGATTTCACCGAGCAGCTAGCTGATAGCGAACGCTTGGACGAGGGCCGCTTCTGGAAGCAGCGTCGCCAGTTTGAGAAAAAATGGCGCGACCCTGACGATGTGTATATCGACGTAGAGAGGCGAGAAGAGGAGCGCAAGAAACAGGGATTGCCCCAGCGTCTCGGCGTTCTCCCACATTCAGCAGTGGCCGAGGAAGAGAATCGATGGGAGGCCGAGCAGGAGCGCAAGAAAGAGCGCCCCAAGAAGCACCGGAAGTAACGGCGCAGGAGAACCTCATGACGCGAACCACGGCTAAGGAGCGCAAAGAGATCGAAAGGCGAGGCAAGCTGCGAGAGGAACGGCTGCGCAGGAAATATCCCGAGGTCCACGGCAAGGTCGTGGACTTTATCACTCAGACCATCGATGACGGAACGCTGTACTTCACGGTCCGTTTCGCGGACAAGACGAGCTTTTGCCTCCGTTACGCCTGCCGCATGTTTCCCGTAGGAGCTGATATCAGCGATTGGCAGAGCGGGGACTTCCACATCATTCGCGAATATATGAAGCCAATTCCGAGGTAGGAAATATGGGTGAATGGAAAGTTTCAAGTCAGCGTAAGAGCTACGCTGGCAATGCGGACTGAGCTTGAGTAGACCGCTCTCGTGGAAACGCGATTACTGGCGAACTTTGCTCAAGTCATCTTGGAAGTGGAGCGTCGAACAATTCAGGGTAGTAGGGATCGACAGAGCCTTCTCGCGTCTACCGAGGAGTGCGCTATAGATAGCAATATGTAATATATACTTGACAAGTAGAAATGAGTGGCGTACTCTGGCGGGCAGCCTTGGGAGGTTGCCATGCCCCTTGAATTCTTTAGCGACGCCCTTGCCGAGCGCCGCCGATTTGCGCTCTTTCTCTTCTATTTCTCTGCGCTGGTTTCGGCCACCGCCATTACTCTCGTTGCGAAGGTTCCAACCTTCCGCATGCTCCTATTCGCTTTGGCAGTTGCGGGAGCTGGGGGCGCAATTCTGTTCCTGCTGCGCTTTCTGCGTTCCAATGATGAGCGCGAACAGCAGGTCAACTACCGCGCATTGACCTTTGCTTTTGCCGGAACCCTCGTTTTTTCCGTGACTATCGGATTCCTTCAGAATTTCGGATTTCATCCCCTATCGTGGCTCGGCATCCCGCCCCTGATGATTATTTTGTGGAGCGTCGGATTGATTCTGTATTCCTGGCGGTACCGGTGAAGACCCGGCTGCGTGTCTTGAGAGCGGAAAAGGAATGGTCGCAGGCCGAGCTTGCCGCGCAAGTCGGAGTCGCCCGCGGCACGATCAACGCCCTTGAAACGGGCAAGTACGATCCCAGTTTGCCGCTGGCTTTCAAGATCGCTCGCATTTTTGGTAAGACCGTAGAAGAAGTGTTTTTGTACACCGAGGGGCAAGACCAGGCTCGTTCCCCGCAAGTCTGAGTTCGCGTCCCGTAAGAGCAAGACGATGCCTGGTAGCTCGCAATCTCGGTTTCTTCACTTTGTGCGCCGTTCGAGGTCTTTCCCCGCGTTAGCGCTAATGTGAATCGAGGGGAGATTCTCCGTGGACCATCCCTATAGCATTTCCGATTTCGCGTTCTCGTTCAGAAGACGTGAGGGAACCACGCGCGACCTGATCGAAAGGAGCACCGACTCTCCAGAAAGAGGCAGTTCGCACGGTAAACCAGAACGCGACAGGGAGCCAAATCCGACGCGGTCCAATCGTGGTTCTGACCATTCGCGAACGATCTATCGAGGTCGGAACCGCGAATACTCGTTGCGCGCGTCCGAAGTTCGTACGCTTACCGACTTGGGCAAGTTCCGCGTCGTGCCGGCAGACGACCTGGCCCGGTTCGGCTACGTCGACGACCGCTCGCAGATGGAAAGCGACGTTAGAAACCTAGCCCGGCACGGATTGGTAGAACAGAAGACCATCGAAGGCCACTCATCCTATTCGACGAAGGTTCTGACTCTCACGAAGGACGGCCACTGGCTGCTCGATCGAGCGCAGCTCGTTTCCCATCGGCAGGCTACCTATCACGGCCTTGTCAAACCCAAGGAAGTTCGGCACGACGCCGAACTTTACAGGCTCTATCAGCAGGTCGCAAGAGACATCGAAGACTCAGGCGGGACGGTTCGTCGCGTCGTCCTCGACTTTGAACTTAAGAAAGACCTCTACCAAGCCCTTTCCCGGATGCGGTCCGACAAAGACCCGAGGTACGAGCGAATCTTTATTGCGAATCAGTTCGATCTCAAAGTCGTAAACGGCAAGATTCCGATCCCCGACCTGCGCATCGAGTATGAGGATGACTGCCGGGAAATCCGCCGCCTCGACCTCGAAGTTGCCACCCGCGACTATCGGCCGCAGGGCCTTGGCGAGAAGGCCAAGGCCGGATTTCATCTCTTCGCTCGGCAGCAGGACCACGCCAAGTTACGCCGCGTTCTCGACACCCATGAAATCAGCGCGAGGATCTTCGCCCTATGAAAATCCTTCCCATCCACACGGAAGCGCTCCGGAACTTCGGTTACACGGAGGAGGAAGCCCGTTTTCTCTACCTTGTGGCGACGCATTCCGGGTATTTCACCTGCCGGCAGTTCCTGCAGTTCATTGGAACAAAACCCGGCAAGCGCAGCGTCGCCTTTGCCCGAAAGGTTGCGGAGAAGAAGCACGCCATCTCCAAGGAATACCTCCGGCATGGCCGCGTCTTTCATCTCTTTTCGCGCAATCTCTATGAAGCGATCGGCAGGGAGAACGTCCGTTTTCGGCGCGTACATTCGACCGAATACATCCGCACCCGGCTCATCGCGCTCGATTTCATTCTCAGGAATCAAGGCTTCACCTACCTCGAATCCGAGGGCCAGAAGCTCTTTTTTTTCTGCGACCAATTGGGGCTTGATAAGAAAATACTGCCACACAAACGCTATTCCGGGGCCATCAAGGCTAACTTCACCGACCACTATTTCGTGGACAAATTCCCGATGTTCTACAACCCTGCCGCCTCTCTCTCTCCTATGGTGACCTTCAGTTTCATCGATCCGGGGTTTGAAAGCATGGATAGCTTCAAGACCCACCTGGACGCCTATCTGAATCTTTTCACGAAGCTCCAAAGCCTCAATTTCCGCTACATCGCAACCCGCGACACGAATTTCGAGCGGGCCAGCAAGGTCTTCCATGGGACGTTTCAGAGGCTTTGGAACCCCGACGGCCCCTGCGGACTCCTTCATTACTTCCGCACGCGGCGAACGTGGGACGAGAAGAACTACAGCAAGTTGAGCAACGAGGACATCGCCTTCATCAACGATGGCAAAGAGCGATTCGGCAGCCCGGAACTGGAGCATCTATACCGAAGGTGGCGAGCTGGAGAGATAACCGAAAGCGTTGTGCGATCCGATTCCCTCAAGTTCCGCACGCCTTCGCAGGTGAGCATTATCTTCTCGACGGTGAATGGACAGGTGGCGTTGTTCGAGAGGCACCCGCGTTGGGCGGTGAATATGCCGGTGAAAAGTTACGAGGAGACATCTTTCTCGGAGGATTTCACCTCCAGCGTCACCACGGCGTGGAGATAACAAGCAGAAAGAGCAGGCAGATGCCACGGAGACGACAACGAAACGGAACGCGGCCAAAACACGACCAGAGGCGGGAGCGACCCCATCGCGCCGCAAAATCGCGGCCCGATCCCTCCGGGCTTCGGGGTCACTCCCGCCTCTTTCTGCTGGAAGACGCAGCTCGTGTTTTGGCCGCGCAGAGGACGGGAACAAGCGCATTTGTAAGACAACATGTATGACAAAACCAACGAGGAGGAACGGAAAGGAACATGGCGATCATCAAGGCACCACCCAAACAACCAAAGTCGTAACAACATGAAGACCCGTCCAACACAATTCGGTGTGCGCGAGAACACAGCGTCGTCAAGGCAGCATGCCCCGCGCCGCGCAATGAATGCTTCGGTCCTACAGTCCGACCCCTCGTTTGGGACTGAGCAGCACGATAAAGGGACGCAAGAACCGGTGTCTCCAATCAAAGAAACATTCGAATTGTCACTCACAGACCCGGACAAGGGGACCACAGGGAGAGGAGCCAGCGGAACAATCACATCGAGATTTGTTGGGGATGGCAAACGCTCAGTTGTTGAACGGCCTTTGACATGCGAGGAAGCGGCGGACTTTGTGCGGGTTCACCCGAGGACCGTCAAGCGCATGGCACGTGCGGGCAAGGTGCCAGGGCATTTCCGTTTTGGACGTTGGTATTTTTACGCGAGTGAACTGGACTGTTGGATGCGAATGGAATTACACTCGGCACGCCACCCTTGAGGCTCAAACATAAAGGAGAATGCCAATGTTTGAGCGCAAGAGGTACCAATTCGGGTATGTGCGCCAGAAATCTCGTAAGACTGGCCCGCATGTCTGGGTCTGGGAGTATCGAGATCGTAGTGGTTCGCATTCAGTGATACTTGGAACAGTGGAGGAAATGTCGGAGGTCGAAGCTTGGAAAGCTACTGAGAGTCGAAGGCTCATCATCAACGACCCTCAACCGGCTAACCAGACTTCGTTCGGTGCGGTCATTGATCGGTATCTTCGTGAGGCGCTACCAGAACGTCAGGTAACGCGTTCCCGGTACGTAAGCTGGATCAATACCCACATAAAGCCCAAGTGGCGAGACGTTCCAATCGCCCAGGTGAAGCCACTTCCCGTAGAGCTTTGGGTCAACGATTTGAAGCTCGCCGGAAAAAGCAAGGGCCACATCCGGGAAATGATGCACTTGCTCTTCAATTGGGCGATGCGTTGGGAATTGACTCCAGTTGAACGAAATCCAATGAGTCTCGTCCGAGTAAAAGGTTCTTCAAAGCGGACGAAGGTTCCGAGGATTTTGACGGTCAAAGAATTCAACCTGCTCCTTGCAAGGTTGACGGAGCCGTTCCGAACAATGGCCTTAGTCGCTTTGTTTTTGGGTCCGCGAGTGAGTGAAATTGCGGGGCTGAAATGGAGTGATATCGATTGGGAGAATTCGACTATCTCAATCGCACGATCTTGGGTAGCGGGTAACGTGGAAGATACGAAGACAGAAGGTTCCGCAAAGCCGCTCCCTATGGACCGCGACTTGGGCATGATTCTTCGGCAGCACCGAGAAAGAACGAAGGAAGTTGATTCTCAATGGATTTTCGCGAATCCACAAACAGGCAATCCGTATTGGCCTGACAAGATTCGTGAAGGTCATCTGATTCCGGCGGGAATCGCGGCCGGAATTGGGCGCGTTGGATGGCATACGTTTCGGCACACTTACTCGTGCTTGTTGCGAGAGCACGAAGTGGATTTGAAAGTTCAGCAGGCTTTGATGAGGCACGCTGATATCCGAACAACGATGAACATCTACACGCAAGCGATACCAAGAGCAGTACGCGAAGCAAATCGTAGAGTTGTTCGCAGCATCATGGGAAAAAAGGCGGCATTGCGGCGGCAATAAGGGTTCCAAGGACTACCAAGTCCTTCTTTTTCAGTCCGGGCCCTGCTTCGTAAGTCGTTGAAATGCCAGGCGTGGGTTGTTTCGATCCCCACCGCCCCTACCAAACCTCACTAAAACAAAGACCTTCAGGCCGCTGAATCAGCAATTCCCGTCTCAGTCAGCAATTGACCTACAATCCGATCCGCTAGGCTCTCTATGGCATCCCTTTGTGATTGCGGGATAACGTGACCGTAGATGCCCAACGTAATGCGCGGGTCGGAGTGTCGCATCTGTGTTTGAACTACCGAGATTGGCGCACCCGAGTCGATTAGTTCACTGGCGACCGCGTGACGGAAACTATGAAATCCCGCTCGCCTAATCCCAAGTTCAGCAAGTAGCGGCGCGTGCAGCCCTGTGTTGGCTGTTGGTATGCCGAGCTTCCGAAGTACTGGATGCAATCCCACTCTCACAACATTGCGG
>Ga0182024_10010975_pt1 | contig 18322 bp, 14 predicted proteins | sample P32metaG_FD_120480 | JGI IMG/M metagenome (GOLD analysis project Ga0182024, IMG submission 120480) | Permafrost microbial communities from Stordalen Mire, Sweden - P3-2 metaG (Illumina Assembly) | ecosystem: Environmental > Terrestrial > Soil > Wetlands > Permafrost | place: Sweden: Stordalen... | reverse complement strand
AGGACGGCAACCTCTACACGGCAGAGGTGTGGGGCGGGCGTCCACAGAAGTTCGTTCCCCGGAAGGGCGCCGACCCGGATTTGCTGGTGGGCCAACCGGTTCGTGCGGCCTGGACCAAATGAAGCAGCATAGAACAGGCAAGGCCGGGAGATGAAATCATCTCCCGGCCTTCTTCTTTGATGCATGTGGTCGCATGCAGAAGCTTTCTGTGTTGAGACCGGGATAGCCAGGACCATCGCAGCCAGAGGTTGGCCTAAGAATCCTCCGCCGGAGTTGTTCGCCCTCCATTGCGCGCCGGAGCCCGCCCATGTATATTTTGACGCAGCCATTTTCTTAGACGATTGCGATTTGCTATTGGGAGGATTTCTGCGATGAAACGACTTGCCTTCGTTCTGTTCGCCGTAACCGGAACGCTTTGGGTTTGCGCCGTCTCGGCGAATGCGCAAACGGCGGACGGGATTCGCCTGATTGAAAAGCGTTGCGCTTCGTGTCACGGAAATCCTGCCAGCGGCTCGACAACTCCTGACCTGTTATCGCTGTGGAAGTTGACCTCAGAAGAGGTGTATGCGGCGCTGGCCAAGGCTCCGCACACAACCATTGATGGCTTGACGGACGATGAGAAGCGCCTGCTCGCGGCCACCTTTGGAAACCGCCCTGTCGATGTTGCGCAAATCGATGATGCGAAGCTCATGCCCAACAAGTGCGCAAGCAATCCTCCGATTACCGATCTGGCGGGGAAACCCATGTGGAACGGCTGGGGCAACGGCGTGGACAATGCGCGTTTTCAATCCGCCAGCGCCGCTGGGTTGTCCGCCGATCAGGTGCCGCAATTGAAATTGAAATGGGCATTCGGATTTCCGGGAGCCGACGAAGTGTACGGGCAGCCCACAATCGCGGCCGGTCGCGTCTACCTTGGCGTGAATTCCGGCGCCGTGTACTCCATTGATGCCGTGACTGGATGCGTCTACTGGTCGTTTCAGGCCGATGGAGGAGTGCGCAGCGCGATCAGCATTGGACCTGTGAAGGGGCAGGGAGCGACCAAGTTCGGAATTTATTTTGGCGATATGCGCTCCAACGTTTATATGCTCGACGCCACGACGGGTAAACAGATCTGGAAAGTGAAAGTGGAGGAGCACCCCGCATCTCACATTACTGCCGGCGCAACGCTGTATGAAGGACGTCTCTATGTCCCCGTAGCATCCGTCGAAGAGCGAGCCGCCGGTCTGAGCACGGTTTATCCCTGCTGCAAATTTCGAGGTAGCGTGTCGGCTCTCGACGCCAACACCGGCCACACCATTTGGAAAACTTACACGATCCCGGAAACACCCAAGCCCACGACGAAAACTTCCAAAGGGATTCAACAGTACGGCCCCAATGGCGGTGCGGTGTGGAATTCGCCCACGATTGATGCGAAGAACAGCGCGATCTATATCGGAACCGGAGACGCCTACACCGAACCCGCCGGAAAAAACACAGACGCCGTCATGGCTCTGGACATGAAGACGGGGAAAATTCTGTGGGCGATTCAGGATACGGAAAATGATGCATGGCTTTCCGGCTGCGGCGCAGGCGCTGTTTCCGAGAATTGCCCGAAAGATCCGATGGATTTGGGCCCCGATTTCGATTTCGGGTCATCGCCAATCCTGCGCTCGTTGCCGAACGGAAAAAGGATTTTGGTCGCGGGACAAAAAAGCGGAGTGGTCTGGGGACACGATCCGGACCGCGAAGGCACTCTCGTATGGAAGGCCCAGCTTGTTCCAAAACTCGCTTTGGGGATGATCACCTTCGGCGGCGCTGCCGACGATCAAAGCGCATATTTTGGATTGAGGACTGGCGCAGTCGCGGCGGTGCAACTCGATTCCGGTGCAACAAGATGGTCCACGCCGGTCACTCCGCCTCCGGGTCCGGGGCCAAAAGGCGAATCCGCGGCCATCACCGCCGTCCCCGGCGTCATTTTTTCCGGCGGATGGGACGGAGTATTGCGCGCGTTTGCGACCACTGACGGCCGCCTGCTTTGGGAGTACAACATGATCCACGATTACGACACCGTGAATCATGTCGCAGCAAAGGGCGGCTCGATGGGCGCGCCGGGACCAACCGTTGCCGGCGGCATGGTTTTTGCGGGCTCCGGATACGTTTTCGGGGCAGGCACGCCGGGCAATGTGCTTCTCGCGTTCTCCGTTCAATAACGCGACGGCCCTGAATCAGCTGAGACCAATTCTGAAAGCCGGGTTCGCTTTCGAATTTCCGATTTACAATTGACAACCCCCGTTGTATATACGCCCCAATGTTTTGATGCCCTTGCACGTGCATACAAAACGATCCGAACGCTGCGAGGTTAGCCATGAAGCGAAACTTTTGCACAGGCGGAGCCATTCTGGCCCTCGCCGCAGTCCTGGGAATCTGGTCCATACATCTTGAAAGACGAGCCGTCGTGGACGCCGACACTGTGATGGCGCCAAAGTTCGAAGTGGATCCGTTCTGGCCGAAACCTCTCCCCAATCACTGGGTCATCGGGCAGGTTATCGGCGTGTCCGTGGATTCGAACGACGACGTGTGGATCGTTCACCGGCCGGGAACTCTGGAGCCAAAGGAATCCTACCTCGCGACCAACAGCGCGGAGTGCTGCATCGCCGCTCCTGACGTTCTGGAATTCGATCCGGCTGGAAACCTGATGCATCACTGGGGCAAAAGTGAAGGCCATGACTGGCCTGCCTCCAATCACGGAATCACCGTGGATTACAAAGGCAACGTGTGGCTGGGCGGAAACGGTTCCGGACAGCCTCCCGCAGCAACCGCCCCGCCAGCAAACGTAAACGCACCGGAAGCGGGTGTTGCGACGAGCCTCGCTCCCTATCACGACAGTTTCATTCTAAAGTTCACTCAGGACGGCCAGTTCCTGGGTGAGATCGGACACGCGTTTGGCAGCAAGGGAAGCAACGACACGGACAACGTTCGCGGCGTCGCCCAGATTCGTGTTGATCCGAAGACGAATGAACTTTTCGCCGCGGACGGGTACGGCAACAGGCGCGTATCGGTCTGGGATGCGGATACGCTAAAATACAAGCGCCACTGGGGCGCCTTCGGCCACGTCCCCAACGATGTGAATCCCGGACCCTACGATCCCAATGCGCCGGAGGATCAACAATTCCGGACGCCGGTGCACTGCGCGCAACCTTCCGAAGATGGACTTCTTTATGTCTGCGATCGCGTAAACGATCGGTTCCAAATCTTCAAACAGGACGGAACTTTTGTGAAGGAAGTTCCCTTCATGACCAATACGCGCGGCGACGGCTCGGTATGGGAAATCGCCTTCTCCAAGGATTCCAAGCAGAAGTACCTCTACCTGTCCGACGGCGCCAACGAGAAAATCCACGTTTTCGACCGCGAGTCCATGACGGAGATATACAGCTTCGGTGACGGTGGCCGCCAGCCCGGCCAGTTCTACGCGGTACACAGCATAACGACCGATTCAAAAGGGAACATTTACACGACAGAAACCTACCGTGGGCAGCGCGTGCAGAAGTTCGTTTACAAGGGGCTCGCGCCCGTGCCCGCAAAGAACGCAGGTGTTCCGTGGCCCGCAAATAAGAAATAAGGGTGACGGCGCCAGCGCAAGGAAGTAGCGGAGGCCAGATCAAATCGGCCCCGCGGGCACTGAGGATTTCGTAGCGGCCGATCTGTCCCGCGCATTTCGGGACAGATCGGGCAGCTTTTCAAACGAGGCCGCCGCACATTCCTCTAGTTGAATTTGCTTCCTTGCTCATGTACATTGGGCCTACCCCCGTCCCCTGGGAGCGCATTTTTTTTTGCGCTTCCGAAAACTTTGACGATCACGCGATGGATGCGATTCAAGGTTTATTCCCTGCGGAATCGGAGAACATCCGTATGGTAAACCATTCGGGCCTGTTTCATTCTTTTCCGGATTTTGATCTGGTATGCATTCATTGGTCTGCCGTGGGTGCCATATTTCCGGGTCACGGCCGGGCGGGAGACGTGGATTGACTGGACTCGAAGGAATGAACTATCCTTTCGGTCCACAGGGCGGATTCCACGTCAGAATCAAAGCCCGTGAAAAATTCAGACTTCGCCCAGGGAAGATGGCATTCGCCAATTGTCCAATTCTGGGTGGGCCAAGCGGAGGTCGAGTCGAGAAGAATTTCGTACCTCGCTAATCCTCGGCGTCGGCAAAAATTCGGAAGTGGAAAATCACCATTTGCGAGTGGAGGTTCTTGGCTATGAAACTTCTTCGTTACCTGCCAGCATTTTCCCTGACGGTTTCCTTGTGCGTGTTTGGAAGTCTGTGCGGCGACGTCTGGGGCGCGGGATCCTCTTCCGTCAATCGCGCGCCCGGCCAGACGCCGCCTTCCGGCGCGGCCACCGAAGCCACCCCTGAACAGGCCCCTGATCAGGCATTGATCCCGGGTCCCTTGCGTTCCTTCCTGCGCATGGCGGCCATCAGCCAGGAGGTGTCACCCGACGAGGTTTTGCCGTTGCTCTCGCGCAACATCGTCGTGAGCGGCTATCAAGGGAATAAACCGACGCAGTTTCTGATTCTTATCAATTGGTATATAGACCAGGCCAGGGAACTCGAAGCCCTCGCGGGCCCGCAGGGCGTCATTCACGTTTCCAATTGCGAGGACGCGAAGCCGTTGCTTGTGATTCTAGGTTACAGGCTTCGCCAGCCCTGCGGTCCCGACGCGGCAGTGGAAACCTCCGATGCCAACCGTGCTTTTCTCACAATTGATTCCGGATTCCCACTGGCGCAGCTTGAGGAAACCCTTCGCGGAGGCAAGCCTTTTGATCTTCCCTATACTTCGACGAGCGTGCCGGTGCTCTTCCGCGCGAACGACTGGCTCCTGAACGAAAAGAACGCCAACAAGGGAGTTGTGGATTCGCTGCTGCGCAATCCCGCGCTGGCGCGCCTCTACTGGGGACTTTCGAGGATAGATGCCGAAACCGGCGCCTACCTGTGGAAATCATTGGGACTTAAAAAACTGGAACCTACCGCCGCGGTCCTCGATTTTTACGGCAGCCACATCAGTGTGCGGTCCGGGCACGTTCTTGTCCCGGGCGGCAGGGAATCGGAATCCGCCTGGAAAGACCTCATCGGCGCGAGCCCTGCAGCTCCCGCTGATTTTGTGGCACATCTGCTGACAAAAGATGAAGGATGGGCGGCGGCCTATTTCGACGCGCTCTCGCGCGTGGGACGAACGCAGCAGGCCTACTTCGCTAACCCGAGCCACTTGCAAGTCTTCTATGCGGCGCTTCGAGGAGACGACATCACCCCAAGTCCAACGAAGCATTCTTTCCGTCCGGATCAAGGCCTCTTTCTCCTCGTGACGCGCCTGCAACTGGATCCAAACGGGCAACCGCACGTTCCCGGGAATGTGGATGTTTGGAAGGACATTCTTCGAGCCAAGACGGATTCCAAGATCATTCATGATTGGTCACGCAAATCCGGGTCATGGAATAGCCCGGAACAAGTCACGGAGGGTATGTTCGGCCTTTCCCGGGTCATCTCTCCCCAGGGGCCCCTGCACAATTATCTGACGTTGAATGAAATTGACCGTGGACGTACGCCGGAACAGCGGTTGAGCACCCAGACGATTCACCTGCTGGCTGATAAATACGAGCGCTTCGGCGACCAGTACACCCTGTTTGCTGAATTTCATCAACTGAACGATCTCTCCATCACGCGTTATCTCGCGATGGCCGATTATCTCAGCGCCATCCCCGATCGCCTCGAAAGGGCCGACGCTCTCGGTATGTTCCAGGCCAATATCGGCCTCTGGCAGATTCTGGCCCGGCAGGGACAGATTCCGGATGCAAGCATGAACGACTCGTGGCAGCACGTCGCCAATGCTTTCGGCGGAGCCCGCTCTTCGGCGCAGATCTTTGAAGCCGGGAGGACCGCGCTTTCAGCGCTGCTGACCGCGGCAACCGGCAAGCCGGCTCTTTCGCAGGACCAAATCCTGGCCCTGCTTGCAGGCCCTGAACAGACCACGCGGGAAGGGCAGCAGTTGCGCGTCGATATGGCCAGCCGGATGCGCCAGGTGCTCGAGGATCAGCGACTGGTGTCCCTGGACACGCTGCTGACTCTGGGAGACGGACTCACCCACATGGCGAAGGGCGAACCCGCCTCCGATTCTCTTCTTTCGCTTGCGTCGGAGTTGCGCGAATTCGAGATGCCGAAACCTCTTTTTACCAATAGCGAGAGGACTGAGCTTGTCGCGGGGCTTTACAGCAATCGCCATACTACCCTGCAGATGCGCACGGATTTGTCGAAAGTCATCAAGGGTCCCGGCACTCCGGCGGAACTGCTCGAAGCGCGCGGATCGCTTACACCCTTTTTGCGCGACACGCTGGTGGGACTCAACTATGCCTATTACGAGCCGCCGGGCGCTCAGATGCTGCACAGTAATCCCCTCTTTGTCCGGTCGCACGATTTTTCAGGTGGCGATTATTCCGGAGAAATTGCCACGGCCGGGGAGCAGACCTGGCGCTCGCCGCGCCTGTTCGGCCGCGGCTGGACGGCCAGCGGCGGCGCGCATCTGATCGGCTCTCTTGCGGATTTGCCCTACGTCCTTGCGAAAGTGGAGCAGGACTTTATCGTGCCGCAAAATGTTCAGTCCCTGATCTGGGAAGATTTTGTGCCGGGACTTATGACCAGCGCCGTCCTGCCGCGTTGGTGGGGAGTGACCCACAACGAGCTCCACGCCGTTGCCCTCTACCAGCGTACCGGGGAGGAATTGCTGGCCTCCGCCGCGAAGGATGAAAAACTGCGCGCAAACGTCGCTGATATTCTTTCCGATCGCATGCTTCCCCAAAGATCGGAACAAATTGATCGTGCCCTTCGCGCCGGGGAGGTGGAGGACGCACTGGCTTACGTCGCGCCGGCGGAGAGTTTCTATTTGACCGCCGAATTCCGCCGAAGATTTCCCAAGGAGAAAGGTAGCTGGGGAGTCGCCGGGAAGGAGCTCGACGATCTTGTTGCCAGCAATCCTGCCGAGACCAGCTGGGTCCGGCTGTCGGCTGATTTTGGAGTGCCGCACCGCGCGCTGGCGCAGAACTACACGCGCGAACTGCTGAATGTAAAACCTTTCCCGACGTTCCTGGATTACTCCAGCCGCTTGCTGGCCGAATCCTGGGACTCGAATAATTTGTACTGGGCACGTCTGGCCGATGAGCTGGGATATTCGCCCGTGATGATGAACCGGATCGTTCCCGCGCTGACCCGTCGCATGGTGGAACAGACCTTCGCCTCAAATCTCGAGGATTGGACGGCAGTCCTGCGCGCCATGCGCGAAACCGGGGAAGAGTTCCGCGAGGGCAAGATTGCAGCTTTGCCGAGGAATAGCCCGGCTGCAGGACTTTAGAATGTCGTGAAGCTGGAGATTGCGTGACCCGATCCAGATTGTATTGGGAGAAAGAAACCGCAGATTGACGAGGGACTCATGGGAAAACGATATGTGGTGCTTTGCATGTCCGTGCTGATTCTCATCTCCAGCTTTGCGGTTTGGGTTGGGGCGCAGGACACCGGCCAGGAAAGCGGAAACAACGTCATCCGCGTCGTTGTGGCGATGGTGCAGTTGAACGTAGCGGTAATCGATGGCAAGGGAAACTATGTGACCAACCTGCGGCCTTCCGACTTTATGGTCTCCGAGGATCATATCCCGCAAAAGGTCGCCACCTTTGATGAGGGCAATGGGGGAACACAAGTTGTGGCCGATGACGCCCCGGATGAAAAAGTGCCCAACGCCGTGGCTGATACGAGAACGCCCGATCCACCCGCCCCGGTCGTCGAGCGGCGCGACGATGTTGTTCAGGCTGGCGGCGCACAATCGGGCTCCTTGGAAGGAATTGCTTCGACCGTGAGCGGCGCCAATGTTTTTATTCTCTTTGACACCAGTAATTATATGTTCCGCGGGCGAGGCTTCGTTTTTGCGCAGGATTCCATCGCGGAGTTTGTTCGATCCCTGGACAATCCCTACCGGGTGGCATTCTATTCCTATAGCCGGGACTTTTTCCGGGCGGCGTCGCTCACGACTGATCGCACGCAAGTCCTGCGTGGTGTGCGCGCTACGGTGAATGGGGACGATTCCGCGCTCTACAACGCGCTCCTGCTGACCCTCAAGGATGCCGCTCAAACTTCTGGAAGAAAGGTCGTCGTGGTCTTCTCCAACGGACCCGACAACTCCAGCATGGTGGCTCCGGAAGACGTTGACGAGCTAGCTCAATCCGATGGTATTCCCATCTACATGATTAGTACCAGGGAGGCCAAACTGGACCCCGCCTCGGCGGCGGTTTTCGGGCGCATGACGGCAAGCACGGGCGGCGAGGCGTATTTTGCCAAGACCTGGAAGGACCAGCGTGACGCCTTTGCTTCGATCCGGGAAGACCTGGCGCATTTGTACTTCCTGAGCTACTACCCGCAGCCAAATCCAAATCGCGGCTGGCGAGCCATCTCGGTGAAGCTCGCGAATCCGAAATTCAAAAAATACCAGATTCGCACGCGCAGCGGCTACCGTCCAATTCCGGCGCATGTATCCGTCGACGCCTCGCCCCCATCCGAATAAATCTAGTGCATTTTAGCTCCCGCGGGGGAAATCGAATTCGAGCGTTCGTTAAAATTCATCAATCCTCATCAGGACTTTCGCCCTGTCCTTTCGTACAGTAGAAATTTCCCCCGCATCGGCCTATGCTCACCTAGGAATCCGGGTTTTAATTCATCCGCGGATTCGAAATAGGCATGGAAGGAAAAAACCAACATGGCCAGGCGCGGAACCAGTCCGGATGGATCAAAGTCGGAGCGAAGGAAGAGCACCCGCTTCCTGGTCACCATCCCGATTGAAGCCAGCTGGAAAGGTCCCGACGGGACAGCCTTTAAAGCGCAGGCAATTGCCCGGCAGGTGAATGCCAACGGCGGCCTTCTGGAGATGGCGAACTACCCGGAAGTGGGCAGCAGAATTACACTTACAAATTTTCTCTCCGCCGAATCGACTGAAGCGCGCGTGCTTGCGACCCCGTATTCGAGGGAAGGGGTTTCCAACGGGATCATCGTCGAGTTGATCGTTCCAAATGAGAATTTCTGGGGCGTCAACCTGCAGGTGAAGAAAACCAGCGTCGAACTGCAAAAACTCGAAAAGGCGCTCCGCTCCGAAGGAATCGATATGAGGCTCCTCAGCGAATATCGCGACACGGTGGACTACATTCGCACGGCCGCATTGGCCGTTCAACAATTGCGCGAAAGCCAGCTTCGCGGGCGTGAGGATACGGAAATCATTTCGGCGCTTGTCGCGGAGCGCGTCCGCCGAGCCACTAACACTTGTCTTGAAATCAGAGCTGACATTGACGCCGGCCGGTTGACAAATGATACGAAGGGCATCGAAGATCTTTACCGGGCTATGGAGCAAGCCTGCGACGGTTTGAAGCACCTCCTCAAGAGCCTTGAGCCGGATCGCTTCGTGACGACCCGCACTTAGTCGGGCGGCCGGCCCAGTTCGCGGGTCCATCGTTGAACCTGGTGCATTAGTTGCATCGCCCGGCCAACCGGCGCATCCGCTCGACCTTGCATTTCTTTTCTTCCGCCGGCTCTAACCTGCCCCACCGTATGGTAGAATGCTTCGAGTGAGCCATAGGATAAATTCCGGCGCGTGCATCTGTTGTAGCCATAGCGCATCGGTGTGTGGGGGAATCGAGCGATAGGCGTCTTAAAGCACGAATCGCACCCAACCCACCTCGGTGACCAACCCGCAGGTGGGATTTTTATTTTCAACAGGCATCACGTGCACTTGGATGGAGGCGAAGAGTAAATGAAGGTCTCGAATTCACTATGGGCGGAACGGCTTGCCGGGAAAATACCGGATGGGCTGGCCCGTGAAATTGACATTTTTGAAACGGAGGCCTCCCTGCGCAAACAGGGGAAGATCGACGAGCGCCTGTTCGCCGAAACGCGGCTTCGAAGAGGCATCTACGGCCAGCGGTATGACAATGGCCAGCGGCACAATGGAAAGAGCGTTCAGAAAATTTCGTATCCGTCCGGAGACCTGACCAAAGGCCCGAATACGATGTGGGACGCGCCAGGAATGCAGCGCATCAAGATCCCCGGCGGCGGCCTTGACGCGGCGCAGCTTGAGACTCTGGCGGATCTGGCCGAGGAATACTCCGATGGGATCGCGCACGTTACCACGCGGCAGGATTTTCAGCTTCACTACGTCCACATTGACGACACGCCCAGCCTGATGCGTCGGCTCGCCGCGGCGAACATCACCACGCGAGAGGCTTGCGGCAATTCTGTCCGCAACGTCACGGCCTGCCCCTATGCGGGCGTCTGCCCGGACGAAGTTTTCGACGTCACTCCCTACTCAAAAGCGATGTCGAAATTCCTCCTGGGCCATCCGGACACCCAGAATTTCGGCAGAAAATTCAAGCCGTCGTTCAGCGGCTGCTCGCAGCACGCCTGCGGCCTTGCGAGCATGCACGACTTGGGCATGGTCGCCGTTACGCGGACCGAGAATGGGCGGGAAAAACGCGGCTTTGAAACGTTTGTCGGCGGCGGCCTTGGCGCTGTGCCCTACCAGGCGAAATTGTTCGACAGCTTCGTCCCTCCCGAAGAGCTGTTGCCGCTCGCGCAGTCGATCTCCCGCGTTTTCGCGGCTCGCGGCGAAAAGAAAAATCGCAGCCGCGCGAGGATCAAGTTCCTGATTCAGGATTTGGGAATTGAGAAATTTAAGGAATTGGTTTTGGAAGAGCGGAAAACCCTGACTCCCGACCCCAGATGGACGGATTTTGTGCAGGAGGCGGAACAATTTCGAGAAGCACCTCTGCGTCCGGCCGGCAAAGCGCCCTTGCTGGGATCGGCCGCGTTTCAGCGTTGGTTCGAGACCAACATCCGGCCGCAGAAACAGGAAGGCTACGCCGTCGTAACGATAGCGCTGCCTTTGGGCGACATCACGGCCAACCAGCTTCGCGCGCTCGCCGACATTGCTCGCCGCTTCACGAAAGAAACGATCCGGACCACGGTCGAACAAAACATTATCCTGCGCTGGGTCAGCTTGAGCGATTTGCAGGAGGTGCACAAGGCGCTCGAAGCCGCGGGAATTGGCGATGCCGGAGCAGAAACCATTGTTGACGTTGCGACATGCCCCGGAACGGACACCTGCAAGCTGGGCATCTCCTCCTCGCGCGGACTCGCGGGAGAGTTGCGCAATCGCCTGGCCGAGAAAAGTTTCCAGCTTGATGAATCCGTTCAAAACCTCCACATCAAGATCAGCGGCTGCTTCAACAGTTGCGGCCAGCACCACGTGGCGGACCTGGGATTTTACGGCGTCAGCCGCAAAATGTCGGGATACGCCGTTCCTCACTTCCAGGTTGTTTTGGGCGGCGAGTGGGATCACAACGGAGCCTCCTATGGCCTTCCGGTCATCGCGATCCCGTCAAAGAGAATTCCAGAAGTGGTGACTCGCCTGACGGACCGTTATGCGGCTGGCCGCAACAAAGGCGAGGGCTTCAAGGATTTCATCAAGCGGCTGGGCAAAGTCGAATTGAAAAAGATGCTGGAAGACCTTGCACGCCCCTCGGCTGATCCGTTGGACCGTTCCTTGTTCAGCGATTGGGGCGATCCCAGGGAATATACGTTGTCGGACATGGGAACCGGCGAATGCGCGGGAGAAGTTGTGTCGCCGGTCGAGTTTGATCTGGGCGCCGCAGAACGGGAACTCTTCGAGGCGCAGGTCGCGTGGGAAAATGGCCAGGTCGAGCAGGCGGGGACGATCGCGTATAAATCCATGCTGCGCGCCGCCAGGGCGCTCGTGAAAATAGAAGCGCAAAATATCAACGACGATCCAGCGCAGATCGTGCGCGAATTCCGGACCCGGTATTACGACACGCAGAAATTTTTCGATCCGTTTGCGGGCGGAAAATTCGCCAACTATCTCTTCGATGCATACGACAAATCGGATGCGCCGTATACGGTGGACTCGGCGCGCTATCTCATTGACGAGGCGCAACTTTTCATCGACGCCGCGCACAGTTGCTACAATCGGATCGCGGCGCCGGCGAGCGTCTGAACAAAACTCCCGCGTGCTCCTAGCGCGCGAACGGGGACTTCACTACATGGAATTGCAGCACGTCAATGTGAAATTGTTCGTCCAGAATGCGGCGGACGTTGACCTCGAGCCTTTGATCCCGGTGTTTCACACCTGGATTCAAGATCAGGCAAGCGGCGAATTGTTGCTCGACGTTGCGGATTACAGGCACGTGCAGGCAGGTCCGGGAGTCGTCCTGATCGGGCACGAGGGAAATTACAGCGTGGACAATACGGATAACCGGCTCGGTGTCCGCTACAACCGCAAAGCCGCTCTCGATGGCAGCAATCAGGACCGATTAGCGCAGGCGGCGCGCGCCGCGCTCACGGTCTGCCAGCGGCTCGAAGCGGACTCCCGGCTGGATGGCAGGCTTCGCTTCAACGGCCAGGAAATTGAAATATTTATCAACGACCGCCTGCTCGCGCCGAATAGCGATGCGACACGCGAAGCGGCAGCCCCCGAAGTCGAGACCTTCGCCGGGAAGCTATTTCAGGGCGTAGAATATTCCACTTCGTATGAGCGCGATCCTCGCAAGCTGTTTGCGGTGTCCATCAAAGCTGCCCGCCCGCTCTTCGTGGCGGATTTGTTGGAACGCCTGTCCTGAATTTAATTCGCTTGCGTTTCCCGCTATCAGATGACTGAAGGAGGTCTTATGTCCAAATTGATCCAGACATCAAAGGTTCTAGTCCAGAAGGAACCCGGCACCAGCAAAATCAAGAGCGCGGAAATTGACGGCTTCCCAGGAAAAATCCGAATGGGGGTTCACGGCGGAATCGCGAAATATTTCAAACTCTCACCGGATGAGCCCATGGCATCCACGCTGGATTACATTGTCGCGGCCGTGGGCGGCTGCATGACCGGGACGGTTGCCGGGGCGCTTGCAGCGCGCGGCATTTCCGCCGATCCCGATAAACTTCAGGTGGAAGCCGAAGGAAAAATCGAAGACGTGGACGGCAAGATGATTCTGACCGGAATCAAGTTGCACTATCGGCTGAAAGTACCTGCCGACAAACGCGCCACGGTCGGGCGCGCCCTCGAGCACCACGAAGGACTCTGCGCGGCTTCGGAAAGCGTACGTCGCGGAATCACCGTCGAGTGGGAAAGTGAGATTGAAGAGGAGCGGGCGAGCGATGCCGTCCAGACAACCACTCCAGCGGTCGCCTCGGGCCGGAAGCGCTAAAACTTCCGATTGCGATTTGTCGGAAGCGACCGGGAATAAAAACGCACGATCGGGCCTTTTTAAGCATGTTTTTGCCCCATTTGTTGAATCACTGATTTCTTACCCCGATTTGGTCTTCTTTGGTGTATCCGCCTTCCATCCATTTTTTCTATTTAGTGAAGAAAGTTTCTTGAAATTCCCCCACGGATGTATATGATGCTCCGTTCAGGTAGGTGAGATCGATTTCGTCCGGGCCGCGTATCCTCAGTTGGATACTCGGGCCGAAGCAATACGGGCCCCTGAAGATCCCTGGAGCGGAGACGATGCAGAGAAGACCCTCGGAACGCGGTTCGACGTCGATTGCTTTTGCCCTGGCTGCATTCATTATTGCTATGACCGTCGTTACGGTCTATATCTTCTGGGCGAAGATATGGTGGTTCCCACCTGCGATTACAAACATCGGCCATGAGATTGACGATCAATTTGCGCGCACCCTCCTAATTACCGGAATCGTATTTGTGGCGGCGCAATTTGGTCTCGCATACGCCGTGTTTCGCTTCCGCGATCATGGGCAGAAAGCGACCTACTTCGAAGGCAACAATACCCTGGAGATCGTTTGGACGCTCGCGACGGTAGTCTTGTTCGTTGGCCTGGGTCTGTATGCGCGCAATGCCTGGGCCCAGGTACACTTCACGGACGCCTCTCCTAGCGCGATCCCAATTGAAGTCACGGGACAGCAATTCGCCTGGAATTTCCGTTATGCGGGCCCCGATGGCAAATTCGGCCGTACCAAACCGGAGCTGGTAAGCGCCTCCACCGGAAACCCAATAGGGCTCGACCCGACCGATCCTGTGGGCAAGGACGACATTGTCTCGCCTGTGATGGCTGTTCCAGTCGGGCGCGAGGTGGATCTGATCCTGAAATCGCAGGACGTCACCCACAGCTTTTTCGTGCGTGAATTGCGATTGAAACAGGACGCCGTGCCGGGCATGGAAATTCACATGCACTTTACCGCCGACGATCCGGGCACCTACGATCTGGTGTGCGCGGAGCTCTGCGGCCTGGGCCACTATCGAATGCACACGACGCTGACCGTGATGTCCGAAGCGGATTACGAAAAGTGGCTGACCGAACAGGAAGCGGCGAACCAGTAAAGTTTGGGTAGCGAGATCTGCCCGGCAGAATCGCCGGCGAAAAGAAATATCCGAGGAGAGGCCCGATGGTGACACACGAAAACGGCGGCGGTCATGGGCATCACGAACCTCCGTCCGGTTTCATTCGAAAGTACATCTTCAGCGTCGATCACAAGGTGATTGGAATCCAGTATTTGTGCCTGGCCTTGTTTTCCGTGTTCGTCGGCATGGCCCTGTCGGCCCTGATGCGGCTGCATCTGGGATGGCCGCTCGCGCACTGGTGGTTCTTCAAGGGCGGCCTGATGACGCCGGAGCAATATCTGGCGCTGATGACCATGCACGGAACAATCATGGTCTTCATGGTGCTGACGACGGCGCCGCAGTCGGGATTCGGCAATTACTTTCTCCCGATTCAGATCGGGGCCGCCGACATGGCGTTCCCGGTGCTGAACATGCTCTCGTTCTGGACGACTTTTGTGTCCCTCGTCGTGATGATTGCCGCGTTTTTTGTCACTGGCGGCGCTCCGATTGGCGGTTGGACGTCGTATCCGCCGCTGAGCGCGCTGGGCGAAATGGCCGGCCCTGGACAAGGCGCGGGCGAAACCCTCTGGATTGTGGGCCTCGCGATTTTCTGTGGCGCATCCCTGATGGGCGCTCTCAACTTCATCACCACGCTGATCGACCTTCGCGTGAAAGGCATGACCCTTGGCCGGCTTCCGCTGACCTGTTGGACGTGGTTCGTTACGGCGATCCTGGGCTTGCTGGCGTTCGGTGTGCTCCTTGCGGCGTGCATCCTGTTGTTGCTCGATCGCGTTGCGGGCACAAGCTTTTTCATTCCGGGAGGCCTTGTAATCACCGACCAGGTGGTCACCTGGCATAAGGGCGGCTCGCCGCTGTTGTGGCAGCACCTGTTCTGGTTCTTCGGGCACCCGGAGGTTTACATCGCGATTCTTCCCGGGATGGGCGTGGCGTCGCATCTGCTCTCGACCTTTTCGCGCAAGCCGGTGTTTGGATACCGTGCGATGGTCGCGGCCATCTGCGGAATTGGCTTCCTGGGCTTCTGCGTGTGGGGCCACCACATGTTTATCAGCGGAATGAGCCCCTACTCCGCGTTTGCGTTCTCCATCCTTACGATGACCATCGGCGTGCCCTCGGCGATCAAGACGTTTAACTGGCTGGGCACACTCTGGGGCGGCAAAATCACTTTCAATTGCGCCATGCTATTTGCGCTCGGATTCGTTTCACTCTTCGTGAGCGGCGGCCTTTCGGGGCTTTTCCTGGCTCAACCGTCACTCGACTTGTACCTTCACGATGCTTACTTCGTTGTGGCGCACTTCCACCTGATTATGGGAGTTGCGGCGATTTTCGGTATGTTCGCGGGCATGTATTTCTGGTTCCCGAAAATGTTTGGACGCTTCCTGAACGAAACGATTGGGAAGATCCACTTCTGGTTCACGTTCATTGGCGTGTACTGCATCTTCATGCCGATGCATTTCCTGGGGCTGGCCGGGCATCCGCGCCGCTATTTCGACACGACGGCGGTGGATTACCTGCAAAAGCTGCAGCCCGTTCATGTTTTCATCAGCATCGCGGCATTCATCACGATCGGCGCGCAGTTCATCTTCCTGTTCAACTTCTTCTGGAGCCTGTTTTGGGGAAAGGAAGCCAAGGAAGAAAATCCGTGGCACGCGACAACGCTCGAGTGGTCGATCCCATCGCCGCCACCGCATGACAATTTTGGCGGCCACGAGCCGGTTGTTTACCACGGGCCGTATGAATTCAGCGTGCCGGGAGCGGCGGACGATTACATTCCGCAGCACCTCGCGCCGGAACTCGTTCGCAAAGCGGAGTAGTTCGAAAAGGCCAATCCATGCCGGGAACAGTCATTGACGATATCGAGATCATAGACGCCGGGCACGGCGGCGGAACCGGCACGCCCGCCGGGGGCGACGATGACAGCGGTTCGTCCGGGGGCCGAAAACCTGTTCCGCGGCGCGCGTATTTCACGGCGCTGCAATTGGGACTCGCGGCGATCGTCATGTTTTTCATGGCGTTGGCGAGCTCCTACATCGTGCGCAAGGGCCTTGGGAACGACTGGCAGCGTACTCCGATGCCGCCGGTGGTCTGGTTCAATACGGCCATATTGCTGATCAGCAGCGGCACCATCATTTTGGCGCGGCGGAAACTTGACGGAAAAGATCGCGACGCTTTTCGCACCTGGTGGTGGGTGACTACGGGCCTCGGCCTGCTGTTTCTTGCCGGGCAGATCGTCGCTTGGCGTCAGCTCGCCGCTGAAGGAATGATGCTCGCGACGAATCCGAGCAGCAGTTTTTTCTACCTGCTGACGGCGGCGCACGGCGCGCACCTTGCGGGGGGAATTGTTGCCTTGTTTTATGTCACGTTCCGGCAGTGGAAGCGTTCGCGCATCTCGCAGGCGACCGCTGCCGAATTGACTTCGATCTACTGGCATTTCATGGATGGGCTGTGGGTTTTTCTGCTCGTACTCCTGACATTGGGACGGTGAACTGTGCACGATGTGAAGACGGATGCGGCGCTTACTTCGGCTTGGTCGGGCGGAGGGTCGCCATTTGCGATCGGTTCCAAGAAATTGGGGATGTGGCTGTTCATCATCTCCGATACGCTTACATTTTCGGTCCTTCTGATCACCTATAGTTATTCGCGGCTGACCAATCCGGACTGGCCGCGGCCGTTTCCTATTAATCCCGCCATCATTTTCTCGACGACGATGACGGTCGTGCTTCTGGCCAGCTCGCTGACGATGGTGATGGCCGTGATGGCGTCGCAGCGCAACGACCGCAAAAAGACGGTCCTGTGGATGATCGCAACGATGGCCGGCGGCCTGATGTTTACGGCCCTTCACCTGCGCGAGTGGTTCCACTTGTTCGAGGAGGGTGCCACGATCACCCACAACCCCTGGGGCACGCCGCTGTTTGGCGCAGTCTTCTTCGGGATCACCGGTCTGCACATGACGCACGTGATGATCGGCGTGATCTATCTGGGAATTGTCGCCACCGGATACGGCCGCGGAAAATTCTCGGCGGAAGATGTCGAGGTCAACGGATTGTACTGGCACTTTGTTGACCTGGTATGGATGTTCGTGTTCCCATTGATTTACTTGATGTCGGTGAAATACTAGTCGCATTCATTCGGGGAGAAGAAGAAACGATGAATACGCACGCGCACGCCGAAGAAGCCCATGCGGGAGCGAGTACAGGCCTGAATGTAGGCGTCTGGATTGGCCTGGTCGCGATTACATTTCTGGAAGTGTTCCTCGCCTACGAGCAGTTGCAGCCCGCAGTGATGCTGAGCGTTCTGGTTTGCCTGTCACTCGTCAAAGCCGCGATGATCATGTCCATTTTCATGCACCTCAAGTATGAAAAATTCTCGCTCGTGCTGCTGCTGATTCCAGCGACGATTTTTTGCATCTTCATGATGTTCATCTTTTTCTTCCCGGAGGCCTTCCGGCTGCTTCAGATGAGGCCGCATTGAGGCTGGAAGTGATAAGATAGCGCGAGCTTGCTGGGGTTAGATTTTTTAGGAGGGAACCGAATGCGTTTCCGATTTGCGCTACTGGCGATTTTCACGATGCTGTTTTCGGCGCGCGGCGCGTTTGCCCAGGCGTGCGCCCTCTGTTACACCACAGCCTCGCAGACCAACGTTGCCGCGCAGCGCTCTTTGGACTTCGGAATTCTCACGCTCCTGGCCCCTGCACTCACCTTGTTCCTTGCTGTGGTCTTCATGCTCTACCGCCGGGCATCGGCTGCAACAGCGTAATTTCCCCGAATGTTGGAGTGCGTTTCCAGTAGGACAGGCTTCAGAGTCTGTGTGGCAACTCGGCTTGACAGTACAGGTATACTTCGCGCAGGAGGTTGCGCGATGCCAAATTTTTACGAGTACAACCCGGAACAGGGATATTTGTT
>Ga0182024_10010974_pt1 | contig 18326 bp, 17 predicted proteins | sample P32metaG_FD_120480 | JGI IMG/M metagenome (GOLD analysis project Ga0182024, IMG submission 120480) | Permafrost microbial communities from Stordalen Mire, Sweden - P3-2 metaG (Illumina Assembly) | ecosystem: Environmental > Terrestrial > Soil > Wetlands > Permafrost | place: Sweden: Stordalen... | reverse complement strand
TCATCCCGAGACGGAGCTACGGGCCGAAGATCTCCACGTAGCAGGCCGGGTCGATCTTGTGACCGTAGAAAGCGATTTCTGTGAGATCTCGGACTACAAGACCGGCGCTCCGGATCACCATCACGGGGAGCAGATTCGCTTCTACGCACTGCTCTGGAACCGTGACAGGGAGTTGAATCCGCACTCACTTCCTGTCACTCGTCTGACACTCTCGTACTCCACGCACGATGTCGAGGTTGCCGTCCCATCCTCGGCAGATCTTGAGATGATCGCGGGCGATACGTCGAGGCACATCGATGAACTGGAATCATCTTTGGTGCAATATCCACCTGAAGCTCGCCCCGAAAAAGAGATGTGTCATGTGTGCGAAGTTCGACACCTATGCGAGGAGTACTGGACGGAGATCGCAAGCTCCCAGAGACATGCCACATCCGAACCTGAGCCGGACTGGTTCGATCTAGAGGGCCAGATAGTGGGCCAGAATGGTCCGCGTAGCTGGCTTATCAAAATGCGAACGGAAGAAGTCGTACTTCTCAGGACGTCGTCAGAATCTGTTCCTTTCCAAAGTGGAGATTCACTTCGCATACTTGACCTCAGACGGGAGGATGGCGAGGAACTGACGCAACGCATTGGCATAATGACGCAGACTTCAGAAATATTCGCCCTAAGGAGTTGAGTTAATCTGCCTCAGTAGATTCCAGTTTGGGCACACGCGCTCCGTGTCGTACGGGCCTGTCAACCCGGTGGCTTGCTACCGCCCGCAGCACCTCCAGAGATCGGCTTCTCGGAGCCAACCAGCGCTCGATCCACCAGTCCGAGATCCGCCCAACATCGTCGCCCACGTTCTTCCGGAATAAATATGCTGGTACGCGATCGGCGCTTATGAGATAAGGCAACAGATTCGATATCAGGCTCACGCCGTAGACGATTCTCCTCCGACCGTGTCGCATCAGCGTCTCAGCAGGCCAGCCGAGTTGATCCATTCCATCGCGTACTTTGCGTAGCTTTGGGTTGACTCCTTCCCCAAAGATGCTATTGACGCGGATCCCAGTTCGGTTCTGCTCGGACAATCGAACAAGCGCTCGAACCGTCTGCTCTGATAGGTGAGATGTCCCATATGAGATTGATCGACCAAGCTCGCGAAACTCGATCGACTGGCGGCCCTTCAAGACTTCCTTCGGAATACGGAGCCGATTGTATTGGCTAGAACCCGATCCATAAAGCGAGGTGGTGCCAATGTAGACAAGGTTCGTGCGCCGACGGATTGGACGACCGGCCATAGACGATGCGATAACACTCGCGTATCCTTGGTACCGCTCTCGGTAGGCTCGAACGACGCTCGGGCTAACCGCGAGCATGCTCACTAGCTTTCCTCCGAGCAGGGCGTTGTATGGAGCAATCGCTCCACACACGGTCAGGTCTGCGATCTCCGTACCAACAGCCTCGGACTTTGATCTCCGAATGACATCCGAGACGGCACGCCGACCCTCCGCCGTGTCGAGGGCACGGCGCAGCCCGTCCGTGCTGGGCTTGGGATACAAGAACTGATTCAAAACCATTCGCGACTCAAGTAGGTCAGCGAGCGCCAGGCAGCGTTTTGATCGAAACAAGTCGGATTCCGCTCGTCGACGCCACTCTGCCGACTTGCCTGGAGTTTCATTGCGACTGAAGTCCGTAGAGCGACCAAAGCGATGATGTTTGCGTCGGCGAGTCGCGGCTTCCTTGCGGAGTCGCTCTATGGCATCGGGAGTTGGCGACCTCCGAAGTGAAGGCCAGTACAAGCCATCTTCCAAGAGGTCGCCAACATAGATCTCACCAGTCGAGCTCTTCAGTCTCTGAACAACCCAGCGCGCCATTGAAAGAGTGGGGTGCTCTCTAATGACTGCGAGAAGTTCATCGGTCTGCCACCCTATCCACGTGTCCCGTTCTCTGATTTGTACAATCGAACTTCCAAGTGAAGCGATCCCGATTATCGGATGATCTCTAGCCGCACGATCTCTCACCAGAAGCATCATCGTTCTGCCGGGTGTGCTTGTGTACTGATTCGACCAAGTCAATCGAAAATAGCGCCAGATGTCACCAAGCTTGAGTCCAGTGTGTTGGCAACGGTCAACACTGTTGACGATTTGAATATATGGATCAATTATTTTTCGCATCGTCGTCGAGTCCCCGGACCTGTTGAATTGCTCAAGCTCAGTGCTCAGCTCAAGGCCATCCCGCATCAGGTTGTAGATTGAGACAAATCTTCCGGAGAATTCACGCGGCCTTTCCATGTCGGCTACAAATCGCTGAACGGAAGGTGTTGCGAGGTGTTCATCTCGCTTTAGAAGTTCCTGCTCTCTTACACGATCCTTTTCCACTGTGGGGTCAGATGCCACCGCCGGGGGTCGCGCGTAAACGTTGAGTGCAGTATCCACCTTGAGGCCCCAACCCTGTCTCACCAAGTCGGTCAACAGACTGGCTGCAGCTACAAGTGTTGGCTTATTCCCTCGAAGACACTTGGATTGGGCCACTTCGACTGCCCCACGAGCACGTCTGCCAGTGGCCAAGTGGGCCCTAGCGAGGGCGGCAAACGACAACTTGTCACCGCGCGTCCACACATCCGGCGAGGGCAATCGAGTCCATTCGATCCTCGGCATCAGGCGTTCAGGTAAGTCGCTAGAACGTCCGCCCACTCTTGACGAAAATTTCGCGCCTGGGTTCGGTCAACTCGTCGCCATGTGCTTACTTCGGCTCGGGCTACTGCCAGCATTGCTAGAGCAACCTGCTTAGCGATCTCTTGGTCTCGGGAGGAGTCACTAATTGCTAGAGGTCCGTAGAGGTCCCGGTAAAGCGGATGGCGAGCGTTCAGAAGAACCACAAGTCGACCTTCCTGGACGACTACTTCAAATGCAGAGGTTGAGGGCAGATCTGCAGCAACGATCCTGCACGGCAACCGACTGCCGCCTTGTTCCACAAGTGCGGCTCGAACAAGTTCCTTGAGTTCATCCGGAACGACTTCCCTGCGTCTCGGCAATGCGGGTAGGTGCTTTTCGACTCGACTCGCTTGCCGTTCAGCAGCTCCAAGAGGTGCATCGGCTTTGACTTGCTCGAATCGCTGACGAACGCGACTGTTCAACGCACGGGCGATTGGCTCTAGATCTGGCACCAGAAGATCCAAGAGTGCTTGGGTAGGAATGACTGACTGTTTGGCATGCGTGATGCCAAACAGTTCATCTAGGGCAGGGTCGAAGGCGATTTCGCAGCGCCACCAGTCGTCATAATTTTCACGGCGCTTCCCACCCATGAACAGCCAGCCCCGGTCAATCTCTCGACCTGCTCGGAGGACCGAGATGCAGTGCCCACCCGTGATTCCCAGATCCCGCTTTTCCTCGACTGACATCTTGTGCCACCGCTCGATCGGTAGTTCGGCAAAGCGAACGCGAATCTCGCCGTCGCCGTTGTCAGTTGGTATGCGATAAGTGAGTTCATCTCCAAATGGTCGTGCACCGTGTGTCGCAGAATACGATGCGAGGAACATTGGGTCCTCTGCGCGAACCTGTCGTCCGTTGACACTGAGCCTCAAGCCCTCGCTCAGGAAGCAGCGATACGTGCGTCCCAATTCCTGATCCAACTTTCTCGCTAGCCAGGACGCGCGCTTGTACTCCAGGCGATCACAACGCAGTAGACGAACGACCGTTCCCGTGGACGAACCTGGCTTGAACGGCAGTTGGTGAGCAACGCGAACTGGCTTGAGTACACCGCTCCTCTTACTTGCTAGTTCATCGATGTCGAGTGTGGACACAAGGACGTCTTTGCCTTGCCAGGTGTAGACCTCCACCCGGCGTGCCCGGCTTAGGGCTCCATTTGGTAGGCCCATGCCATATCTCCCAAGAGAGGCACGGTCTCCAAAACGACTAGAGCCGCCGAATGTCAGAGCTCGGTTCAACTCAGCCGGATCCATTCCACTGCCGTTGTCAGTCACAGAGATCTCGATGGGATAGGTGGGGTCTGACCCCTGAGTCACCGATACCGAGATTCGACGAGCACCCGCCTGAAGCGAGTTGTCTATGAACTCTGAAACAGCGAGCGACGTGCTCCGGTACCCGGTGTCGCGTGTCGCCAACAGAAAGTTGATCGGATCGACTATTTGGGGGCGGGCCAACTTCCTGAGTGAAGTGGTCCTCTCTTGAACTGAGATTGTCCCTTGTGTGCGCGTCACCGAAAAGGCCCTAGCTCGGGCTTTCAACCGACGGTCGAGCACGAGGCAGTGCGAATCGGCTCACACTGGTGGAATCTAATCACGTGTTAGACGCGTGTCAAACATGTGACTACGATTTCCCACGTGGCTCGTCAGGAAACCCGAGCAGACCGGGAACACCAAATTGAACCTGAGACGCTTCTACGCGAATGCTCGCAGGACAGCGTTGGACTGGCACTGGTGCCACCAATTAGTGACCGCCTCGACAATCTGGTCATGCTCGCGGAGGCTGCCGGAGATCGAACTAATCGCAAAGAGTTCGTAGCCGCGCTCATCTTGGGGGCATCAGCAGACGGCTCGATGTTGATGGAGATGATTAGGCGATACCGAGTGGCGACTGCCGCTGACACCTATTTGGAAGGATCAGCGGAGAATACTCCCGTCGCAAGTCCAAAGCGTCCTGGCCCAAGGCCTCGGAGGAGTTCGTCTCGTAACATCTAGACGTACTCACGGGCCCCCGTCGCCCCAAACCGACGCTCTTTACTTAGTCACGATCACAACGATTCGTCGATCGAGCGCGTTGACGGTCGCTGTGTCCAGGCCAGCGACGTTGGTCACAGGATGAGTATCGGCCCAGGACGCGATCCGAAAAAGAGACGCTTGCAGCCCATCTTGTTCCAGCACTGCGACAGACGCCCGCGCCCGATCGAGTCCCAAGGCAATGTTGTAGGGCGAGTCGATGCCACCTACTGGGTCCGTGCATCCGACAATGGCTATTGAAATCGCTCCTTCGAGGCGTGCCTTCAGTCCGCGCATCACCTGACGCCCTTGACTTCCGACTGACGAAGATCCGAAGGTGAAGAGGAGATCACTTGGAATCACGAATGTGTTTGCGGTTCGCGTCGTAACGGACGTCCACCACGGTTGCTCGAGGTGACGACCGGGAGTCGAACCAAGCTTGACGGCCGCCGCGACCTTGGGAACGGGTGCGAGGCAGTGGTAGGCGAATCCTATGGCGGCACCCAGAAGGATCGATACGACGAGCTTGCGTGACATATTCATGGGAGTCTCCTAATTGACTTGTTCGGCGCAGGCGTGTGCTGCGTCAATGACGTAGTTGGCAAGATCCGAAAGCGAGTCACCGGCGACAACGCGTGCGGTCTGGACGCGCGAGTCGACGAGAACATCGGGGGGCACGTTGTTGAGTGAGATGGCCAAGACCTGAGTGGCTGAGCTGTCGATCATCCTCTGAAGTGAAGACTGAGGACTTGGTTGGTCAAAGAGCTCGAAGTCCGAGACCACGACGAGAAGACGATCGTGGTCCGTGAGCCGGGTAGCACTCTCCTCGGCTCGTCGAAGCGAAGGACCGAGGATGGAGCATCCACCTGGGGAGCCTCGCAGCAGTACACCTTCTGCAACCTTGAGTCCCCGCCGCGTGAGGCTCGTGATTGGCAATTCGAAGACCGACGGCATATCAAACGTCGAGATACGTGCAGACCACTTGCCTCTTCGCTGGAAGTTCCCACTCAGGTGCTCGAGCGCGATCAGGATCAGCTCGTGCCGCAGGCCGACTACATCGTTGCCTCCCCTGACGCTCCAGGACTCGTCAAAGATGACGTCGATCAACGTGTCGCGACCAAGCTTCGGTGCCGAACGGAGCCGACGCCGAATTTCCGACCGGTTGAGTTGTCGCCGATGAAGACGTGGTGCCGCCCGGATCGGCGTGCCGGATCCATCGATCCACTTGCCCGGCACCGTGCAGTCGGCGACAACGACATCACGGGGGACAGTTGCATCAGCCATTACGACACCACCCGATCAACGCTTCCGTTGACCCGACTGCGATCCACGTGGTCCTGCAGCGAGGACAGCGGAGTCTCCTCAGATGGCGTCTCAGACGTCGTGTCCGTGTCGGCATCTCCAGGGTCAAGTCGAGCATCGGTAGGAGTGGGGTCATGAAGTTCGATCGAGAGCTTGGGCCGCGTCCTACTGCGGACACTTGCGAGCGGAGCGTCCGACGCCGAGATCGATACCTCGACAGGGCGAGGCGCAGCCTCGATCTGGCGCCTTTGGCCACCTGCGATATAGCCAGCGATCTCCGGAGTATCGGTAAGCCGGTTGGCAATCGTTGCGACAGTGATGTCTGTGGCAGCCGCCGTGTGGCGGGCTGCGGCGTCGTGAAGCCTGGCGGTAGTCCCCGCGTCAGCCGACTGCGACTCGAGATTCTCATACTCCTTCAAGTCCTCACTGATTTTCCGCATCTCGCTCTCTGCGGCCTTGAGGTGCTCGGCAGCGTCGTTGGTCGCGTACGCCTCGGCGCACGCCGAGCCCGCCACGGTCAGCGAGCCCAACAGTCCGTAGCCGAGGGCCAGCTTCGGCGGGTCCCCACTCCCGATGCCGAGGAAGAACAGGGCGAGGAACATGAAGGCGGCCGCGGCATACGCGAGGTAGAGCCACTCGCTGTCCCTGGCTTCAGCTTCGCCAGACTCGAAGAATGTCCGAACTGCGAGGTGTGAATCCATTGGCAGTACTCCCCTCAACAGCCGCTGCTTGGAAGCACTGACCTCGTGGCCGCACTGCTTGCCCGTCATTACGACCGTTCCGGCCAACGAAAGTCCAACCAGTACTGCTAGTCCTATGGCCGAACCGCTGCGGTAGAGCTGGCTGGCGAGAACTGCGGTGTCACCAACAAAGAAGCAGACCATCGCGGCATTGGCGGTCACCCGGTGGCGCGGGTCGAGGAAGTTGTGTGGCACTTGAGCGATCGCAGCCCAGCGCTTCCCAACCGCTTCAAGCTTCTCCTCGTCGACACCCCGTCGGGGTTCCGCCGCCTCCAACCGGGCCTCGCATCCGTCGTGCGTGGCCGCCGATGGAGTCACGTTCTCCTTCAGCTCGTCGCTGTAGGTGGCGTGCCCTGCGGCAGCGCCGAGTTCGCCTGCGCGGACCCCCTCTCGGAGGGTCGCCTCGGGCCCGATGAGCTGATTGCCGTTCTCGTCTTGGACGAGATGGTCGACGTTGGTCATCGGCTCCTTGGCAATTTCCTTGGCCTGGGAAGCTGGATTGACAGCGTCGTGTGGCATGTTGGAGTTCTTCATCGTGCTTCTCCTCCTACGGGTTGAGTACTCGGGACGGGGATGCCAGGTCGAACATGCGGCAGGTCTTCACACCGGCGGCCCTGCACAGCGCCGCATTGAAGCCGAGGACCTCCTGTGGCCACTGAGTGCTCGGAGGTGGCGTCGTCGAATCGACTTGAGCCACACCGACCTCAGTGATGCTCGAAGCCATCAGGCGAGGGATCTCCACCCGACGGGCCAAAGCGGCGCCTTCTCCGGTCCCGAGGGGCTGGTTAAGGTTGACGGTCTCGTCCTCATTGACCCCCGTCGTGATGAACACCACCTGCGAATCCGCGGAGCTCTGCTGCGCCGCGATGTCGTACATCGCAGCAACAGACGTCACCTTCGGATCGGTTCCGCTGTACGCCGTCGACAGACGCTTGGTGATCAGATTGTCGAGGGCCGTCCGGTCCTCGGATGTGAAGCGAACCTCACGAACCTGTGCGTTGGGTCCGATGGGAATGAAGGACGCGATGTCGTCGCTCGTCAAGATGGTCGTCACCGCACCACCCCCCGAAACGCCGTACGCGCTCAGGCTGTCTGCGCATACAACGGCCGATTGGGCGGCCGCTTCGATCACATCCTGAGCAAGGTGGCTAACCTTCGGACTCCTGTCGGACGACGACAGGTCGACAACGATGACCCTCGGGGCGCAGGACAGGGCCACTCCCTGCGCACTCCTGGTTGGACTTAGGGCTACAGCCACCAGAAGCGCAGCTGCGAGTGCCGCCAAGACCAGCGCGACAAGATTTCTGGCACTCGGCGATCGACGGTCGGTTGCTACATTCTTGGCAAGCATTGATTGCTCCTTCTCTCTATTGATGGTGGGATGGGGTCGCCATGCTTTGCCCGACCAGGGGGGGCCAATCCCCCTGGTCGGGACTACGGGCCATCAAGGGCCAAGTTCTTCCCCCTTGTTCAGGGCCACTGCATCTAGGCGCGGGCGGTGAGGATCCAGCCCTGCTGCACACGAAGATTGACCAGAACGGACACGGATCCACCCTTGAAGTCGTGAATCTGCGACCTTCTCGTCCTCCTCTTCGTGCTCCCGGCGGATCCGCAGGTGTGCCACGTATGAGTCGTCTTCAAGGATCGCCTTGCGGGGCATCCGTATGCCCTCTCCGCCGGTGATCTGGTCCCGATCCTCTTGTGTCCGAAGCATGCCTGTAAGTATCCGGCCAGGGCACAGCCTTTTCAAGTCAGGCTTTACGATCGCGCCACCTTCGGTTAGCTATGCTGTGCTTCTAGCAGAGCACGGAGAGAGGTCGAGCCACATTGTCTAGCCAAGGAGGGAAAACGATGGTCGAAATTAAGCTGCCCGAGATTCTTCGTACCCTGATAGATCAACAGGGCTACAGAAGAAATAGAGGCCCGATTTTGGACGCCGCTCACGTCTCAGGCGGTGCACTGTCCCAATACTTAAGCGGGAACAACAATCCCTCTCTGCCCGTCTTGATTGAACTGGCTGACTTCTTCAAGGTGAGTCTTGACTATCTCGTTCTTGGCCGAGAGCACCGATCTGGTGAGGCGTTGGACTACGGACCTCTTGCTCGCTACGTAGATCTCTCCCTTGCGCGAGTCCAAGATCACACAACGCGACACTCTGCATTGGTATCACGCATTGCGAGAACACTTGCAGGTCAGATTGACGCCGTAGCGAAGTCTGCCGCCGGGTCGAGCGGAGCACCCGTATCGGGAGTCGTCTACGACAATGAAACGCTTGCGCTGGAATCGTTTAGCACAGAGACCAGGTTGATCTCAATGAATCTGACATACGACATCCTTGTCGATCCACTGTCAGGGGACGAGGCCGAAGGACGCTTTCTTACCGCGGTTGCAGAGAACTTGGAACAGGGGCGAAGCTATAAGTTCATTCTGCCCAAGGAATTGAACGACGACTGGGGCGAGATTGTAAGGCGGTATCGGTCCTTGCTCCTTCAACATATGTCTACTGATTCAGCGCTCGGCAATTGCCACTTCCGAGTATCGGACCTACCCATCTTCACGGGTATGGGTTTGTACAAGCTCGATACTGACGCCATGGCGAGCTCCGACCCCTTACTTCTCGGCCAAGTCAACGACTTCATTGGCGAGGATGGTTGGATGGGGTATGCAATCCCTCCATCTGATCAGCTACTTGCAGATTCCCTCTTTGACGAATTGCATCTCAGTAACGCACTGAGCGGCTTTGACGTTCTGTGGCGACGCGCAAAGTCGGTCTGAATACAATTGACCAACTCAACGCTTAGGCGAGTCCTCGACTTTGAACGCACTCCCTGAAAACTCGCGCTGAACCTCACTCCAGTGGAGAAGAGCACTAAATTCACCGAGCCCGAGAGTAGCTTCGGGCAGGCACTCCTCGACAATCACGGATGTACCTACCAGACGTGAACCTGCAAGAGATACAAGCTCCGCAATAGCCCGACCCTGATTGCCCGTTGTATACCAGTCATCGACCATGAGAACTCGCTGCCCTTTGACTAGCGCATGCCGCTGCAGACTGAAAGAGACTCGCTTCCCCTCCCAGTCTGGCTGAGATCGACACACATACAAGTCGCCGGGTTGATACCGATGTTCTTTTCTCGCTGGGACGAACCCGGTTCCGAGATAACCCGCGACGAGTGGACCAAGGAGCAGTCCGCGAGCCTCACCTCCAATGACGACATCGATGTCGTACCCCCGAAAAGGGTGCCCCAGAATCTCTGGAAGTGCGCGAAGGAGATCCGGGCTGCGGTAGATACCCCACACGTCATGATCATCCGCCGTATTCACGGGACACAATGCATCGGAAAGGAGGCGCGTAATCTGGAGTGCGGTGCCGCTGGCAATACTCACGCGACAGGCTCCACCGGGTTGGGAGGAGCAAAGTCGCTAGGTGCGAGTCCGAGGATGCTTCCGACGCGGGCGACGGCATCGATGTACGCCGATCCCAGTACGAAATCACTTGCATCCGGGAGCAGCGAAAATTGTCCTCCTTCTTGCAAGTCCCACTCACTCCCGAGTATCGCAGAGCGAGCCGACTTCCACCGATCCGGCGATGAAGAACACATCTCAGCCGATCGAGCTACAAGTTTACCGAGCATTTCCATCGGCCAGAAACCTCCAATGTCACTCCTGGGCGGGCGAACCGCAAAGAGTGAGTGGAACGTGTTATGAAATACGTTCAATACAAACGATCGCCACGTAAGCGGCACTCCGTCTTGACTTGCAATTGAGATCAACTCCATGTAGCCGGCGGCAATAACAATAAGTGTGTCTCGGCTCTCGTCCAATACGCCGTGCCCACTCCCAGCAATCACTTGAATGCTTCCTGACGACACGGATTCGAGTATCTCGTCTCCGATGATCAACGCCCTCGTCAACGGCAGATGGTTGGGTTCCGGCCATCCCCTGCCGTCAAGACTCGGATGTATTCCCTTCAAGAGCCGTTGAAGGTCACTCTGTAACCAGGCCCCTCGCGAACCCTTGGGAGCTGGGTTGGTTGACGGATAATCTGAGGGCAGGTCGTCGACGTACTTAGGAATTAGCCATCTGCCCACTCCGAGATACAGAGTCACGTCCGTTGCGACCTCGGCCGCCATTCGGGCCAGATCCGCAGCCGTGTTTCCCCCACCAACAATGGCAACCGATCTTCCCTCGAATGTCTTCAGTGGATCACTGATCTCGTTTGCGCAGACGACATGAGGGTTCGCGTAATCGAATGCCGGAATCTTCTGCTGGATCCACTGGCATCCACAGGCAAGTACTACTCCATCGAAGTCCGTGGATTCGCCGTCACTCGTCTTTACGTTCCATCGATTGCTTGCAACAACGTACTCGATCCCAAGTACCTTCTTATTGAAGATAATCCGATCCATTATTCCTGTGTCGGTTGCACAATCTCTGAGATACTTCAGCACCAGATGACGGCTCGGATAACTGACACCTGCCGCGAGCTTCCACGGAATCTCTCGGTACCTTGTCATCTCTGCTGACGTGATGAGAGTTGCACCTTCATACATTGGACTCCCGGGCGCAGTTGACGCCCAAATGCCACCAACGTCAGACTGCGCTTCGAAGACTGCAATGTCTATGCCGCGCGCGATCATTTCGACTGCAACAGCTATCCCACTCGGTCCCGCACCGATGATTAACCACATTGCGACGAGCACTCCTGGAGTTGATGAGAGTCCTCGATGCCGAGCAAGTGGCGAACCACCAACTCCAGGTTCCCGCAGATGAGCGCTTCGTCGCTCGTTTGTCCCCGGAGTCCATCGAGCATCCGGATCGATTCCTGGAAAAGGAGGTGCCGTGTCTCGCGGGCGACAACTTCGACTTGCTCAGGCGTGAGCGTTACTCGGAGAGGAAAATAGTGTCGGCTCACCCCGCCGATTCCGAGGGCTTGTTCGAACGGAGCAAGATTGCGGCCACGAATCATCGTGAGATCCTTCGGGCCCAGTCCTGCATTGGTCGCAACGAGCAACTGGTGAAGCGGCTCGTGGTCATCGAACATCCTGGAAGCTGCAATCTCGCCGGTGGCGAAAGTTAGATATCCGGACTCGCCACAAGTCGCGACGACGTCCTCATCCTCTTCCAGGAGCCGGCAGACCTGGTCACTTGCATCCACTCGCCGTCGAACGAGGGAGCGCAGGAGTGTCGACATCGAGCTTCCCCACTGATCTTGTGCTTCAGAAGCGACAGCGCGTCCAGAGTCGGAACGCACCAGCCCGAGCAGAACGCCCTGCTCGTAAACGTGGTGGTGAAATGTCTTGAGAAGCTTCGTCGCCCAGATCGCACGAGTCACATCTTCGGAAAGGATCTGGCTTACGGGTCGAAGACATCCGAGCGAGTACTCGTGAATGTAGATGCGCCTCCCATCGCTCGTCATGAGGACTCCTTAAGGCGAAACGGGCATTGCCAGCTTGCGTCAACCCTTCGCCCCGAGTACTGGAGAGCATCAGACCTGATGCCTTCAAATTCCAGATTCGGATTGATGGATCCCTGAAGACGCGCGTCACGACTACGAATGCGGTCGATGAGCCCTTCGAGTTGCGCAACCTCCCTAAGCCGCTCAAACTGCCAAACCGGATTGAAAACAATTGTTGGATAAGAGAACCGTCTAGCGACGCGCGATGCGGTTGGCGAGAGGCCGACGACATAGAACGCACGACCTCCGAATGAAAACTTGAAGCTTGCATCGTGAGGATCGGTCGAATATTTCGGATCCCACTCAGCTGCATCCAACTCGTGGACTTTCTGCAGGACACCCCAGAGGTAAGTCTCAAACTCAGTCTCACTCGCCATCTTGGTGCCGACATCAATGGTGACGAGAACCGCAAATTCAGAGCGTGGACTCGAATACTCATCTACGAACGCCTCCAAGGATGCCGCAAGATCTCGAATCTCGGATGGATCTACCAGGAGGTTCTTGAATTCCTGTGTGTGGATCAGGCCTCGCTTCGCCGCGGCCTTGGCCCCTAGGCAAGGGAATGACGGGTCATGAACCCGAGCGAGAAGATCGCCCCGATGCGTTGATCTCGCTCCGGTCATGCCACTCATTCCCGCCCCCTTCAGTCGATCTGATTCAACACCGCTCGTACAGGACTTCCGTCTGCCTGAGAGATCTTCAATGGAAGTGCTGCGAGGTTGTAGGCGCCGGGCGCGACGTCACTCAGGTCCAGTCCTTCAAGGATGAGAATCCCTTCTCGAAGAAGCCCTCTGTGCGCTGGATAGTCCTCATCGCCGAACCGGTCAACACTCAGATAGTCGATACCCACAAGCACCGGCTTGGCAGCGACTAGCGCAGAGACAGCAGCCTCCGATACGAACACGTGATCCTCGTGAAAGATGTCAGTTGATAGACCGGAGTTGCTTGTCTTGAACAGCACTGCACGTCCCTCCAGATCCCTAGGTACGTCCGATTCTCCGATCTCACTGCCAGATGCCTCAACGACGACGGCCGGTCCAACGAACGAGTTCAGGTCGAGGTCGTCAAGGCTCGCGGCACCTTCGATGAAGTGACATGGCGCATCTACGTGCGTGAGGAAGTGGGTGGTCCAATTTCCAAGCGCAGTGATCTTGCAAGGGGACTCCTCGCCGACTTCGCAGACGCTGCTGGTCTCAAGCGGATCATCCCCTGGGTACACGGCTGCTTCAGGAGAGATCACACGGGAGATGTCGATGAGCTTGCGCGCGACACCATTGGATGGCTTTGTCATGAACCGATTATCCGCCCTCACGCTCGATGCGTCAATGGCGGGCATTAGCACCACTGGTACTGGATTGAGAGTGACTGCCCTTGATGACCGAGCGGCAGACCGATCGCTCGCCTCGCTGCCAGTTCCAATGCTCGGAAAGTGGTGGTTCGTCTAGTGTTGCTAACGCGCCGCTTGCTAGTAGAGGGCAGTTGGGCTAGCAGAACAGCGCGATCGCGCAGGAGCCTCACCCTCAGCCGTCGGCCCATCCTTCCGTAGGTTCGTATGTCACATCGATTTCGCTGGAGTCTGACCTTTCGGTCGGCTGGAGTTTGACCAAGAACCCGTCTATGACGTCAAGCGTCTGCACCGCGTCTACGTGCGGCCGGGACGTCCCCTTCCACTTCAACCGCGCCGCGACTCGGGCTTGCTTGACGTCCGGCGCGACAACGACAACGACCTCGTGGTCCTCGCTCAATCTTCCTGGCGCGGGATCTCCGCCAAGGTAGACAACGAATAGATGGTTGGTAGTCTCATCGGCATTCACGACAGTCAAGGGTATCGAGGATTCCGGCGTAGTAGGTAGCGCAACGTCTTCGTCTCTTCTCAGTTCCGGCGGATGACCGAATAGAGGTTCTCACCGCTCTCTGATCTCCGGTGCTGTTCGTCGAGGTGGTACCAATCGGCCACCTGAACCCACTCCGCGTCGATGCGCGCACAGAAGTCGCCACAGGCTCGAATCGTCTGATGGAGTTGGCACAAGTCACTAATTCCCGACGCCGCCGCAGGGACGGGGAAGTATGACGCTTCTACGTCTTCCGCGCTCCAGGTGCAAGAGCAACTCACGACCCAGGCGAGCCATTCATCCATTGTTGTCCGGCCAATCGAGCTCATGCTGACCTTCGAAAGAAAAGAGTGCATCTCGTGGTTGGGTCCCTCGCCCATGGTCAGGCGAAGCCACGAGTCGTCACGCTCGTTGAACGGGGTGACATGCCAACCGATCCGATAGACGGCATCACGCACGGCAACTTCGGCTTCCGTGGACGCGAAGAGCCACAGTCCACCATGTCGAACCATGAATTGCTGCAACTCACATTGCAGGGATGCGTAGCGATATAGAGCAAACGCCGCGTATCCAGCCGCCTGATCCTCTTGGGAGTAGCCAGGGTCGTCTTCGCCTTCAGTGCCAGGAGCACGATCGTACGGTCGGTCCTCTTCAAGCATCGTTGAGCGCGCAGCCGTTAGGTCTGCTGCCAGCGCATAGATCGGTGTCCACATTCGGTAGTACGACTCGAAGCGCTCGACCCAGTGCACCGCGAGTCGTGAATCGGCTGGGTGGCGCTGCTCCATCTCGGCCCAGACATTCCGCGCTTGCTGGCTCGCACGAAGTCCGATCAGGTTGTCGGCAATCTCCTCGATCATCGCGGGCTCGTAGCTCTTGCGAAATGTGTCCGCCACCTTGTCGATGGCCGCCGCAGCTTCCTCTCGCCTGACACGCGAACTATGCGCTCTCGTTCCTTGGATCAGCCCAAAAAGCAGTCCGCCCGCCTCTCCGTAGGGACCACCACCAAGTTGCTCCACTGCGCGTCGTAGTGACGATTCGATGCGAGCTCGATCATCAGTTTCTGGATCAGGATCGATCAATCGTGCGACTCGCGCCATCTCGTTCAGCTCCAATTTGGGGAGCTGGGCCAGTCCTCGCTCCCTGAGCAACCTCAGTTCCGAGACGAGCGCTTGGCGGTCGATCTGATCTGTGTCGTCAGACATTTCCGAATGTTGCCCGGAATCTGCCCCGGTCGCATCCACCTCTCCCCGGCTCAATGTCGGACAGCAGGCCACGACCGGTCTGTCGAACTGACTGGGAGGCCTGCGTTGGATCCACCGAAGCTCAAACACCAGTTGGTCGGCTGGGCTGTGATTGCACTGTTCGTCGCGTTCGCATTGAACCTCGCCACAAGGCTTGTCGTTCAGGCGCTTCCATCGCTCCTGGCGCTCGCTGCAATCTGTGGTGTTGCGTACCTCGCCGTTCGTTACTTCCACCAGCGCGGCGGCTGGTAGCGACGTGCCGACCCCTAGCCCTTCGAGTCCGGTCGATGTTGTGAAATTCACAAGTCCTCTTGACGTTTTGCCGATTTCGTCATTTAGTAGAAGCAACTCCCACGTGCTGCTTTTAGACAGCACAACGTCCACAAGACGTACGGAGGAGGCACCTCCAGTCGCACGAGATGCGTCGGACTTGCCCGGTGGGCCCTCTCGGCCAACGGGAGCCGAAAGGAGGTCGCATGAGCAGAACCTTCCATCATGGTGAGCGACGCATTCGCGTCACTGGTGTCCAGAGGCAACAGCCTGACACCAGACGGATCGCGCGCGCCATCATCGCGCTCGCTCTCGCTCAGGACGAGGCAGATGCCAAAGCCGAGTTTGAGCGACGCAAGAACGCAAAGTCACCTCGTTCATCGAAAGTCGACAAGAGCGACAACACGGGGTCTGGGGGTGCATCGTGAACTCGCATCCACTCGTATGGCTGCGCGTGCAGTGGCCCCGCGAGGTTCGTCCCGAGGCCATCGTCCACGCATGGCGGATGCTCGGGCCTATTGCGGGGCGCCCCCTCATTATCGAATCCACTGGCTCAGGTGGCCTGGTCTCGCATCGCATTGCCGTTCCGCTGGGTCACGATCGCATCGTCGCTCGTGAACTGGAAGCGGCGGTCAGTGGTGTGAGTGTCTCTGAGGTCGACGGACTTGAGCGCGGCGAAGTTGCGGAGATGGATCTGGCGCGGGTCCTCAGACTCAACACCCGTCGAAGAGCCATTCGGACTGACGACGTCGCCGCAACCTCAACAAGCTTGTTGGGCGCACTCTCGGCAACGGCTCGTGGAGAAGCTCTGATCATTCAGTGGGTCCTCGGCCCGCGTCTGGGTCCGATTCCAGTAGCAACAAAGACGACGCTGCGACATGAGTCGTGGCCGCTCGCACTCATCGAAGCCGTCACGAGCCCTCCATCGCCCATGGACCGTGAGGCGCACCGCGCTCTCGTGGACAAGCGCAAGGAGCCCGGATGGCAGGCGATCGGTCGACTGGCAGTCCACGCGGCAACCGAGCCACGTCAACGTCAGTTGCTTCGCCAATTGGTCGGTGCTCTTCGGAGTCTGGAAGCACCCGGCGTACGTATCACCACGAAGCCGACCCCGGCGACACGGCTCATGAACCCAACTGTGCCCTGGAAGTGGAACCTTCGTCTCAACGCGATGGAGATGGCGGTTCTCTCCGCATGGCCTGTCGGCAACGCCAGTGAACTCCCTGTAGATGTGCAGCCGAGTCGGTACCTGGCACCGCCGCGAGCCGTTCCTCGGACGGGCAGGGTCTTAGCTGAATCAGCTCGATCCGGTCGCACGCGGCCACTGGCACTCTCGACACAGAGTTCGCTTCGGCACCTCCACGTGCTCGGTCCGACCGGTACCGGGAAGTCAACTGCGTTGCTCAACCTCATTGTCCAAGACCTCGAAGCAGGACGAGGCGTGGTTGTCATCGAATCCAAGGGCGACTTGATCTCCGACGTGATGGCAGCCATGCCCGAAAAGCGACTACGCGACGTAGTCGTACTCGATCCGTCCGACAAGAACCGACCTGTTGGACTCAACCCGTTGGCACCGATGGGTCGACCACCCGAGCTTGTCGCGGATCAACTGTTATCGACGTTCCACAGTCTCTACGCCGCCAACTGGGGTCCTAGGACCAACGACATCCTCGGTGCAGCACTGCTGACGCTTGCACACGTTCCGGGAATGACCCTGTGCGCTCTACCGATTCTGCTGACGGAAGCAGGTTTCCGTCGGAGAGTTGTGCCTCAGGCACATGACCCAATCGCACTCGGTCCGTTCTGGGCGCAGTTCGAAGCATGGTCCGAAGCAGAACGAGCGGCCGCTACGGCGCCCGTACACAACAAGCTCCGACCGTTTCTGATTAACCCGAGACTTCGGGCAGTCCTCGGTCAAAAGGATCCGTTGTTTCACATCCGGCAGGTCTTCACCGAGCGCAAGGTGCTCCTTGTCAACCTCGCTAAGGGGACGATCGGACCCGAAGCTGCCGCGCTCCTCGGTTCCCTGGTCGTTGCCGAACTGTGGCAGGCAGCGCTCGGTCGAACGGCAATACCTGCGTCCAAGCGCCATCCCGTCTTCATCTACGTCGACGAGTTTCAGGACTACCTGCATCTACCAACTGACCTTGCCGACGCACTTGGACAGGCGCGGGGGCTTGGCGTGTCTCTCACGCTGGCGCACCAGCACCTTCATCAACTTGACCCGCAGATGCGAGCTGCCGTGCTCGCGAATGCCCGCAGCCGACTGTGCTTCCAACTCGGATCAGACGACGCGAGGGTCATGGCCCCCGCCACCGGTGGCCTTGTCGCCGACGACTTCATGGGACTCGGCGGGTTCGAGTGCTACCTACGACTCCTTGCCGAGGACAGCGTCCAGAAGTGGTGCAGCGGTCGCACCCTGCCACCACCGGTAGAGCGTCGTGCACCACACGTCGCGCGCGAGCTGTCCCGCAAACAGTTTGGACGGGACCGTGCCGAAGTGGACCGAGACGTTCTGGCACTTCTCAGCGGCCTCGGCGGTACCGACACTTCCGACCTCACACCTCGCAAGCGAACACCGGGAGGCCCGAAGTGAGCCGCCTGTTTGATTGTCCGATCGGTGGTCCTCTCGCGACGTGTCACGAGATGGCAACGATCAACGTCGGAGCCGCTTCCGGCAGATTAAGGGTGCGGACTGTTAGTCGCTCCTCTGTATTCGCTTGTTTCATCGCCCGGGCAGGAGGGCAGTCGGGATCGAGGTGTCGAGAAGTAAGGATCAACCGG
>Ga0182024_10010973_pt1 | contig 18326 bp, 11 predicted proteins | sample P32metaG_FD_120480 | JGI IMG/M metagenome (GOLD analysis project Ga0182024, IMG submission 120480) | Permafrost microbial communities from Stordalen Mire, Sweden - P3-2 metaG (Illumina Assembly) | ecosystem: Environmental > Terrestrial > Soil > Wetlands > Permafrost | place: Sweden: Stordalen... | reverse complement strand
GCCGCCGTGCATCTCGACCAGTCGCTTCACCAGCGTCAGGCCGATGCCGAGTCCACCTTGCGACCGATCCAGCGACCGATCAACCTGCGTGAACATCTCGAAGATTCTGGGCAGCATGTCGGCGGGGATGCCGAGGCCGGTGTCTCGGACCTTCACCACGACTTCATCGGGGGGTTGACGCCCCCCGCTCGCCAACTCGGCGGTCAGCCAAATGTGACCGCCCTGTTCCGTGTACTTGGCAGCGTTGTTCAGCAGGTTCGAGAACACCTGAGCCAGCCGGGTCAGGTCGGCGTCCAGAGGGATTGGCTCTGGCGGTAGTGTGACCGTCAGTTCGTGGCCCGACGCCTCGATGAGCGGGCGACTGGTTTCGACGGCGCCGGCGACGACCGCCGCCAGTTCGACCCGCTTCTTGCGGAGTTCGATCTTGTTTCTGGTGATACGGCTCACGTCGAGCAGATCGTCCACCAAGCGCACCATATGCGTAAGCTGGCGCTCCATCATCGTGCGTGCCTGCTCAGCCGCCGCACCGCTTGTGCCCGCCAGCCGCATGATCTGTAGGGCATTGCGGATCGGGGCCAACGGGTTCCGTAACTCATGGGCCAGTGTCGCCAAGAACTCATCCTTACGCTGGTCGGCTTCCCGCAGACCGTCATACAGCCGAGCGTTCTCAATCGCCACCGAGGCGATGATCGCCAGTTGCATGAGGATGGCTTCGTCGGCAGCGGTGAAGTCACTGCCGTCCACCTTGTCCGAGACTTGGATGAGGCCCAAGTTCCGGCCGTCCCGCCCGACGAACGGAGCCGCCAGCCAGCCCCGCAGGGGGGGAGTGGCTGATTGGGGGAGGTGGGTGGTTGGGGATGGTGTGGTGGGGGTGGGTAGGTGAATTGGGTGGATTGCAACTTCTTTACCAAAACGCCGCCACGCCGGATGTGCTTCGAGTTCGGCCTGCGTCAGACGCATGGGCTTGTTCGTGCCGCAGACCACGGCGTAGATGCCGCTGCCGTCCAGTTTGAAGTCGGAGGTTCGCCATTGGGCGTACTTGTCGGACAGCGAGATGGCGTTGATCGCCTGCGCCCATTGTTCGTTCACCGTCATGCTGCCGACCGACTGGTGCGTGTGGATGATACTGCGGACCTCTTCGGTGATGACCCCCAGCACGCTGTTCGCCGACAGGGCCGAATGGATCGTGAGCGAAGCCGCCGCTACTTCGATGGTGCGGGCCGTCTGCTGCTTCTCCCGCTCCCGCAGCCCGGCGACTTGCTCCTCGGCCTGCATGCGCTCGCTGAGGTTACGACAAACCTTGACGTACCCTCGGAGGCTCCCGTTCTGTAAGGCCGTGGTCAGGCCGCTCGCCCAGAAGCGGCTCCCGTCTTTCCGAACGAGCCAGTTATCGTCCGACGCCCGGCCCGCGGTCCTCGCCGTCTGTAGTTCCCGCTCTGGTTTGCCGGTCTGTCGATCTTCGGAGGTGAACAATTGTGAGAGCGGCTGTCCGATGATCTCTTCCGCCTCGTAACCCAAGAGGCGTTTCGCCCCGGCGTTCCAACCGGATACGTGCCCGCTTGGGTCCATGAGGAAGAGGGCGTAGTCCTGCACGCCCTCGACCAGCAGACCGAGCCGCTCTTCGCTCTGCATCAGCGCCCGTTCCCCCGCTTGACGCAGGGCCACCGCTTGCCGCCTCGCCCGCAGCAGCACTTCCATCCGGGCCTGCAACTCCGCCTTGTCGAGGGGGCTGTGGATCACTTCGTCAATGCTCTTCCACAGGCGCCGGGTCGCAAACCCGACCTGCGGCCCCGGCGTCACGAGGAGGAAGGGAAGGAACACCGGCTTCTCGGACTCCTTCCGGGCCTCGATGCCGTCGGCGAGTCGGTCGAGGGCCGTGCCGTCGACGATGCCGAGGTCGTACTGTTCATCAACCGCTTCATCTGTCTCTTGGGGGAGGACCGTGCAACGGGTCGCCAACCACTCGGCCAGAAGGCGGCGGTTTTCCTTGTGGTCCATAAGTACCAGTATTCGGCTCATCGCTCCTCCTTGCCCGCCGGTCCTCATGGCTCACGCCTACTTTCGTCCACAACGGGCATGGTACTCAGGATGCCACGCAAGCCGATGATCGGTTCTCCGCCCTGGATGCCCTCGGCGGTGATCTGGAACTCGCGCACGGTATTCTCGAAGCCGGAGAGTTGCTTCTTGAGGACGCCGAGGCACCGGCCTACTTCCAACGCCCCTGCCTCGTTGCGCCGCTCCATGTAGCGGAGGTAGATGATGTTCCCGGCCAAGTAGCTGACTTCATGTTCGGTGGCTTTGAACCCACCGGCGATCTCCTGAACCTCGTTGGTCAGGAACACCGACACCCCCATGTTGTGCAAATACTGGCAGAGCGTGTGCATGTCGGTCAGCAGGTCGTCGCCCCGCAGGAACTTCCGATACCCGGTGATGCTGTCGATGACCACGATTCGGGCCTTCCTCTTCTCGACCTCCTGCCGCACGATCCCGACGAACTCTTCGGGCATGTAGCGGTGCGGTTCGACTTTCGTGAGCGAAAGCCTGTCCTGCTGGATCAGGGCGCCGACTGGGAGGTTGAGCAACTCACACCGCTTCGTCAAGGTAGACAGCGGTTCCTCCAAGATGTAGGCCACCGAATGCTCGCCGCGTTTCGCCGCCTCATGGACGAAGTGCATCGCCAGCGTGGTCTTGCCCACTCCGGACGGGCCGGTGATGAGCGTGACGGTGCCCCGCTCCATCCCGCCGTGCATCACCTCGTCCAGCCCAGCGATGCCGCACGGTAATGGCTCCTGCGTAAAGGCTTGGTGGTGTGTTTCGGGGAGCAGCCGTGGGTACACGAGGATGCCCCGCTCGGTGATCCGCATGGCACTGCGACCTTCTTGGAAGCCAGAGCCACGGTACTTGCTCACCTTGAGGGTCCGACCGTGTTCCGTGTTCGCCACGTTGATGATCCCGTCGCAGAGGAATTGCAGGTCGTCGTCGGGCGTGACTTCGCTGTACTCGGACGTGAACAGCACCGTGGCCTGTTGGTGGTTCAGGTAGTGGAGGAAGGCGAGGGTCTGCTTGTGGAACTGCTGCGGGTCGCTGGCGAGGTAGCGGAACTGCGTGATGGCGTCCACGAACACCCGCTGCGGCTTCTGCTTCTCGATCTGCTCGGTGATCTTCCGCGTGATCGGCTCCCGCTCCACGTCAGCCGGGGAGAAAATGTCGTAAGTCTTCGCCTTGGCGAAGAAGTCCGGGGTCGGGGTCAGGTCGATGATTGAGATGCCAGTCAGGTCGAACCCGAAGGTCTCGGCGTCGAGACGGATTCGGGCTTCTGGCGTACCGAGCGTGATGAGGAGGGACTTCTCGCCGTTGGCCGCGCCCGCGGTGAGGAAGTGTAAGCCGAGCGTCGTCTTGCCGGTCCCCGCCGTACCCCGCACGAGGTAGGACCGCTGCGGGAGCAGCCCGCCGTGGAGGACCTCGTCCAGCCCGGCGATGCCGGTGGACAGCCGCTTCGTGGTTTCTGGTTCTGGCATGGTGTCCGCCTCGCCGCTTTGAACCGCCGCCGCCGTACTGTCGAAAGCTCGCACCCACTGCGAGCGGTATCGCTGCTGGACAGGCTGGAAGGGTGATTATACGAAAGAGGCCCGACCTTGCGTGAGACCTCTTCACTTGGCGGGTCAGTGTCGCAGCAGGAACTCGGCGGAATTGATCAGAGCGAATTGCAGATCCTGTAACGCCTTTTCTCGGTCGCCGGCCAGCCCCGCGAGGTGCCGATTCACCACGTCGATCTCCGCCGCGGTCGGCCGTCGGCCCAGCGTCGCCAGGTACATCCGCTCCACGACCTCGGCCGTACCCTTGCCGTCGCGCAGCAACCCGGCCAGCCGCGACTTGGGCGAATCGACCTTGGCCAGCACGTCGGCGTTGTTGAGCAGGTGCAGCATCTCCGGCAAGGACGGGTCGTCTTCCCGCGCGCACTCGCAAACGGCGTCGCGGACGGGCTTGGCGAAGGCCTGGAGGAACGGGTGGTTGACGCCGCCCTCCGCCAGTTCGACGGCCCGCGTCCCCGGCGGGTAGCCCTTGAACCGCTCGGCCACGCCGGTCGCCGCCGACACGCCGTCCAGCACTTGCTCGGCCGTCAGCATTTTGACCGTCGCGTGGGTGAAATACCGGTCGGCGTCGGCGGCGAACGGCGACGGCGCCGGGCCGCCGCGGGCGGCGAGCTGATACGTCTTCGAGTTGAGGATGGTGCGCAGGACCGGTTTGAGTCGGTAGCCGCCGCGCACGAAATCGTCGGCCAACGCCTTGAGCAGTTCGGGGTTGCTCGGCGGGTTGCTGGCGCGGAAGTCGTCCACCGGGTCCACGATGCCGCGGCCGAGCAGGTGATACCAGACGCGGTTGACAATCGAAGGGGCGAAATAGGGGTTTTCCGGGCGCGTCAGCCAGTCGGCGAGGCGTTCACGGCGGTCGTCGTCGGGGCCGAGGGGGCCGGCCGGCGTCCCGAACGCGGCCGGCGCCTGCGGCTTCTTCGTCGTCGGGTTCTGCACTTCGCCGCCGGGCGCCAGGTAAATCACCTCGTCGTCCAGTCCGAATTTCGCCCCCTTGCGCTGGACGCGGGCGAAATAGGCGGCGAGGCCGTAGTAGTCCGCCTGGCTGATCGACTCGAACGGGTGGTTGTGGCATTTGGCGCACTGCATGCGCACGCCCATGAACAATTGAGCGACCGTTTCCGCCGTCTCTTCCGGCGTGCGTGAGATGCGGTGGAAGTTGGCCTCCGGATGGTCGAGCGTGTCGCCCAGGCCGGTCAGCAACTCCCGGGCGAAGCGGTCCATCGGCTTGTCCTCCGCCATCGCCCGCACCAGATAACGGTGAAAGCTGTGGACGCCGCGCTCGCTGATCGTGGTCGGGCTGCCGCGCAACACATCCGCCCATTTCAACGCCCAGAAGGAGGCATATTCGTCGCGCCCCAGGAGGGCGTCGATCAGCCTGGCTCGCTTGTCGGCGTCCTTCGAGTCGAGGAACGTCGCGGCCTCGTCCGGCGTCGGCGGCGCGCCGATCACGTCGAGATAAACGCGGCGGAGGAACACGGCGTCGGAACAGACGGGGGCGGGGTTCAACTGCAACTCGCGCTGCCGGGCGAAAATGTGTTGATCGACGTAATTGGCCGGCGAAGGCGCAGTGAAGGCGAATTGCGGGTCAAGGCGGACGTAGGTGAGGCGGGCGCTCACGATCTGGTCGAGATAGCGCACCAGGACGGCGACCTCGGCCGTCTGTCGGAACTCCACCAGTCCGTCGGGCGTCACCGTGGCCGCGGCCGGGTCGCTGGAGGTGAAGACCGACAACTCGGTCACGTCGCGGACTTCGCCGGTCGAAAAATGTGCCCTGGCGACGATCTGCTGGCGCGGCGCGTCGGTGGGCAGCCGGAGGTGATCGGGCAGCACTTCCAGGCGTACTAGCTCCGCCGGGACGGCGGAGTCGCGGCAGCCCTCGGCGATCCACGTCCGAAGCGTGCGGTCCACCGGGTCGCCGCGGCGGAAACGGACGCCGCCCTGATGCGCGACGCGGCCGGCGCCCTTGAGCAAGATCAGGCTGTCGTCGGGCGATTCGCGGTCGGTGCGTCGGCCCTCGCCGTCGCGCACCAGCATCTGGTAATCCACGTCGGGGTCGAAGCCGCGCAGGCTGAGACGGAAACCGTTCTTGCCCTGCGGCGAGCCGTGACAGGCGCCGGCGTTGCAGCCGGCGTGCGACAGGGCCGCGATGACGTCGGTGCGGAAATCGACGGGCCGCGTTGCCCGCGCGGCGGACGACACGGCGAAGACGAGGGCGGCGGCCGCGACGGCGGAGCGGAGCATCGGCGGGTCTCCGAAAGGCGGGGGGCGCCAGGCAGGACTCACCCCGCCATCTTACTCTGTTCCTTTCGCCAAAGAAACCATTTCACCGCAGAGAACGCGGAGAGCGCGGAGAAAGACAAGAAAGCATTTGCCTCTGCATTTCTCTGCGCTCTCCGCGTTCTCTGCGGTGAAATCGCATTTCCTTAGCCGCCGTTTTCGCGCTCCAGTTCGCGGAGATAATCCAGCGCCTCGTCCACCGTGCCGACGACCGCCCCCGGCACACGGCCGGCGTCGTCGCATTCGCGCAGCAGCATCAGGTCCTCAAAGTCCGGCGACGCCTCCAGCTCGCGCCGCAGCCGACCGCCCAGCGTCCCCGCCCGGTAGTCGTGGGCGTGCATGTGGTGCTCGATCAGAAAGCGCGTCCGCTCCGTGATCAGCCCCTCCAGCACGTCCAGCGCCGCCTCGACGTGCCGCGCGCGGTCCAGCCCCTTGCCCACGTCATGCAGTAGGGCCGCCAGCAAAAACTCTTCGTCATAGGGCCGGCGGTCGCGGGCCTGCTCGAACACCTGGAGCGAATGATACTGCACGTCGCCTTCCGGATGGTATTTGGCCGAGCCTTGCACGTTTTCCAGCGGCAGCAGGAGCATCCGAAACACCGGGTACGGATCGGGGACCGCCTCCGCCGCCCGCATTTCCCCGTCGAGGTCCAGATCCGGATATTCCGCCGCCAGGAACTCCTCCAACTCCCGGATCGACGCCCGCTCGATCGCCTTGCCCGTGATCGAGCTTTTGAAGACGTAGTGCGCCTTGTCTTCGGCGTAGACCGTCAATTCAAAGTTGAAGCGGTCGAAAACGTGGACGTGGGTGAAGATGCGGCCCTCGCCGTGCTTGACCACCTGCTTGCGCTCCACGTCGTATTGGAGGCCTTCTCCTTCGAGAAGGTCACATACCAGGGCGGGACTGTCGCTGAATATGTGCAAGTCGATGTCGGAGCCTTTGCGGACGTGGCCGGTCATGACGCTGCCGATGAGCCGCGGCCGGAACGGACGCAACAGCCGCATTAGGCGCAGCGCCGCCAGGCGCATGTCGCGCAGGTTGACGGTGCGGCGGTCGCCTTCGTGGATGCGGGCGAACACCTGGATTTGATCGCGGATCTCGGCGTTGGAGGGGAGTTCTTCCGGCTTGACCCACTGTCGGCAGAGGCGTTTGGCGGCCTTGCGTTTCGCGGTGAAGTATTCGGTTTCGACGCGTTCGTACATCAGGCGGGCGGCCTCAAGGGCGATCGCCTGACGCAGTTTACCCAGGCTCATCCTTTCAAGCGCCGTTACCAGGCCCATCGAAGCGGCGCGGGGCCGGCGACGGAAGGCGTCGCCGAAGACATTGTACGCACGGGACGCGGCGTGTGTCATCGGGAAAAGCGAAGGGCGGCGCGGCGCGCGGCTGGGTGCGGCCGCCGATGGGTAGCAAAATTCGGGGAATCCGGAATGTTGGGCGCCCGCATTCCGGGGCTTCCCAAATTCCGCCGTCTACGGCGGCCGCACCTGCGGCGCCCTCCTTTCCCTTTTTCCGGCAAGGTTTGCCGCGCCGCGCGCATATTCTTCCTTTAGAGGGGCGAGCGCGATTCACCCGCAAGGAGGCGGAGCGTTCCGAACCCCTCACTCCCGGCGCCGCCGTCGGGATCGCGGATTCTACCGAAAGGATTCGGCATGAAGGCATTTCGTCTCGCGTGTGCGGCCGCCCTGCTTCTGACCGCCGGCGCCGCGACCGGCCGGGCCGGGCCGATCACGCAAATCGTCTCCTTCGGCGATAGCCTGTCGGACGTGGGAAATTCCTACGCCCAATACGGCTACCCCGCCTCGCCGCCCTACGCCGCCGGCCGCTACTCCAACGGGCCGATTTGGCTGGACCGGCTGGCGTCGGCGCTCGGCCTGCCGGCGCCCGTGGCAAGTCTCAACGGCGGACTGGACACCCCGCCCGGCCGATCATGCACTATGCTCCCTTTGAGGAGACCCGTGCATGATGTTCTCGTCGTTCTTCGCCCTGGCCGCGCTGTCGCCGACCCGACAGCGCACCTTCCGCCGCGCCGTCGTCGTCCATGTGCTCTTGCTGACGGCGGCGGCGTGGCCGCTCGTCCGCCAGGGGCCGCACGGGTCGCCCGCCCTGCTGGGCCATCTCCTGCTTATTGCCGGAGTCATCGAAGGGGCCGCGCTCGTCGGCTGGCGGCTCGCCCAGATGCCGAAAAGTCAGGCGCTGGAGTTTCTCCTCGTCAGCCCGTTGCGGCCGCATTGGCTCCTGATTCATGAGGCCTGCGTCGGCCTGGCGCAGCTGGCCCTGGTGACGCTGGCCGGGCTACCGGTGCTGGCGCTGCTGGTCGCCGTGGGGCTGCTCGACCCGCTCGACCCCATCCCGTTCGTGGTCATGCCGCTTACCTGGGGGGCGGTCGTCGGCCTCGGGCTGACGGTCTGGGCGTATGAACCGCAGCGAGTGCGCCGCTGGGGCGAGCGCGGCACGATGGCCCTGGTAGTGCTCTACCTGGGGGTCGGCGTGCTCGCCGGGGAGAACCTTAAACACTGGCTGGACGCGCTGCCGTTCGGCCTCGGCAAGACGGCCCTTCAGGCGTTCACCGCGTTCCACCTCTACAACCCCTTCGGGATGATGCAGTGTTGGACCGACTGGGGCGTCGAGGTCGTCTGGGAGAAAGCGGCGTGGCTGGAGGCCGGGGCGCTGGCCGTGATCGCGTTGTTGCTGGTCCGCGGCGCCCGGCGGCTGGAGGGACACTTTCAAGAGCTGCATTATCACCCAATCGCTCTGCGGCCGGGCGTGGCGCGTCCGCCGGTGGGCGACCGTCCGCTGTCGTGGTGGGCGGTGCGGCGGGTGACGCGCTATTCCGGTCGCATCAACTTGTGGCTGGCCGGCGGCTTCGGGCTGCTCTACGCCCTGTACACGGCGGCGGGGCCGAACTGGCCGGCGTGGATGGGTCAGCGGGTATTTCAGATCTTCGATCAAATGGGCGGCGTGGCGGGCCTGGCGACGGGGTTGGTGGTGCTGGCGGCGGCGCCGGCGGCCTATCAATACGGCCTGTGGGATTCCAACGCCCACGACCGCTGCCGGCGGCTGGAGCTGCTGTTGCTGTCGGGCCTGGACGCGCGCGACTACTGGAACGCGGCGGCCGCGGCCGCGTGGAAGCGCGGCCGCGGCTACTTCGCCGTGGCGCTCTTGCTGTGGGCGTCGGCCGTGGTCGCCGGCCGCATGACCGCGGGGCAGGCCGGGGCGGCCGCCGCGACGGGCGTCCTGCTCTGGGGGCTGTATTTCACGCTCGGCTTCCGCGCCTTCGCGCGCGGGACGCAGGCCAACGGGTTAGGGGTGCTGCTCACGGTGGGGCTGCCGTTGACCGCCTACGCACTGTTCCGCCTCGACTGGCCGGCCCTGGCCGCGCTCACGCCGCCGGGCGCCGTCTATCGCGCCGCCGTCGGGGCCACGGCGTCCACCGGGTTATTCGGACCCGTAATGGTCGCCGTCCTCACGCTGGCCGTCGCCCGCCGGGCGCAGGCGCGCTGCGACCGCGACCTCCGCTCCTGGTACGACCGCAGTCACGGGGCGAAGGTCATGGCGTGAGAGCTTGTTAGCTCACTGATGAGGGGCCGGCCCCCAGCCGGCGTTCGATGGGGCGCACGGCTGCACCGGGTAGTTGGAAACCGGCGCACAGCAGGGTTGCTGCGGCGCCGGGGCGCAGCAGTTGCCGCCGTAGGCCGGCGGTGGGTAGTTCCGTTCGCACCAGCGCTGACACCCCGCCAGGCCGAGCAGCGCCGCCAACGCCAGAAAACCGAGGGTTCGTCCGCCCGTCATGTCTTAGCCTCCTCATGCGCTCCGCGCAAGGCCGTCCACGCGGGACCGACCTGGAGGGCCGGCGATAACGGCGCCGTTCCGTCCGGTCAAGGCCAGAAGCGCAAACACACCAACCCGAAGCGCGAGCGCGGGATGAGGTCCCTCGCCCGCGCTTCGGGTTGGTGTGGCTTAATGACGGCCCGCTGTCAGCGTTGCCGGTTCACCAGCGTCATCGTCTGCGGCGCGTCGTCGCGCACGTCCACCTTCTCATGGAACACCGGCCGGCCATCGGCGTCCTGGACGTAGACCAACCAGCCGCCCGACGCCAGCGACGTGCGGAAACGGCCGTCGCCGTCGGCCGTCACCGACTCCTGGGCGCCCTGGCGGTCGGCGCTGACGAACAGCAACTTGGCCCCGGCGTGCGGCGTCCGGTCGGAGGACTTCACCACTTGGCCCTCCAGGTTGGCGCCCGAGTGCGAGGCGATGCGGTCGATGCGGACGGCCCGCGGCGGCTCCGGCGTCTGGGCCGGGGCCGGCTGGTCGGGCTGTGGCGAGCCGAGGCGGGGCTGCTGCGAACTCTGGTCGAAGGCCTTGGGCATGGCCGGGCCGGGGTTCGGATTGCGGTCGAAGCGGTTACTCTGCGAGGTCGGCGTGTTGCCGCCGTCGTTGACGTTCGGCGGAGGCGTGTACGGCGGCAGATTGGTCGGCGGCGCCGCGCCCGGGTCCGTCACCTGCGGCGGGGCCGTTGGCGGGGCCGTCGGCGCGGCCGGCGTGAACGCGGCGCCGGGCGGCGGCGCCAGCACCGGGGCGCCGACCGTCGTCTGGCAGCAGCTGGTGACCGGTTCGTAGTAGAACGCCTGCTGGTAGCTGGTCACCGGCTGCACGGCGCAGCGCTGCATGTAGCTGGTCACGGGACAGCACTGCGACCGCAGCTTGTAGCACGTCGAGGGCGTGGCCACCTGTTGGTAGTGGCAGGTGCATGGGTCGTAGTAGCAGCTGTAGTGATAGCTCGTCACCGGCTCGTAATAGTAGCTGGTGCGGTACGTCGTGACCGGCTCGTAGTAGGTGCGCTGCGTGTAGGTCGTGACCGGCTGGTAGTAGCTGCGCTGGACGTAGCGCGTCGTGCATTGCGGCTGGCACGAGTTGCACGAGTCGGCCGGCGGGTAGTTGGCCGTGGCGCCGCTCTGGCAGTTCCAGCAGCAGGCCTCGAACACGTTGTTCCACGCGGCCCGCGTGGAACCGGCCGACGCCGCGACGACCGCCAGCGCGCAGCACCATACGGAGGCCCGGAAGGGTCGCATGGCAACTCTCCTTACTCTGTCACAGGGGTTGGATCGCCTCGCGTTCGTCCCGACGACGGGCCGGGACGCGCCACGAACCCTCTCGCCCCGGCGCGCCTGAGGGCGCCCGCCGAAGGTCTACACTTCAACCTTAAACGGAGAAATTCGCGTTACAAGAGATGTGGCCCCATATCCGCCAGGAATTTCCGGCCTTCCCTGGTAAAGTTGACAGGTCCGGCAAAATTAACACCCTGGACGTTCCGACCCGGCCATTCCCGGCGGCTCGGCCGCGCCGCGACTTGCCTTTCGGTGAAAACAGAAATGACGGCCGCGGCGACGGCCCGGACGCGCCCGAGGCGCCGACTTTTCCTTCCCGAAAGGAGGAAGGAATCGGGCCGAAGGCGCCGCGCCCGCGCCTTCTGCGGCCGCGCGGATCGCCCGGCCGCCCCTTTTTCCTCAAGTTATGGCGGCGCGGGAGCCGGCCGTGTGGATACTTGCGATGCACGGAAGCGCGGGCGCGCCCGGACGGCCCCCATTTCTCTCCTCACATCTTCGGAGCGGGGATATGCCCAACGACGCCAAACTCGGTCTGGTCGTCGGCGTGGGTCTGGTCATCACGGTGGCCGTGCTGTTTTTCCGCAAGGACATGACGGTCGGCTCGCCGAACGGCGAACCCGCGCCCGCGGGGATCGTCCGGCCGATCCCGCCCTCGTCGCGCCCGGACGACCGGCTGCGCACCGCGTTGGCCCATCCGACGGCCCGGACGGAGGAAACTCCGGCCCAGACGGCCGGCAGCCGCCGCCACACCGTCCGCGACGGCGACACGCTGTTCAGCCTGTCGCGGCAGTATTACGGCGACGTTGAACGGTTCGGCCTCATTTACCAGGCCAACCGCGGCGTGCTGCAATCGCCCGACGCGCTGCCCGTCGGCGCCGATCTGGTCATCCCGGACGCGACGGGGGCGGAGGAAAAGCCGTAAGACCCTCCTGGTTCCCACGCTCCGCGTGGCCTCGTTGGCCTCGTTCCCAAACTCCTGTTTGGGAACGCACTCCGCGAAACTCCCGTTTCGCGTTGCGCGGAGGCCGGACGCGAAACGGGAGTTTCGCAACCTCGCGTGCCCAAACAGGAGTTTGGGCACGAGGGAGGAGCCAGGAGGAAAAAAGCCGGTCGGCGCCTCATGCCGTATAATGCCTCCCGGAGATCGCCCAAACTTCTTCCGTGGCGCGGGAGGCCGGGGTCATGCGAGATCGGCCGGAACGGACGGCGAACAGGACGGCGACCGACGGGGCCAAGCGACGCAAGCCTTCGGGCAAGAAGCGTAAGCCGGCGAAGCTATCCCGACTGAGCAAGCCGGAGGGCATGTCGCTCGAAGACTGGCAAGTCGAACTGCGACGCCAGTTCGGACGCGAACAGGACTACCGTCTCAAGAACGTCGGCGACCAGCCCGTCTTCTCCGAGTTCGAGGTGGTCAACCCGCAGAGCCGCAACGCCTACCGCGTCCGCATCCGCGGGCCGCACGTCGGCGACAACCATTGTTCCTGCCCCGACTTCGCCACCAACACGCTCGGCACCTGCAAGCACATCGAGTTCGTTCTGGCCGTCCTGGAACGGAAGCGCGGCGGGCCGGCCGTCCTTCGGGCCGGCTTCCGGCCGCCGTACAGCGAAGTCTTCCTCCAGTACGGCGCCCGGCGCGAGGTGCGCTTCCGGCCCGGCGCCGACTGGCCGCCCGAACTGGCCCGGATCGCCGAGCGCTATTTCGGATCGGACGGGGTGCTCTTGCCGGAGGCGTCCGCGTCGTTCGAGGAGTTTTTGGCCGAGGCCGGGCGCCTGGACCACGACCTGCGCTGCCGTGACGACGCGCTGGCGTTCGTGGCCGAGGTGCGCGACGCCGAACGCCGGCGCCTCAGCGTGGCCGAGGCCTTCCCGCGCGGCCCCAAGAGCGCCGCCTTCAAAGACCTCCTTCGCGTCTCGCTTTACGACTACCAGCGCGAGGGGGCGCTGTTCGCCGTGCGGGCCGGGCGCAGCCTGATCGGCGACGAGATGGGTCTGGGCAAGACCATCCAGGCGCTCGCCGCCGCCGAGATCATGGCCAAGTTGTTCGGCGTCGAGCGCGTGCTGATCGTCTGTCCCACGTCGCTCAAGCACCAGTGGCAGCGCGAGATCGAACGCTTCACCGAGCGCACGGCGCAGATCATCGGCGGGCTGAGGCCGCGCCGCGCGGCCCAGTTCGCGGAACAAGCGTTTTTCAAGATCCTCAATTACGACACCGTACACGCCGACCTCGACCTCATCGACGCCTGGTCGCCCGACCTCGTCATCCTCGACGAGGCCCAGCGCATCAAAAACTGGAGCACGCGCACCGCCCGCAGCGTCAAGAAGATCGCCGCCCCCTACGCCATCGTCCTCACCGGCACGCCGCTGGAGAACCGGCTGGAAGAGTTGATCTCCATTGTGCAGTTCGTGGACCGCTATCGTCTGGGACCGACTTTCCGTCTGTTGCACGAACATCAGGTCCGCGACCCGGTGGGCAAGGTGGTCGGCTACACCGGCCTGGACCGCATCGGCCAGACGCTGGCGCCGGTCCTGGTGCGCCGCAAGAAAGACGAGGTGCTCGACCAGCTGCCCGGACGAATCGACACGAACGTCTTCGTGCCGATGACGGAATTGCAGCGGAAGTATCACACCGAGAACATGGAGATCGTCGCCCGCATCGTGCAGAAGTGGCGGCGCTACCGCTTCCTGTCGGAGGCCGACCAGCGGCGGCTGATGATCGCCTTGCAGCGAATGCGGATGTCCTGCGACAGCAGTTATCTCATCGACAAGGAGAGCGACGAGGGCGGCAAGGCGGGCGAGGCGGCGGAGCTGCTGGACGAAGTGTTCGAGCGGCCGGACGCCAAGGCGGTGGTGTTCAGCCAATGGCTGGGAATGCACGAATTGTTGCGGCGGCGCATCGAGGGCCGCAAGTGGAAACACATCCTGTTCCACGGCGGCGTGCCCGGCGCCAAGCGCAAAGACCTGGTGGATCGCTTCCGCGAAGACCCGGATTGTCGGGCGTTCCTGTCCACCGACGCCGGCGGCGTGGGGCTGAACCTGCAACACGCCTCGGTCGTGCTGAACATGGACCTGCCGTGGAACCCCGCGGTGCTGGAGCAGCGGATCGGCCGGGTCCACCGCCTCGGCCAGCGCCAGCCGGTGCGCGTGGTCAACTTCGTGGCCCAGGGGACCATCGAGGAAGGCATGTTGTCGGTGCTGCGGTTCAAGAAATCGCTGTTCGCCGGCGTGCTGGATGGCGGCGAAACCGAGGTGTTCCTGGGCGGCAGCCGCCTGAACAAGTTCATGGAGACGGTGGAGTCGACGACAAAGGCGATCCCCGAAGCGATGGCCGAGGACGCGGCGGCGCCGGCGGAAAGGGCGCCGGAGTCGCTCGCGGGCAAGGCGGCGAAAACGGAGGACGACAAGTCGGCGCCGGCCCCTGGGGCGGCCGACCCGTGGGCGGGGCTGTTGCAGACGGGCATGGCGTTGTTGCAGCAGTTCGCCGCGCGGCCGGCGGCGGGCGGCGGCCTGGCGTCGCTGGTCAACCGCGACGAGAAGACCGGCGAAACGTACCTCAAGGTGCCGGTGGCCAAGCCGGAAGTGCTCGATCAGGCGCTGAAGGCGTTCGAGATGTTATTGCAGGGTTTGCGGGGATGACGAATCGCCCGTCGGGGCCGCGGCCCCGACGGGCGACCCGTGGGGAAAGCCATTAATGGCTGACGAAGCCGACCCCCGTGGGCGTGCCGGAAAAGCCATGACCGGGCCAGCCGCAGCTCGCGCAACCGCCGCCGCAGGCGGTGCAGGGATGCTCGGAGCAATGGCCGAGGAAATACAGGTACAACGGCGGGTAGATGCCGCCGCAGCAGCCGTTGCATTCGCCGCACCGGGTCCGGTGCAGCGGGCGATAGGTCAACCAGTCCCAGAAGTTGCCGCCGTGATTGCCGTGGCCGCATCCGGCGGCGCAGGAAGCGCATCCCGGCCCGGCCGGAAACGCTTCCTCCTGCATCATCGGTGTGGGCGAACCGATCGCCGCGAAGTCGTGCGGTGCGGCGACGGGCGCGCTGCCTGTGGCGAAGTCATGCGGCGTGGCAATGGGTTCGCCGGCCATCCCGGCCGCCGCCCATCCAAGCAGCATCGCGGCCGCGATCACGGCCCCCATTGGTTTCATACTTCCACCCTCCGTCCCGGTTCAAAAGGAAGAATCCGCACCGCCGCCCCACGCGGCGCAACCGGCGGAACCGTCCCCTTGCTCCATCGGCATTTCCGGGGAACGAAGGTCAACGCAATATGGTGTTTGGGAGGCTTCGGAATGGACTTCGTAAATGACAAAGGGCGAGGAAACCTCGCCCCTACGGAAAACCCATTGTAGGGGCGGGGTTTCCCCGCCCCTTTGCAACAGACCCTAATTGCCGCCGGCCCCTTGATTCTGCCAATTGCCCCGGTTGCGGCGTCGCCGGGAACCGCCGCCGTTTGACTGGCCGTCGCCACCCTGCGGCGGGCCGCCCTGGAACTGGCCGAACGACGGCGCGCCGGCGCCCGGCGTCGGCGCGCCGCCGGCCACGTTCGTGCCCTGTGTCTTTTTGAACGTCCGCATGGCTTCCTCGACGGTAATGAAGCCGTCGCCGTTGAGGTCCCACGTCTGAAATTCGCTCTGCGAACGGCCGGCTTGCTTCCACTCGTACAGGCCGACCTGCCCGTCCTTGTCCGTGTCCAGCTGCGCGAACCACGTCGGCAGGCCTTGCTTGGGAAGGTTGTTGGCGCGGAACACCGTCGGCCGTTTGTCCTCAATTACCGGCTCGTCCCCGTCGTCGGCGTTGGGGTCGGTCCCCGCGGCCGGCGCGCCCGGCGCCGGCGTCCCGTCGGCGCCCTGTTGGGCCTGTCGCTCCGCCTGTCGCTGCGACGTCCGCTCCTGGAAGAACTGGGCGAACTGCTCGCGGGTCAGCTGGCCGTTGGTGATGCCGCTGCGCTGCATGAACGACTCGAGCCGATCCTTGGCGTTCGGATCGCGTTGCGTGAACGGGTTAGCCAGGTAGTCGGCTTCGGTGAGGTAGTCCTGGCCCTTGGACAACATGCTAAAAATCATGTTCGGGTCGAGCTGGAACCCTCCCTGGCGTCCCTGTCGCCCCTGGCGACCCTGACGGCCCTGCCCTTGACCGGGGGCGCCGGGCGGAGGGCCGCCGGGAAAGTCGCCGGGTTGGCCCAGGCCGATGGCCGGGCCAAGGATCAACAAGGACGCCCCCAGCAGCAGGAAGACGCGGAAGCGGGTGATTCGCATAAAGAGACCTCCGGCGACGGCGGGCCGTTTCGCTGATCGCCCATTCTATCATAACCCCGCAATGGGGCAACCGTATCGCAAAATCCGGAAACCCCCCTTGCCCGTCCTTCCGGCTTCCTGTTACGCTGCCCCGCGCACCGACTTCCGTTCCCCTAGCACAGGCAGGATGCCTCATGCGTCTGTTCGTCAGCGCCGGCGAAGCCAGCGGCGACCTGCACGGCGCCAGTCTTCTCAACGCCCTGCGCCGCCGGCGGCCCGACCTCGACGTTCACGGTTTCGGCGGCGACCGCATGGAACGGGCCGGCTGCCGCATCCACTACCCGCTGACCGACCTAGCCGGCGTCGGCCTCATGCACCTGCTATCCACCGTGCAGCGCGTGCCCGGCATCCTGAAGCTGGCGGATCGCGTCTTCCGCACGACGCGGCCCGACGCCCTGGTCCTCATCGACTTCCCCGGCTTCCATTGGTGGCTGGCCAAGTGCGCCAAGAAACACGGCATCCCCGTCGTCTGGTTCGTGCCGCCGCAGCTGTGGGCCTGGGCGCCGTACCGCGTGAAATGGATGCGCCGCCTCGCCGACCACGTCCTCTGCACGCTGCCTTTCGAGGAGAAATGGTATCAGGAAAGGGGCGTGGACGCCCGATTCATCGGCCACCCCTATTTCGACGAGCTGCACGTCCGCCGGCCCGACGAGGCCTTTCTGGCCGCCCAGCAGGCGAAGCCGGGGACAGTCGTGGCCCTGCTGCCGGGGTCGCGCCGCCATGAGATCCGTCATAACCTTGATGCGATGGTCCGGTCGGCCGGGATCATCCACGCCCGTCGGCCTGACGTTCGTTTCCTCATCGCCTGTCTGCGGCCGGAACACGCCCAAAACGTCCAGGACCGGCTGCGCGGCTGTACGCTGCCGGTCGAGGTCCACGCCGGCCGCACGGCGGAAATCCTCCGGCTGGCCCATTCGGCCATCGCCAAGTCCGGGTCGGTGGGGCTGGAACTTCTTTTCCACGGCAAGCCCGCCGTCGTCGGCTATCAGCTGCACTGGATCGAGGTCCTGGGGTCGCGCCTCATCCTCAAGTGCCCTTACATCAGTCTGGTCAACCTGCTGGCGGGCAAGGCGCTGTTCCCCGAGTTTTTGGCCTCCCGTCTGCCGGCCGAAATCATGGCCGGCCACGTCCTGCGCTGGCTGGACGACCCGGCGGCCTACCGCGCGATCCGGGACGAATTGGCCGTTTTGCGCGACCGCGTGGCCGAACCGGGCGCCTGCGACCGCGCGGCGGAGGTCATCCTCGGCCAGTTGGCCGGCGACGGGAAGGCGCGGCGGGCGGGATGAGGCGCACGGTCGGTAGTGTAGAGGCGGTTTCCATACCAGCCCGACGCGCAAGCGAGGGGTTTCGGTCCACCCCTCGCTTGCGCGTCGGGCTGGTATGGACAGGACTTGTTGAGGAGACGGGCGATGCTGCCTGCGACGGAAGTGGTCTACGACGCCTGGTACATGGCCGTCCCCGGCCGGCGCCTCAAGCGCGGACAAACCATCGGCAAGCAACTGCTCGGACAATCCGTCCTGATCGGCCGATCCGCCGACGGGTCGGTGTTCGCCCTGCGCGACATCTGCCCGCACCGCGGCATCCCCCTCAGCCACGGCCGCTTCGACGGCAAAGAGATCGAATGCTGCTACCACGGCTGGCGCTTTGACTGCGCGGGGACCTGCACGCACATCCCCTCGCTGATGTCCACTCAAAAGTTCGAGCTGGAACGGGTGCAGGTCAAGCGCTTCCCGTGCCGCGAGGTCCAGGGCAACGTATGGGTCTACGTCCCGGAGGGCGACCAGCGGCCGCCGGAGACGCTGCCGGAAGTCCCCCGAGTTCCCGACGTGGAGGAGCGCCATTATCGGCTGGTGGCGCGGAGCCTGTTCCCCTGTTCGATCGACCATACGGTGGTGGGGCTGATGGACCCCGCCCACGGGCCGTTCGTCCACCGCGCCTGGTGGTGGCGGAGCCGCCGGTCGATGCACGAAAAGTCGAAGAGCTTCGCCCCGTCCGACCTGGGGTTCACGATGGTCCGCCACCGGCCGTCGTCCAATTCCAAGGCGTACAAGCTGCTCGGCG
>Ga0182024_10010972_pt1 | contig 18326 bp, 13 predicted proteins | sample P32metaG_FD_120480 | JGI IMG/M metagenome (GOLD analysis project Ga0182024, IMG submission 120480) | Permafrost microbial communities from Stordalen Mire, Sweden - P3-2 metaG (Illumina Assembly) | ecosystem: Environmental > Terrestrial > Soil > Wetlands > Permafrost | place: Sweden: Stordalen... | reverse complement strand
GAAACGAAGCCGGCCTATGTAACTATCCCAACCGGGACACCAATCTATGTGCGCACCATCGATGCCATCGATTCCACCGATAGCCTTGTGGGAGACCGCTTCCAGGCTTCGCTCGAAGAACCCCTGACGTCGGAGGGCAACGTGGTAGTCGCGAAAGATGCCCTCGTCTATGGCCGGCTGACAGAATCGAAGGAGTCAGGAACGTTTGCCGGCAGATCGCAGCTACGTCTGGAGCTGACCGGGATTGTAGTGAATGGAAAGATGGTGTCCGTGGTGACGGGAGAATATAAAGCGACTGGCAAGTCGCGCGGCGCAAGCACCGCGAGGAGAACGGTCGCCGGGGCGGCTCTTGGAGCGATCATCGGTGCCGCAGCAGACGGTGGCCAGGGAGCAGCGATCGGCGCCGGCGTCGGCGCAGGTGCTGGCGCAGGCTCGGAAATCATCGTTGGGGGCGACCAGGTAAAGGTGCCGAGTGAAACCGTGCTCGATTTCACGCTGCAGCAAGATCTGTCGATACCGACGCGTCCGAGCTGATTCCGGGCAAAGTCACGAGAGATCGGTTTGCATTATGGCAATAACGCTCGCTCATGCCATGGAATGACGTCAAGCCCAGGTGGTTCCTGGGGGGCGACCGCCAGTTCGGAAGAGCGTTCTTGAATGGCTCATCGGAGTTGGGAACACTCAACCCCGGAATCCCCCGCCAACCGGAAATGCTGGTTGATTAACACCCCCTATTCTCCAAGCGCGGCACTGAGCGTCGCAGCGCGAACGCTTTTCGTCGCGCTAAAATTCTTGTATGCCCGCCACTGCTCTCGCTCCTGAACTCCTTGCCAAATACGAGCCCGTCATCGGACTCGAGGCGCACGTGCAGTTGCTCACCGCCACCAAGGCCTTTTGCGGTTGCGTCAACCACTTTGGTTCGGAGCCGAACACCAACATCTGCCCGGTCTGCCTGGGCTTGCCCGGCGCGCTGCCCGTGCTCAACGCCAAGGCAGTCGAATTTGCCACGATCGCCGCTCTCGCCATCAACTGCGAGGTCCGCGAGCGCTCCATCTTCGCGCGCAAAAACTACTTCTACCCCGACCTGCCCAAGGGCTACCAGATCTCGCAGTACGACAAGCCGATCGCCGAGCACGGGTTCATTGATGTGCCCACCTCAAATGGCACGAGGAAGCGCATCGGCGTGACGCGGCTGCACATGGAGGAAGATGCCGGCAAGAGCCTGCACGATGGATTCGCAGACTCCGCGACGCGCACTTATCTCGACCTGAACCGCTGCGGGACACCGCTGATTGAAATTGTCTCCGAGCCCGATATCCGCACGCCCGACGAAGCATTCGAATACTTGACCCGACTGAAAGAGATTCTTCTCTACACCGGCGTCTCCGACTGCAACATGGAAGAGGGCTCGCTGCGCTGCGACGCGAATGTGAGTGTGCGGCTGAAAGGCGCTGAGAAGTTTGGCGCCAAGGTTGAGGTCAAAAACGTGAACAGCTTCCGCTTTGTGCGCGCAGCTCTCGAATACGAGATCGAGCGCCAGATCGAGGTCGTCGAGTCAGGCGGCCGCGTCATACAGGAGAGCCGGCTGTGGAATGCCGACCAAGGCCGCACGTTTTCCATGCGCTCGAAGGAGCAGGCGCACGATTATCGCTACTTCCCCGAGCCGGACCTGCCGCCGCTGGTTGTCTCACACGATTTTCTTGAGCGCAGAAGAGCGGAGCTCCCCGAGCTGCCCGAAGCACGCCGCGCCCGCATGATCGCCGAATACGACCTCACTCCGCAGGACGCAGCCACGCTCACTGCCTCGCGCGAGTTCGCCGATCGCTTTGAAGCCGCCGCACGCACCGCGCGCAATCCCCGCCGCGTGGCCAACCTGTTGCTCAGTGAAGTGGGCGGAAGGCTCAAAGCGCTGGGGCTGGAGCAGGAGCAGTCGCCTGTCTCGATGGCGGGTATTGTGCAGGCCGCCGATCTGCTCGACGAAGGCAAGATCAGCTCAAAGCAGCTCAAGCAGTTGTTCGACATCAGCTTCGAAAAGGGCGAGGACTTTCCGGCGGTCTACGAGCGCGAGAAGCCGGAGCAGATTACCGACGCGTCCGCGATTGAATTGTTGATCGACCAGGCGATCGCCGCCAACCCAAAACAGGTAGAGCAGTACCGCGCCGGCAAAACGACGATCGCCGGCTTTTTCGTCGGCCAGGTGATGAAGGCCTCAAAAGGCCAAGCCAACCCGGCCCTGCTCAATGAGCTTGTGGTGAAGAAGTTGGAGGGGTAGACCGATTTAGGCCGGATACAGCTTTTCCCGGAACTTTGTGTCTGTGCGGTCCGTAGTGTGCATTAAGCCTTACTCCAGGTTTCCTGAAAGGGGACAGCGCGATGACTCTCCGCAAAGCGGGCGCAATTTCCCTGATCGTAATCGCAGGCACAATTCCTGCCGGGTTATCCGGCTGCAATTACTCTGTGCACGGCAAGGCCCTGCTCAATGGCGGATCGGACGGCAGCACCGAAACCGGCACGGTCAGGATCGCAAAAATGGGCGGCGAAATCGACGTGACCGAGGCTCCCCATGGAGCTGACCTCGCCACTATGGGCGGCAATATTCATGTCGGGGATGTGGCTTCGTTCGTCAAAGTCAAGACCATGGGCGGCGTGATCGCCATCGACCACGCCAAGGGCCCCGTGGACGCTACGACCATGGGTGGCGGAATCACCATCGGCCATGCGGACGGCCCCATCAAAGCCTCAACCATGGGCGGAGACATCACCGCTCGCCTGATTACAACTTCCGCCGACCGGCGGGATGTGGAATTGACCTCTCTTGGTGGCACCATCACGTTGACAGTGCCCAAGGACTTTCCGATGGATGTACGTATTATCCTCGCCTACACGAAAAATGCACCCCGGACCTACGAAATCATCGACCACATCGGCCTGGACCAACGCGAGACCCCTGACTGGGACAATTCAATGGGCTCGCCACGCAAGTACATTCGCGCCCAGGGCCGCGTCGGCAACGGATCGAATCACGTTACCATCAAGACCACCAACGGCGACGTCATCCTCAAGCAGGAATAACGCCCCCGCCTATTTCAACTTCAGTTCTGTCTCGAAATCCTTGCGCGCGTCCCACTGGCTCACGGTCTTGACCGCGCTCTTGTGGCCGCCCTTTTCCGCCCACAGTTCGTGGTCCTCGGCCATATCCACCTGGGTAAAGCGGAACTTGCCCTGGGGGTCGGAATTGAAGCTGCGGATGGTTTTCGTCTTCAGATCCTTCAGAAAAACGGTTGCGCCCGAGACCACACTGGAACTGGCGTCGACCACGGTTCCATCCACCACGCGCTGACCAATATTCTGCGCCAGCGCCAGCGGCGGGCTCACAAGTCCCCCCGCCGGCCCCGCGGGGGCCACCCCCAACGTCAGAGCCGCAAATGCGACTCCGGCCAGCGTCTTCGCAGGTCCAACTTTCACTCGTCCTCCTCTTCTTCTTCAATCGGTTCGTCTTCATCCAGATCGCCGTCCACCCGCGCCAACTCCAGCGGTTCTACGCCGACCACCTCGTATTCCGTCCCGCACTCCTCGCAGGCAACAACATCGCCTTCTTCAACCTCGTCCAGTTCAACGTCTAGATCATTCTCGCATTCAGGGCAGCTGGGCATGGCAGCATCCTCTCTTTCCCGTGTATTTCATCTACTAAGATGGCAGTACCTCACGGTACGACACCGTTATTCTTGGAGAGAAACCTGTCTCAGGTCAAGGGGCGGCCCTCCCAGGTTAAATGGGCGCTCCCAACAATGGAGAATACTCTATGCGCTTCCCCGTTTCGATTCCCCGTTTGGCGCTGATACTGACCCTGTCCCTCTGCGGCTCGATGGGCCATGCGCAGCCGGATTTCATGCTCCACGCAGCCCCGGTTGCCCCGGCTGCGCCTGACCCGGCCATCGCAAGCGCCCTTGGGACCATTCAACCCGCGCACATTGAAGAGACGATAAAAACGCTGGTTGGTTTCGGCACGCGAAGCACCCTTTCCAGCATGGAAACCGATCTGCCGCCGGGCCAGGGCATTAACGCAGCCGCGGACTGGGTCGCCGGCCAGTTCGAGCAGATCTCTCACGACTGCGGCGGCTGCCTCGATGTCCATCGCGACACCTTTACCGAGCCGGCCGCCACCGAGCCAGCCGCCCGCATCCCCCAGCCCACCACCATCACCAATGTCTACGCCATCTTGCGCGGTACCGATCCCGTCCAGGCCAAACGCATAGTCCTGGTCACCGGGCACTACGACTCCCGCAACACCAACATTTTGGACGCGCGCGGCGCCGCGCCGGGAGCCAACGACGACGCTTCCGGGGTAGCCGTCTCCCTGGAGTGCGCCCGTGCCCTGTCCAAGCTTCATTTGCCGGCAACCGTGGTATTCGTGGCCGTGGCCGGCGAGGAGCAGGGGCTCAACGGTTCCAGCCATTTGGCCAAACTAGCCCGCAGCGAGGGCTGGCAGCTTGAGGCGGTGCTCAATAACGACATCGTGGGCGGCAACACTACCCCCGGCGACACGCTTCAACTCAAAGACCGCGTTCGGGTGTTCTCCGAAGGCGTTCCCGCCGCGGCAACGCCGGAGCAGGCGCGCCGCATCCGCGCCCTGGGCGAGGAGAATGACTCTCCCAGCCGTGAACTGGCCCGCGCGGTTGCCGACACCGCCCGCTCCTACTTCCCCGGCGCCGCAACCGGAGCCCCCGGCGACAGGTCTTCGCCCCCGAAGCGGAAACCGGACGCCCCATTCGCAGCGTTCCTAGTCTTCCGGCCCGACCGCTATCTGCGCGGCGGCGACCATAATTCCTTCAACCGCGAAGGCTTTGCCGCCGTCCGCTTCACCGAGTGGCGCGAGGACTTCAACCACCAGCACCAGAACATCGTTCTTCCGCCGGCGGGTTCCAGCGACCCTATTCTGGGCGACCTGATCCAGTTTGTCGATTTCAGCTACGTGGTCAACGTGGCCCGGCTCAATGCCGCGACCCTGGCCACGCTGGCCTCGTCGCCGGGTGAGCCCGCAAAAGTAGCCATAGTGACCAAAAAGCTGGATAACGGCAGCACCCTGCAATGGGAAGCGCCCGCCGGAGCGGCAGCAAATATCCACTACGAATTGCTGTGGCGAGAAACCAATGCCCCCGACTGGCAGTTCGTTCAAACGATTGCCCCGCAAGCCGAGGGATCTCCCATCACCATAACCGTCCCCATCTCCAAAGACAATGTCGTTTTTGGAGTACGCGCGGTGGACACGGCCGGCCATCGCAGCCTGGTGGTTGTCCCGTAACAGAACCCAACCGGCTCATTGCACAGGTGCGAACCCTCCCTTGAGCCCGCCCATTAGCGATTCCCATGACACCGGACCGCTTTACCGTATACCCTGTGGACAGCGATGCCCAGAGTTGGCGCCAGTTCGTTTTCCTTTCCCGAGTTTCGCGGCGCCACGCGGCGCTTGGTGCTGGTGAATCTGGCCGCCTTCTTTGCCATCCTGGTGGCGGGGCTGGCTGCCCCCGAAGCCACAAACGAACTGCTGAATTATCTGCTCTTTCGCCCCGATCTGTTCCTCCATGGCCAACTGTGGCAGCCGTTCACCTACAGCTTCATCCATCTCGGCATGATCGGAACCCTTTTCGAGCTGGTCTCGCTGTGGTTCATGGCCGGTTTTCTTGAACAACTGCACAGCGAAAGCTGGGTCACCGGTCTCTATGCCGCCTCCGTCGTTGGCACGGCAATCGCGGCGCTCGCCATTTACGCCGTCAGCGGCACGCTTGGGCTCTCGATGGCTGCACCGCCCCTCTACGGCTGCTTTGGCGGCATCTTCGGCATTCTCGTGGCCATTGGCGTGCTTTACGGCGACATGGAGTTTCTGCTCTTTTTCACCATCGGCATCAAGGCCCGTTATCTGGCCGTGATCTATGGCCTGATCTCCATCGCCATGCTCTTTGGACAGCAGCGCATGTACGCCTTTGCCCAGTTGGGCGGAGCACTGGCCGGGCTGCTCTTCATCCACTTCGCGCCGCGCCGCGGCATCAGCTTCGTCTTCAGTGAGAAATTGTACGGCCTGCGCAACCGCTATTTCCGCTGGAAGCGCCGCCGCGCCGCACGCAAGTTCGAGGTCTACATGCGCTCCCAGGGACGCACCGTGCGCTTCGACGGCCAGGGCCGCCAGTTGGACGAAGACCCCGACGACAAGAAACGCTGGAACTGATCTCTATTTGGCTTGCCATCGCGGATGGATCGGTTCGAGCGATTTGCCCGTAGACGACTGAGGCCAAGGTTGAATTCTCGGGCTAACGCAACCGTCATGTCGGGGGAGGCAGTCAAGTGAGATACCTAAAGGGCGCTGGTATTGCTTGGGGAATCATCTACCTTGCGGTGGGTGCCATAGGCAGTTTTACGCTCAATGGTATCGATTTTTTGAGTTCAATCACAATCCTCGTACTGACCTTCCTGCTTCCGCTTCCGATAGCGATCGTTGCATACTGGCTTCCTAAATTGGCGGGCGTCTCACTTATTCTGAGCATGGCAATCTGCGTTACAACACTTATTTGTCTGGATGGAGTCAAGGACACTGTTACTGCTTCCCCAGGCATTAGGTTCTATATTCCGCATCTGATCTTTGCAGTGGCATACATTGTGGCAGGGTTGACGGCGAAGAACTCTGGTGTTGGCGGCGACGGCTCACTTGTCGGGCCGGCCTAGCTGGGCTTGCGCTTGGCGTCCTGTGTTGAGTCTGCTCTCCGATAAAAACTCGAAAAGCCCGCTTCTTAATCGCACTCAAAATCCCACGGGATCGTCGGATCGTCGGTTGTCGAATGATGCGACCATTCAGTGCGTTCCGTTACAATCCTCTTTGGAATGACCACCAAACTCGCCTTCCTTTTTCCGGGCCAGGGTTCCCAGGCCGTTGGCATGGGCCGCGATCTCGCCGAGCGCTTTCCCGTTGCCGCACAAACCTTTGCCGAAGCCGATGAAGCGCTGGGCTTTGCGCTCTCCAAACTTATCTTCGACGGCCCCGAAGAAGACCTGAAGCTGACAGAAAACACCCAGCCGGCCATTCTTACCGTCAGCGTCGCCGCCTGGCGCGTGCTGGCGCAGCACGGCGTTCATCCGGCGCTGGCCGCCGGGCATTCGCTAGGCGAGTGGTCGGCCCACGTGGCTGCCGGGACCCTCGGCTTTGCCGACGCCGTGCGCGCCGTCAAGGCGCGTGGGCAAGCGATGCAACTGGCCGTTCCCGCGGGACAAGGCGCCATGGCCGCCGTTCTCGCGCTGCCCGCCGACCAGGTTGCCGAGGCCTGCCGGGAAGCCGCGGCCGAGACCGGCCTGGTGGTGGCCGCCGCCAACCTCAACTCGCCCACCCAGACCGTCATCTCCGGCGCTCTGGCCGCAGTCGAGAGAGCTTCAGCTCTGGCCAAGGCCAAGGGCGCGCGCCGCGCCGTCATGCTCCCCGTCAGCGCTCCATTCCATTGCCCCTTGATGCAGCCTGCGCAGGAAGAAGTGGCCCGTGTGCTTGCCGGGCTGACGCTGCACGATCCGGGCATCCCCGTAGCCGCCAACGTGACCGGCATCCTGCTCACCACCGCCGATGCCGCCCGCGAAGCCCTTATCCGCCAGGTGACCGGGACTGTGCGCTGGGTCGATTGCGTGCAATCCCTCATCGCCGCAGGGCCAACCCATTTCATCGAAGTTGGACCGGGCAAGGTGCTCTGCGGTCTGTTGAAGCAGATTGACCCTGCGCAGAAATCCCTCAACGTAGAGGACGCGGTCAGCCTGGAAGCGACGCTTGCCGCGCTTGGATAGCGCAGAGGGCAACTTCAAGGCTCAACTTGAGCGCAGTCTCGCCGCAACAAGGGCCGGCCGCCCAAGCCGCTTCCCAGGGGCTCACGCTTTCCTCGGAACCTTCATTTCTGCGAGTATTTCTTCGGAATGCCTATAGGCGTTCATCGAGTGTTCGAGAGCCTTCTTGCTCAGTTCATGACCAGTTAGATGATCCCCCTTGCCGTGCGCGGCAGAAGCGGCGGCGTGGGCATGCTCTGCCAGATTGTGAAGTTCCGCGGTTCGATCGTGGGTACTCTGGGGCATCGTGTTCTCCTGCTGGTTCGATGCGCACAAGCAGAGTAAAGTCATCGCAGGAATCTCGCTCCTGGGGCTTAAAGACGTTGGGGCTCCATTTGCCATGCGTTTCCGCGAAGCAAAGGAAGCCCCAAGAGTCCCATCCAGCAAAAAATCCCGCCGACTCGCCGCTGCCTACGGCCCCAGATAGAGTTCCACTCCCGGCGGCGCAAAGTCCAGGCCTTTGGTCTGCGGGTCGTAGTCCAGATTCAGCGCCTTGCTCTTGCGTCCGTTGATCAGGATCGCCACCAGCACCCCGTTCCCGTACCGCCCGGCGAGGGCAATCTTGTGGCTCTGAATTGAGCCGTACTCGTTATCCGGGCTGGTCGAGCTCCAATCCTCCTGAAACCTGGCAAATGGATAGACCGAATGCTGGTCCGGGTGCTGTTGCCAGCTCTTGTCGTGGATCCAGATTCCGTACGCAGCGGCCAGATCGTTCTTCTCCACATCGCTGAGGAAGTTGTTGACCGTTGCTCTGCCAAACAAATAGTTGTTCCAGTTCCAAGGCCAGTCGACAGGGCGGCCCGCCACCAGCCACCAGACAATGAGCAGCACAAACAGGAACCCCGCCGTGCTGTAGAGAAACACCTGCCTGCGCTGTTCGCGGGCTGAGTCGAACTTGGGAGCATCGAGCAAGGTCATGGTGAAAGTTCCTCGGAGTAAGGATACGGTAATGCGGGGAACAGGGAATAGGGAACAGGCGCGGTGCAATTCGTCCCATCGGATTCATGCCTGGGCATTTGCGTCGCTTCAAAACAATGGTCCTGGTGAGTTAGACACCGAGCACGCACTTCCTGTTCCCTGTTCCCTGCTTCCTGTTCCCTATTCCCTATTCCCTGTATTTCTACTCCCTGCTGTACGAAGTGCGCGTCTTCTCCGCCTGCCGCTCCAGGGCCAACTCGATCAGGCGGGTGATCAGGTCTTTGTAGCTGACGCCGGTGGCCTCCCACAGCTTGGGATACATGCTGATCTGCGTAAACCCCGGCATCGTATTCACCTCGTTCAGATAAATCCGGCGCTTGCCGTCCGGCTCCATGAGAAAGTCCACCCGCGCCAGTCCGGACAGATCGCAGGCCCGGAATGCCGCTACCGCCATCTCGCGAATCTGCTTCGTTTCCGCCTTGCTGAGCTTCGCCGGAATCACCGGGACCGAGCCTTCAGACAGGTACTTCGCCTCGTAGTCGTAGAACTCCTTGCCGGGAATGATCTCGCCCACCACGCTGGCTCTGGGATCGTCGTTGCCCAGCACGCCAACTTCAAGCTCCCGCGCTTTGGCCGAGCGTCCAGCGCGACCGCTACCGCCCACGCCCTGCTCCACCACCAGCTTGCGGTCGTACTTCGCCGCCAGGTCCAGCGCGGGTCCCAGCTCGCTCCGGTCGTGCGCCTTGCTGATTCCCACCGACGAGCCCAGGTTCGCCGGCTTCACAAACACCGGATACCTGAGCGACGCCTCCACCTGCGCAATCGCCTTACGCGGTTGTTTCTCCCAGTCTGCCCGCAGCAGCGTCACATGCTTGACGATCGGGAGCCGCGCCTGCTGAAACAGGCGCTTCATCGCGTCCTTGTCCATGCCCGCGGCCGAGCCCAGCACCCCCGAGCCCACATACGCAACCCCGGCCAGCTCGAACAGCCCCTGAATCGTTCCATCTTCGCCAAACGTCCCATGCAGCACGGGAAACACCACGTCGAGATTCGCCGCCGCCGGGCGAGCGCTGCCCGCGGCTAGCGCCGCACCGGTCTCAACCGGCTCCGGCGCCAGCAGCGTGGGAATGCCTTCCTGCAGCAGCTTGGCTCCCGGAGTCGAGTCCGGATCGCCGGCCCGCAGCCGCCGCGCGATAGAGCTTTGGTCGCCCTCCAGCAGACCGCGCGCATCTCCGGCCGCCAGCCAGTGGCCGTCCTTGGTGATCCCGATGGGCACCACCTCGAACTTCTTGCGGTCAATCGCCTTCAGAATCGATGCCGCAGAAAGCAGGGAGACTTCATGCTCCCCGCTCCGCCCGCCAAACAATATCCCTAATCGCAGTCTTTTTGCCATTGTCTTCCCAATCAGTCTCTGAGCAACTCCAAATGCAACCCGATCCCGCGTTCAACGTCTCACAGTATCTTCTTCCCAAACGCCGAGCAAGCCAGCTCCACCGCCAGATCCGCCGTCCGGTTGTGCTCATCGATCACCGGGTTCACTTCGACGATTTCAAAGCTCAGCAGCCTCCCGTGGTCGGCCAGGATCTCCATGGCCAGGTGCGCCTCGCGGTAGGTCGCCCCGCCGCGCACCGGCGTGCCCACGCCAGGCGCGTCCTCAGGGTCGATCCAGTCCATATCCAGCGACACGTGATAGCCCGCCGTGCCGCGTCCCGCCGCGCGCAAGGCTTCCTCCATCACGGTTCTCATGCCGCGCTCGTCGATGTCGCGCATGGTGTAGACCTCGGCAACCCCGGCGCGGCGAATGTTTTCCCGCTCTGCCGCGTCGATGTCGCGCACGCCGATCAGAACCGTATTCTCGGCCGCAACTTTCGGCGAAAACCCGAAGATATTCCCCAGCGGTTCCGGTCCCAGTCCCAGCAGCGCCGCCAGCGGCATGCCGTGGACATTCCCCGAAGGCGAGGTCTGGGGCGTATTGATGTCGGAATGCGCGTCAATCCAGATCAGGCCAATTCTTTGCGACTGCCGGCGGTAAAACTCCGCCACGCCAGACACCGAGCCGGCCGCCAGCGAGTGGTCTCCACCCAGAACCAGCGGCGTCATCCCTTCTTCCAGCGTCTTGACCACCGCTTCGGCTGTCCGTATGCACGTCTCAGCAATCTCCGTCAGGTAGCGCGCGCTTCTGTCGCCCGATGTGCGTGTCTCGGCAATCTCCACGCGGATGTTGCCGCCATCTGTCACCTGGTGGCCCAGCGCTTCCAGCCTCGCCTCCAGGCCCGCCACCCGCATGGCCGAGGGGCCCATGTCCACCCCGCGCCGGCTGGCGCCCATATCCAAAGGAACTCCAATCACCCGAATGCGGCGCGTCGGCAGGGACTGCATGCCACCGTGCGGACGCGCGACCTCTTCGTGAACCGTTTCTGGACTCTTCGCCATCTGAACCTCTCGCCGCGGCGCAATGCACTGGGACCCCTTGCCGCTCCTCAAGCCCAAACCCATGCTCCCGGCGTGAGCATTTCAAGAGCCGATCTCGACTCCCGCTGGTACCTTCGGCAGTCTACCTTCCACAGGCGCACGCCCAAAGGTCATTAAAACAGACTTAAATGAGAGATAGGATGTTGGGGAGGCGTTTTCTGGCGAGTCAGACCCGCGTGCTGTCCGGGTTATTCACTGCACCTAATTGATTCCATTGCACAACTTGGCTGAAAGCCCTTCGCAGCTGATGGGGCGCGTGATTGTCCCGCTCACGCCATAAAGCCGCTTTTGACCAGTTCCGGACCAGCCGGTCAGGACGCCGCGGCTTAAGGGCTCAACCTCAATAAAATGAACCTCGTCGATACATAGCCTCAAATCAGGCACGGGCGCGATTTGGTTGTAGAATGGATGCAACGTCACTGCAAAATTACGGTTGGGTGAGACCGCTTGGATTTGGGGTGTTCTTCTATGCTTTTTCCCCGCCGCCGCTCTCGGACTCGATGATTCGCTGGGCGATTTTTTGCCCGTTGGTATATTTGCGCGTTGACCTTTGCAGAACGGTCCAATTCTCCCCGATGAATCGATCAATCTCAGCGTTGGCGATCATTCTCGGTTTCACCTCGGTTGCCTGGGCAGCCGAGCCCGGCGCCCTCACCACGCTGCGAGCTATCCACGCCCTCACCAAGGCGGATGCCCAAAAAGGGTTGCCGGTCGCCTTTGAGGCCACGGTTACTTACTACACCAGAACCGGCATTGACCTTTTCGTGCAGGATGGCGGCGAAGCCATCTATGTTGAGACCAAGCCTTTCCAGGATCTTGCCCCTGGCGATCGAGTGCTGGTGCGGGGAGAAACGCGAGACAGCTTTCACCCGGATGTGCTCAGCAGCAGCGTAGCCCGCGTTCACTCCGGTGCCCTTCCGGTGCCGGTGCAGGCCAGCTTTGAACAGATGATCCGCGGCGAGATGGACTGCATGAGGGTCAGTGTCCATGCCACCGTCCGCAGTGCGGACGTGGGGACCTTCGGGGACCTGCACGGCATCTACCTCAAATTGCTCATTGACGGTGGCTATATCGATGCGACGGTTGCCAGCAGCGAGACCCTCGTCCCGAAGGATTTGCTGGACTCGGAGGTCGAGATCACCGGAGTTGTTTCGGGCATCTTCGACAGCAAGATGCAATTGACAGGAATTCTGCTGGAAGTTCCCACGCTTGAGGATGTAAAGATTCTCAAGCGAGCGGAGACAAGCCCGGATTCCCTTCCCATGACACCCATGGATGAGGTGCTTTGGGCTTACCACGTGCACGATCTAACGCGCAGAGTCCGTGTCCGGGGAACCATCACCTACTATCAACCCGGATGGGGAGCCGTGTTGCAGGACGGCACCAAGAGCCTTTGGATCTCGACCCATCGCGGCGATCCCCTGCGCATCGGCAATCTGGCCGAAGCTACCGGATTTCCCGACGCCCGCTCCAGTTTCCTGGCACTTACCGACGGCGAAATCGAGGACAGCCACATCTTTGCCCCGGTGAAGGCGCAACCCTCCACCTGGAGCCAACTGGCCACCTGGAACACCGGCAATCCCGATGGCCACCAGAACGACCTTGTATCCATTGCAGGACAGGTGGCAGCCGCGGTCCACGAAGACTCGCAGGATGAGTTGGTCCTGCTCACAGACGGCAAACTCGTCACCGCCATCTACCGCCATCCGTCCGATTACAGTCCGACTCCGCAGATGAAGCAGATTTCCTTGGGAGCCAAAGTCCGCGTTACCGGAATATGCATGGTAGTCCAGGCCGATACCATTAACCCGAGCGCACAGGAAGTGCCCTTCAACATCCTGCTGCGCTCTTTCGACGATGTCTCTGTAATCGCGGAGCCTTCGCTGCTTAGCGTTCGCAACCTGATCTATCTCATCAGCGTGCTGTTCGCCGTGCTTATTGCCCTGGGCGCCAGAGGATGGTACACGGAGCGCCGGGTTCGCCGCCAAAATGCCTCAATGGCCTACGTTGAGCGGCGCCGCAGCCTCATCCTCGAGGACATCAACGGCACCCGCCCGCTGGCTGCCATCATCGAGCAGATCACGGAGCTGGTCTCTTTCAAACTGAAGGGCGCGCCCTGCTGGTGCCGCATCGTGGACGGAGCGGAGCTGGGCAACTGTCCGTCGAAGCTCGCCGCCTTCCGCATCGTGCGGGAAGATATTCCGGCACGCAGCGGTCCCGCCCTGGGTACCCTCTTCGTCGCGTTCGATCCGCTCACCAGGCCGCAACTTGCCGAGTCCGATACCCTGAGCATGGCCACGGCTCTGTCAGCACTGGCCATCGAGACCCGCCGCCTGTACACCGACCTGCGGCGCCGCTCGGAGTTCGACCTGCTCACCGACACCCACAACCGATTCTCGCTCGACAAGCGTCTCGACACCCTGATCGCCGAGGCTCGCGATGAGGCCAGAATCTTCGGCTTCATCTACATCGATCTCGACGAATTCAAGCAGATCAACGACGCCTTTGGCCACCATGTCGGCGACCTGTATTTGCAGGAAGTTGCTCTCAGGATGAAGCGCCAGCTCCGCTCCCACGACCTGCTGGCCCGCCAGGGCGGCGACGAGTTCGCCGCGCTGGTTACTGAGGTCCGCAGCCGGGCCGAAGTGGAAGAGATTGCGGTGCGCCTTGAACGCTGTCTCGACGCGCCCTTTGTCATCGAGGGATACACCGTTAACGGCTCATCCAGCGTGGGGATTGCTCTCTACCCCGAAGACGGCGAAACCAAAGATGCGTTGATCAGCACCGCCGACGCCGCCATGTACAGAGAGAAGCACGCGGGACGCTGAAGCATTGCCAAAGAGAATTCCGGGCTGCGAAGCGGGTCAAAATCATCGCACGCAAAATGAGGCCCGGCTCGCGCCGGACCTCCTGAGTTGAATAAAAGACGTGCACTGTCAACGACAGGCCAGCCTTACTCCGCCGCCATCTCCTCGGCTTCGCCTTCCTGGCGCATAAGCTCCAGTTCGCGCTCCGCCGCCTCAATCTCCGCGGACACTTCCTGCTGCACGCGCGCTGCCGCTTCTTCCAGTTCCGGCGACAGCTGCACGTTGCGGTAGTATTCCAGGCCCGTGCCCGCGGGAATCAACCGTCCCACGATCACGTTCTCCTTCAAACCACGCAAGTTGTCGATAGCCCCATTGATGCTGGCCTCGGTAAGCACTCGCGTCGTCTCCTGGAAGCTGGCAGCCGAGATGAAGCTGTCAGTCGAGAGCGACGCCTTGGTGATGCCCAGCAGTAGCGGACGCCCGATGGCCGGACGGCCTCCATTGTTCAGCACGCGCTCGTTCTCTTCGCGGAAGCGGAACCGGTCGACCTGCTGTTCGAGCAGGAAGTTGGTGTCGCCCACTTCGTCGATGCGCACCCAGCGCAGCATTTGCCGCACAATCACTTCGATGTGCTTGTCGCTGATAGCCACGCCCTGCAGACGGTAAACTTCCTGAATTTCATTCACCAGGTAGCCCTGCAGTTCCTTTTCGCCCAACACGGCAAGAATGTCGTGCGGGTTCAAGGGGCCGTCCATCAATGGATCGCCTGCACGCAGACGCTCGCCTTCCTGAACGTTGACGTGAATGCCGCGCGGGACCGAGTATTCCTTCTCATCGCCGTTGTCCGCAGTGATGTAGATCTTGCGCTGACCTTTGCTGACTTCGCCAAAGCGAACCACACCGTCGATTTCCGAGATGATTGCCGTCTCACGCGGCTTGCGCGCTTCAAACAGCTCCACCACGCGCGGCAGACCGCCCGTGATGTCCTTGGTGCGGGTGCTCTCCTTCGGGATTTTGGCAAGCACATCGCCCGGCCCCACTTCGTCGCCATCCTGAATCATCAAGTGAGCGCCGCGCGGCAACAGATAACGCTTGGTGCCCTTGGCATTCTTAATGACGAAGGCCGGCTGGCGCTTTTCATCCGGCGAGTCAGCAACAACCCAACGCGAGAGGCCGGTAACTTCATCGACTTCCTCGTTGAGCGTGATGCCTTCCTGCAGATCCTTGAACTGCACCGCGCCGCCGATCTCCGTGAGGATGGAGTAGGTATACGGATCCCACTCGGCCAGCAACTGGCCCAGCTTGACGTGCTCGCCGTCCTTCACCTTGAGGCGCGCGCCGTAAACCACAACGTAGCGCTCTTTCTCACGGCCGCGCTCGTCCTGAATGGCGAGCGAACCGGAGCGATTCATGGCCACCAGCGCGCCGTCTTTGCTTTCGACGGTGCTCAGGTTGATGAAGCGCACGAAGCCATTGTTCTTGGCGTCGAGGCGCGACTTGTCCTGCACGCGGCTGGCCGTGCCGCCGACGTGGAAGGTACGCATGGTCAACTGCGTGCCCGGCTCGCCGATGGATTGCGCGGCAATGACGCCGCAGGTCTCGCCCAGCTCCACCATGCGCCCCGAGCCCAGGTTGCGCCCGTAGCACAGCGCGCAAACGCCGCGCCGCGATTCGCAGGTAAGCACGGAGCGAATCTTCACCCGCTCCACGCCCGCGCCCTGAATCGCCGAAGCGATGTCTTCGTCGATGCCCTGGTTCACGTCGACGACGATGTTGCCGTCGTAGTCCTTAATCCTTTCAAGAGTCACGCGGCCGATGATGCGGTCTCTCAGCGGCTCAATGATCTCGCCCGACTCGACGATTGCGCCCACGTAGATGCCTTCGACCGTGCCGCAGTCGTACTCGGTCACGATCACGTCCTGGGCCACGTCGACAAGGCGACGGGTCAGGTAGCCTGAATCGGCCGTCTTAAGCGCGGTGTCGGCCAATCCTTTACGTGCGCCGTGCGTCGAGATGAAGTATTCGAGCACGGTCAAGCCCTCGCGGAAGTTTGCCGTAATGGGCGTCTCAATGACTTCGCCCGAAGGCTTGGCCATTAGTCCGCGCATGCCCGAGAGCTGACGAATCTGCTGCTTCGAACCACGGGCGCCGGAGTCGGCCATGATGTAGATCGGGTTCATGGCTCCCTCGTCGTCCGCGCGCTTCATGTTGCCGAACATCTCGTCCGCAACCTGGTCGGTCACCGCAGACCACATCTGAATCACCTTGTTGGAGCGCTCGCCGTTGGTGATGGCGCCGTCCATGTATTGCTTCTGGACCTCGATCACCTTCTTGTCGGCTGCGTCCACGGTGGTGTACTTCGAGTCTGGAATGACCATGTCGTCCAGGCCGACAGAAAGGCCCGACTTGGTGGCGTAATTGAAGCCCAGCGACTTGATGCGGTCCAGCATACCCACTGTAACTTCCAGGCCCAGGTTCTGGTTGCAGTAGTTCACCAGCTGGCCAATTCCCTTTTTCTTGAGCAGGCCGTTCACATACGGCATTCCCGCCGGCAGAGAGTCGTTCAGAATCACGCGGCCCACCGTCGTCGAGATGTACTCCTTGTTGAAATCGACAGGCTCGGTGTGGGTCAGATCCTGGTCGTCGTAGGCCGTGGTCATGTCGAGAACCTTGCCCGTGTAGCGCAAACGGATGGGCGAAAGCGTCTCCACTTCCCTGGCTTCGAGAGCCATCAGAATCTCTTCCGTGTTGGCGAACACGCGTCCCTCGCCCTTGGCGCCCTTCTTGGCCTTGGTCAGATAGTAGAGGCCGAGCACCATGTCCTGCGTGGGAACGGTGATGGGCTGGCCGGATGCCGGCGACAGAATGTTGTGCGAAGCAAGCATCAGCACGCTGGCCTCGATCTGCGCTTCAGGCGACAGCGGAATGTGCACCGCCATCTGATCGCCGTCGAAGTCCGCGTTGAAAGCGGTGCAAACCAGCGGGTGAATCTTGATGGCCTTGCCTTCAACGAGCACAGGCTCAAAGGCCTGAATGCCCAGGCGATGAAGCGTAGGAGCGCGATTCAGCAGCACAGGGTGATCCTTGATGACCTCTTCAAGAATGTCCCACACCACCGGCTCCTGCATCTCGACCATTTCTTTCGCTTGCTTGATGGTTGTGCAGTGCCCAGTCTGTTCGAGGCGGTGATAGATGAACGGCTTGAACAGTTCGAGCGCCATCTTCTTCGGCAGTCCGCACTGGTGCAGCTTCAGTTCCGGTCCAACGACGATCACCGAACGGCCGGAGTAATCCACGCGCTTGCCGAGCAGGTTCTGGCGGAAGCGGCCCTGCTTGCCCTTGAGCGTATCGGAGAGCGACTTGAGCGGCCGGTTGTTCGCTCCGCGCAGCACGCGGCCACGGCGGCCGTTATCGAACAACGCGTCCACAGCTTCCTGCAGCATGCGCTTTTCGTTGCGCACAATCACTTCAGGAGCGTGCAGGTCCATCAGCTTCTTCAACCGGTTGTTGCGGTTGATGACGCGGCGATAAAGATCGTTCAAGTCAGACGTGGCGAAACGTCCGCCATCCAGCGGCACCAGCGGGCGCAGCTCGGGTGGAATCACCGGCAGTACGTCGAGAATCATCCACTGCGGCTTGTTGTCGCTCTTGCGGAATGCCTCAACAACCTTGAGCCGCTTGGCGTACTTGATCTTCTTCTGCACCGACGTTTCGGTCTTCATGCGCTCGCGCAGCTCAACGCCCAGCTCGTCAATCTGCACACGCTTCAACAGTTCCTTGATCGCTTCTGCGCCCATCATGGCCTTGAAGCCGGAGGGACGGAACTGCTGATCGAGTTCACGGAACTTGGTTTCGTCCTTGATGATCTCGCGTTCCTTCACCGGCGCGTCGCCCGGATCGACGACAACATAGGACTCGAAGTAGAGAATGCTTTCGAGATCACGCAACGAAATGTCGAGCAAATGCCCGATGCGCGAGGGCAGCCCCTTGAAGAACCACACGTGCGAACACGGGGACGCAAGCTCGATGTGTCCCATGCGCTCACGGCGCACCTTGCTCACCGTCACTTCCACGCCGCACTTGTCGCAGATCACGCCGCGATGCTTCATGCGCTTGTACTTGCCGCAGAGACACTCCCAGTCGGTGACCGGCCCAAAGATGCGCGCGCAGAACAGGCCGTCGCGCTCCGGCTTGAAGGTGCGGTAGTTGATGGTTTCCGGCTTGGTCACCTCGCCATGCGACCAGCTGCGGATCTTCTCCGGCGATGCAAGCATGATG
>Ga0182024_10010971_pt1 | contig 18327 bp, 18 predicted proteins | sample P32metaG_FD_120480 | JGI IMG/M metagenome (GOLD analysis project Ga0182024, IMG submission 120480) | Permafrost microbial communities from Stordalen Mire, Sweden - P3-2 metaG (Illumina Assembly) | ecosystem: Environmental > Terrestrial > Soil > Wetlands > Permafrost | place: Sweden: Stordalen... | reverse complement strand
TCGGAGCGGAATAAGGGTACCCATGGCGAAGCTTCTCCTGGTCGAAGACGATCCGTGTTTGTCAGAAACCGTCAGTCAATGGCTGCAGTTCGAGAAGCACCTGGTGGAAACTGCATTCACCGGCCCCGAAGCCGTTGAGCAACTACGCTTCGAAACCTTCGACATCATCGTCATGGATTGGCACATTCCCGAAATGACCGGTATCGAAGTGACCAAACAGTACCGCTCCGCCGGTGGTACCACGCCGATCCTGATGCTGAGCGGCAACGACACCTCAGCCGAGCGCCAGGAAGGACTGAGAGCCGGCGCCAACGACTATTTGAAAAAGCCATTCCACCTGAAAGAGCTGTCCATCCGTCTGCAAAAGCTGCTCACCCCCGCCGCCACTTAGACCTGTGAGCGAGCTATTTGCCTCACGTGCCATCTCGACCGGAGAGAGCGCTCCTGGGAGCGCCGCCATCCTGGCGGCATCTGGCTTAATTCGACCTGGTCGGTGGCGTGCCCAATGCCGGCTGGAAGCCGGCGCTCCCAGGGAACTCCGGTCAAAATGACACTGGGATGCGCTGCGCCACTCCGGGACTGGGGTGCTCAGTGTGTACAGGCTCCTTGGTCAGCCGCCCAATTCTAATACTCTGACCTGAAATTGACCGATGGTTGCACTGGCTGTGACCGGAATCAAAGATATTCTGAATGCACAGACGAGGCACTCAGGAAATTTTCAGGTCGGCAAATTTATTATTCTGCCTACAAGGGCGTTGGAGAACAGAAGATGAATACGCAAGAGATTCTTTTCACAGTCGAATCAAAAGCACAATTGACGATCGCTGTTGAAGCCGCGGAAACCACCAAGCAAACGGAAACACCTGAATCTTGCAAAAACGGCGTTTGCCTCGTCAACTGGAAGCCGCAACGTCCGTAGGCTTGATCGAATTCGGGCGATGCAACCTGCAGTCGATCCAGCCGACAAACGGCATTGCCCTTACATCCGCATCGAGTGACGCATCCACGGATTCTCTGCACTCGACGGTTGTTCAGTTCACAAAACCTCAGCCACTCCCAAATTTTCTCGCACCGCTAATGAATCGCCGCAATTAATTTTGCGGCGTTTCATTATTTTCTGAGACATTACCTTTGCGCAGCGCGTACCACAGCATTAAGGCACCACCAACGGTGCCGGACACAACGCCGGCGACGCTGCCTTCCGGTCCGAAATATCCACCGGTAAGCACGTCTGGTCCTTGAAGGTGGGCGATCATCATCGGCGTTCCAAGAGACGTACCTGAAACGGGCATGCCAAAGATCGGTCCTTCAAAAAAGTTCCACGCCCAATGCAATCCGACAGGCAACCACAATGTTCGGCGAACCAGAAAGGCCGCATTCAAAACGATGCCGGCTTCCAACATCAAAGAGATGCAGCCGAGCAGTTTTCCACCGACAGTTGCGCCGTGAACATCGTTGAGCATGTGCGCCAGACCGAACAGGAGACAGGTGATCGCAAATGCAGGCCAAACCCCCAAGCGCTTTTCGCACAACTGAAAAATGCAGCCGCGAAATATAACTTCCTCTGTCAGAGCGGCAAAAAACAAAATGACCAGCGTAGCGATCGGATTGAAGCCGGCATTGAACCCGGCAAATTTGTACACTCCGCAGACCAGATCGAACATGACCACAAATGCAACCAGCACCAGTCCAAGAACGAAACCAACGGCAAGATCGACGCCCGCCTTGTTCGTGTCGAAGCCAGACAGGTGCAGGGTGCGCTTTTCAAAGAAGCGAAACACCAACCACATCGCCGCAATCGCCGCGAACGCTAGCGCAAATTCGGTGACCGGTCCTACTAACGGCCCGTTACCAACGACTAACATCGGACTGATTGTGAACAGACAGCGTATAAACAAAGTCAGAAACAGATAAAACAACGCAATGTAAACTACGACAGGCACCAGTGGAAACCACCATACCATCGCCAGAAAGCGCCGCCAACCGTTCATTTAAGTTACCTGTTTCGCCAAACGCCACAACATTCAACGATAATCTAGCTCGGATATCCAAAGGATAAAAGACACGATGCCATATTTACATCTAATCTGTGATTATGCACAAGGGGACATGGCCTGGGCTGAGGTTTATTCCGCCTTCGCCGCGCGCTTGCCAGCTACCGCGCAAATGCACGCAACCAGCGTCGGGTCATTTGATACGGTGGCCACCGGTTTCATGTTGGCACAACTGGCGCTGGCGCCGGCCGACTTGCGGCCGGAGGATCTGGTCATCTTCGCCAACTGCGCGCCGCGAAAAGATGTCCGAGAAGCTCGTCCCAACAACGAAGGGGAAGGTTTGTTGTTCGGCACGACGAGAAACGGCGTACAAATTTTGGCAGTGAACAGCGGATATTCGCTCTCTTTCGTGCGAGACGATCTTCAGGAACTATGGTCGACCGATGCGCAGGAAGAAGGCAGCCAGTTTCGTTCACGCGACTACTTTCCACGAGTTGTTGCAGCAGCAGTGGCAGGCGACTTCGCATTCATCAGGCACCGGCTGGATACAGACAACATCGTGCCCAGTCGTCCGTCGGAGTGCATCGGCTATGTCGATTCATTCGGCAACATGAAGACCACGATCCGCGTCGGCGATCAGCGCGTCGCAGCGCTCGCGCCAGGAAGCAGATTGAAGGTGCGAATCGGCAGTCACATCCGCGCAGCCACAGTGGCGACCGGCAGCTTCAATGTCATGGAAGGCGACCTGGCCTTCGCCCCCGGCAGTTCCGGACACGATCAGCGTTACTGGGAATTATTCAAGCGCGGCGGCTCCGCCTGGCATGAATTCGGACAACCAAGCACAGGCGCGAAAGTGCATATCGATCTGGCGTGACGCGCAATCACACACACGGGTACAGACAAGAAAGGAACCCAAATCATTTCGCAGGTGTTTGTTGGAATTTGCCGAAATGGCCTCTAGGAAGACTGGGGTTTGGCGGCGGTGGCGGTAGATAGCCGTGAATGTCGACAGGTGCGCCGGACTTTAAACCTGTGTTTAGACCTGGTCGCCATTGCGCTAGTAGCTTAGTCAGTCGTTCGTCGATCGCTTTAGCCTCAGCATCATGTTCGCCGGATAGCTCAAGGATTTCCAAGGAGAGTTGGAGGCTTTTGTAAATGCTCGGGTCCATCGGTTGAAAGATGCGATCGCGAGCGGCTAATACAGCTCGTTCCGTCTGCCAAGCTTTTTCGAATTGGCCGTTTCCTTTATACGTTTCAGCTAGCGCATCCATATCGCTGAGCACTCGAACATCGTCTGCACCCCACAAATCGCGGTGCATTTTGAGCGTGGCCGCGATGTCTGTGTCAGCGTTGTAGGTTCTTGCCTTCCCGCAACCGGCGATAACAACTACAGCAAGCGTGCAGATCACAATACGCGTCTTTCGCTCTGGCATCATATGTGTCCTGTAGGGTAGCTGCGACAACGATCATACCGAACTTAGTGTTGCCTGCGAGCCTCATTCTTGAGTTTTGTTCAAAACGAGATCCCATTGCCTGCCCTGTGTGGGCACGGTGACAGGACGCCCTGGCGCGTGTTGAGCGTCATTGCGGCTTACTTGCAGCATGTGAAAGTGTTCGTTGCCGTTGCGGTCCTGGTCAAAGTATCCATAGGCGGAGTGATAGACATTGCTGCCGGTGACGTCGAGCCACTGCGGCCGCCCGGGCAAGTTGGTATCGTGGGCGGTGACGCTGATATTATCGCCGGGAACTTGCATATTACCGCTGTACATGAAGTGCGGTTGTGTTTGCTCCGCACCACCATGGATCATTTGTGGTGCAGGATAAGACGCATCACCGGTTCCCGTATTGATCTGATCGTCCTTGACGTTTCCCTTGAGCGGTTGATTGGATTGGGCCGGACGTGCTGTTTCTTGCGGCTGTGGCTGCTGATCAGAAGCACCTGGATCAAGCTTGAGCGCCATTGTTTCCAGCAAATCGGCACTGGTAATTTCGTGCTTGCCTTGCCGCTGGTGTTGCTTCGTATATGAGGTCCAGTCAAAAGAGTAACTGCGAGTGTCTACTGCGCCGCTCTTTTCCTTGATCTCGGCGTTGATCGTCAGCTTCTGTCCGTCTTGATTGAGATGAAAGCCTGGAAATCCGAGCGCCTTCAATGAGTCATTTTGCTGTTCCAGCGCGCGCAGATAGGCCTGCTCGTTAGCGGCCACATCCTTGCCGCCATGCTGCTCCAGCTTGAGGATTTCATGGCTGAATTCAACCAGCGCCGCGTTCATCTCCTGAGGCGTGCCATGCTTGAGGTGCTCGCCTACCGCTTTCGCCGAGCCTTCCAGCTCCTGGTGCAAGGCGCTGGAAGCGCCATCCACACTGCCTGACTGTGCCTGCCCAGCTCTCGAATCAGCACTCCGTTTAATTTCAGTCATTTTAATTCCTAGCCGTTACCGCCCGTCGCAGTCCACTATACGGAACCAAATCTGGAAAAAACCTGAGCATCGATTTTCGTGGCCAAATCACCGATTCGACCGAGCTGATGAGCGCACTAACGGCGATAGCGAAACCGAGGAACTTGGCTCAGACCCTGGCGGATGTATTCGGTGAAACTCAAGCGTCTCTTGAAGGAAATTCAATGATTGGAACCGTCTTCAGGTTTACACCAAGAGAACGAAGAGATTGCAGCAGCTGTAAGGTGTAGGGATGAGTCTCAGCAAAAAGCGGTATAAGCGGACAGCCTTAGGCATCGAGCGGTCCAGGACCAAGACCCTACATGCTAAGCCGTCAGTTGCAAATTACCGCAGATCTCAGCCACTTGCGCTGCCTTTGGCAGATTCGTCATTGGGCTATTGTCAGCAAAAGTGGTCCCATTCCCTGCCTTCGTCGCCTCACGAACAGCAGTAGCCACTCCACCGAATGGCTGGATCATGGACTCCATCGGCGATCGTACTGCCATATCAGAAGTATTCTGCGCGGTCATGCGCCTTTACCTATACTAAATTGCAGGAGAGCTCTTACAAGCCATTCCAAATATGCGCGATCCGCGCCTGGATGTCAAGGAAAACCTGCTCCTGCTCACACTTAGCTCACTACCGCTGACTCGGTGAAGATCAGCTTGTCGCCATCCACACGTTCGATAGTGACGAGCGCCTCGATCGGCACGGACAGATCGCGCAGAGTGTCGCGGCCGCCGGCGTACAATTTTTCGATCACGGCGCCGATGGCCACGAGCGTGGCACCACTGTGATGCACCAGTTTGACTAATGCGTGCAGAGTGCGCGCTGTGGCGAGGAAGTCATCGATGATGATTATGCGATCCTGTATCGTGAGATATTCGGTGGAAACCAGCAGCTCGACATCGTTTCCATGGGTTGGTGAAACTGATTTCTCTCGAAACGGATCGGCAGCCATGGTGATCGGCTGATGCTTGCGCGCGAACACGACTGGAAGATTCAGTTCCATGCCGGCTGCCAGCGCGGGTGCGATCCCGCTTGTTTCCGCCGTCAGTATCCTGGTTGCTTCCAAATTGCCAAATCTGCGGGCAAATTCCTGTCCAATCTGTCGCATTAGCATTGAGTCGATCTGGTGATTCATAAAAGAATCAACCTTGAGAATGCCCTTGCCGAGATGGGCACCGTCTTTTTCTATTCGATCGCGAAGAATTTGCATGATTTCCTCCATGCCTTTCTAGTCAACCTGATCAGTGAGCGTGGACGGTGGAAGTGTTCAGCGCTTGCGTTTCTCCTTTGTGCCGACGGCGACCGTCTGTCGTTGCGACGGCAGCGACAGGCTCGGGCGGTCGGAGAAGTCCGGCAGTTTGACAGGATTTTCCTCCAGCGCTTTCAAGATCAATGCCAGCCCTTTTTCCATCTGCGGGTCGCGTCCGGCTTTGTAATCTTGTGGTTTGATGTCCACTTCGTGATCGGGATCAGTGCCGTAGTTCTCGACCTTCCAGCCGACATCTTTGAACCAGAAGGAATATTCCGGCTGTGTTGTCACCGTTCCATCCACAAGACGGGTTCTTGGCCAGATGCCAATCACTCCACCCCAGGTGCGCTTGCCGACAAGCGGACCGAGATTGTAGAGCTTGAAGCAATGACTGAAAATATCTCCGTCGGAACCAGCAAACTGGTTGGTGAGACAAACCAGCGGTCCGGCGACTGATTCCGGTGGATACTCCTGCGGCATGCCCCAGCGGGAAATGCAATATCCCACGCGCTTGCGCAAGAGTTTTTCCAAGAGCAGCGGTGACACGTGTCCGCCGCGATTGTAACGAGCATCGACGATCAGAGCTTCTCGATGCATTTCGCTCAGGAATCCACGGTGAAACTCCGCATATCCCAAAGGTCCCATATCCGGAATATGAAGATAACCGACCCGCCCGCCGGTGCGCTCGTGCACGAGCGCTCGGTTCATAGTCACCCAGTGGCGATAGCGCAGAGGCGCTTCGTTGCGCAACGTCTTCGCCACTTCGTTTTTGCGTTCGCCTTTCTTATTGATCAGCGTCAAATTGACTTCAAGCCCGGCGTTGTTGACCAGCAGCTCGTCGATGGTGCATTCCTTTGTCACGCCGCGACCGTTGACCGCTACGATACAGTCACCCTCGTGCACATCGACGCCGGGCACCGCCAGCGGTGAGTCGCATTCGTCGCTCCAGGATTCTCCGCGAATGATTTCGTCGACGCGATAACCTTTGCGTTTCTCATCCCACGAGAACTCCGCGCCAAGAAATCCGCGGTAGTATCCGGGCGAATAGCGATGATCGCCGCCAAGCTCGTAGGCATGCGAAGTGCCCAACTCGCCTTGCATTTCCCAGATGATGTCCGACAGCTCGCTGCGTGTACGCACGCGTTGAAGCAAACCGGCATAACGATCGCGCACCAGCTTCCAATCGACGCTGGACATAGTTTCATCCCAGAACTGCTCTTGCTGCAGCCGCCATGCTTCCTCGTACATCTGCGCCCATTCGTGCTGGGGTTGCACGAGCGTGTGCGCGCGTGCCAATTCAATCCATCCTGACTTGCGCCCGGTTCCAGCCGGAGCAGCAGCTTCAGCACTCTCGGCGGGCAAAGCCACTTGGGCGTCAATGGCGCGCAATTTGTTTTCGCTCGATCGGTACAGCAGAGTCTGTGCATCGTTGGCGATCCGCATTGGACCTACTTCTTTTGCAATCGCCGCCGCGCGCAAATCTTCGAAGACATATGCGAGCAAGGTGCCGACCTCGACCGAATCTTCGTACCAGTTATGTCCCGGTCGAATTCCTTTGACGGGAAACTGTGTATACAGAACGCGCCCTTTCGATGCCACCAGTTGTCCGTAGCGGCCTTCGGAAACTGGGAATCCGATGATGCGCGATTTGATGTTGTCGAAATCGATCTCGACCGGTTTTGGCTTGGCGTCTTTCGATTTTTCACCGCCGGGGTGCGAACCGTTCTGCTCAGTCTTCTCTTCTTTCTTGCCTTCGGCATGAGCGACGATGGCATGCGGTTTGTGCACGAAAGGTGAGGGAACATCCGGGCGCAATGTCACAAGGAACGGACGAACATTGCTGGGGAAGCCCAGATCGAATTGCAGATTGTCATAAATCGGGTAGAAGTCTCGGGCGGAAAGGAAATACAAATACTTGCCTTCCGGATCGAAAGTCGGGCTGGTGTCGATGCGAACCTCATCAGTGACTTCGCGCACGTCACCGGATTTGGTATCAGCAATTTTGATGATGAATGTAGAAGAACGCGTGGCGAAACTGTAGGCCAGCCACCGCCCATCGGGCGACCAGGCCAGATCGACTATTCGTTCCGCCGGGCTATGATCCAGCTTGCGTAATTTCTTGCTGTGCAGATCGACAACGATAAGTTCCTGCCGGTGGTTGGTCAATGCCACCATATCCGATGCAGGGGATGTGCGCAGCTCGACGACGCGTCCAAAATCCCCATCGATAATTTGCGGCTGGGCAATTTGATCGGCCCTGTGAATTTCAATGCGTTCCTGTCCGCCGGTGTCGCTGACGACAGCAAAACGCTCGCCATCGGACAACCATTCGCTGTGGCGATAGCGCACTTTGCTGCCCGCTCCGTGCTGGATCACCGCACCTTCCCAGTTGCCGAGTGTCAACGGTTGCCCTCGCGAAATCAAGGCTAACGAGTGACCTTGTGGGTGGGGCGCGAAATGCTCGAGATATTTTTTGGCTTCGACGAATTTGCGGGACACTTGCTGTGTCGTCGAGGGGCTGTCGATGTTGATCTTGACGCTGCCGCCGGCAGCCGGATCGAGCACGTAGATGTCGGCGCCGGCTGAGTAGACGATGCGGCGCCCATCGCTGGACGGGAAGCGTACGAAGTAATCGTTATGATGGGTGTGCTGTTTCAGATCGGCACCGTCTGCATTGCAAGAATACAGATTGCCGACGCCGTCGTGATCGGAAAGGAAGTAAACCCGATCGCCGATCCACATTGGCAGAACGAGGTTGCCGGAGATATTGCTCAGCTGGGTATATTCACCGGTGCCTTTGGCGTCGATCCAGATCTCGCCGGCGGTGCCGCCGCGATAACGCTTCCAGCGAGCCGGATCGTTATTGTTGCGCCCGATGGCAGAGGTGTTGTTGGCACCGAACGCGATCGATTGCACGTGCCCGAGATTCAGCGAACGTGGCAGACCACCGTCGAGGCTGATGGCGAAGGCTTCGGTATGGCGAAAGAACGGCGAGCGTGCTTCTGATGAGAAGACGATCTCCTTGCCGTCGGCTGTCCAACCGCAGAGGTTGCAAACCAGTCCGCCCATGTAGGTCAGCCGCTTGGAGAGTCCGCCGGCTGCGGGAATGACGAAAATTTCCGGATGACCTTCATCACGTCCGACAAAGGCGATGTTCTTGCCGTCAGGCGAGAACCGGGGCACGCTGCACTCGCCCTGTCCGGCAGTCAGGCGCCGCGCCAGACCACCTTGTGCTGACACTGTCCAGAGATCGTCTTCGCAGGAGAATACAATCGAATCTCCGTCTATCGTCGGATAGCGGTAATATCCAGGTTCACTCATTGCCACAGCCTCACGTCAAGCCAATAAAAATTTTCGGCAGCCAGTGCCGTCTAAATAGAACAAGTGCAAAATTGTATACTGTTTGACTGCCGCTTTTGATTAATTGCTGGGTTTCGCTGCCAATGTGGGGGCGCCTGCCCGCTGCTGCGCCTGGGAGCGCCGGCTTCCAGCCGGCACTTATTCAGCGCGCCACTTGTGCCAAATGCCGCCAGGATGGCGGCGCTCCCAGGGTGCGGCGCTCTCAGGGCGACATTTTGCGCACTACAGGCAGTGGCGCATGTTACGTCTGATGCACTTCCGACTGCGAAAAGACCCGCGCCTTGAATTCTCTGGCCAGCCTGTCGTCCAGCAGGTCCGCAACTTGCGAAACACTCCAGATCAGGGCATCCAGTTCTTCTTGATCTAAGCCCAGAGTCGGTCGCTGCGCCGTGACGATCACGACTTGATCGCACACGCACAGCCAGCAATCGGTCAGATCCCTGTTCAGTTCGAGCAGATGCAGGTAGAAGTTTTCGCGGTCTCCATCAGGGAAATGCAGAATCGGGCTGTTCACCCGCAAAACCGGACCGCCCTTGTCGTCCTGGACGAAGATGTAGATTTTGGCGCTCCCCTGCGTCAACCACCAGCCGTAGCCCTCACAGGTATCCACGGCATGACCATCGCAGTCGAGCCCGCGAGTGCGAAAGTATTTCTCAATCATCCCGGCAACCTGGTCGACGGTTCCTTTATTCGCCTGTCTCGTACCAAAGAGTCCCATGGCAAACCCTCTCAAAATCGGCCATCACTCGAATTATGTAACCGTTGCGCTCACTATCAAGACGATTTGTACCCAGCCGCTCGCCATCTCAAATATCGCTGTTGGTCTCCAGTATGCAGGCTGGCACATACGCAAATATCCCTGATCCAGACTAGTGCGGACTCATGGAAACCCTTATGCTGGGCATGTGGAGGTCCCACCTTGTTAAAGCGCGTCGTTGCACGCTTGACATAGCGCACGTTTAACGTGGTCGCTCGCTACGAAACGCCATCAGCTGGGAAAATAAGGCATAATGACTTTTCGTTCGGAAACCCATGTAGATCGTATGGCTGACGGCAATCAAAAGAAATTCTCCGATACCTTGAGTATCTTGCTCACAGGTACCAATACGTGTGATGCCGGGAAAATCGACGAGGCATCGAAAAGCGCCAGGCAAATGAACGTGCCGCTGGAACGGGCGTTGATTATGCTGGGCCACGCGTCTGAGCATTCGCTGCGCTCGATTATTCAGGCGCAGGAAATGATCAAAGATGGCAAAATCACGCTTGAAATGGCGGTGAAGGCTTTACGCTTTGCCAAACAAAACCATCTCGATCTGGATGAAGCGATCAACGTCCTCAATTCAATTCACAAGAAAACGATGGTGATCTCGTCGATTACCAACGATCTGACGAAACTTTTGTTGGACGCCGGCATGATCAATCAGGAGCAGCTTGGTCGCGCACTGACGCGCTCTTCCGAAAGCGGCATGCAGATGGGGCGGATTCTGGTGCTCAATCGCGACCTTTCCAGCTGGATGATGCTCTCTGCGCTGAATGCGCAAATACATGTGCGCGACGGTAAGATTTCTAAAGACCAGGCAGTTCAAGCTCTGACCACGGTAGGTCGCCGCCGGGTCAGCGTCGAACAAGCGCTCTTCGAATTGGGGCTGTATCGCGAGCCGCCCGGTCAGACCGTGAAGATTGGCGAGCTGATTCAAATGGCGGGATTCATGGGCGAGAGCGATATGCTCGAATGTCTGGAGATCGAAATCGTCAAAGAAAAGCAGTTCGGACAAATTCTCTTGGAACAAGGTCACGTCACCCATCCGCTTCTTGAAGCTGCAGTCTATCTGCAGGACATGGTCTCCAACGACACATTGAAGGCCTACCAGGCCGCTGATGCCCTGCGCCAGGTGAGAGTGCGGGAAGTCTCTGTCTATCAAGCTGTAGCTGAGTTGCAGCCGCCACCACAATTGACACCACCGGTATTGAAGATGAGCGATCTGCTTGATCAAGCCGGCGTCGCCACTAAGTCTGCCACGGCGCAAATCACCGACGTCAACGAGGAAAGTTCGATACGTCTTGGTAAGAAACTGCTTGGTGCAGGCCTCGTGACTGAGTCTATGTTGTACACTGCTTTACGTTGCTACTCTTTGCTGCGTGAAGGGTTCGTCTCCAACGATCAAGCAGTCAATATTTTGCAGTACGTGCAGAACGCTCAAAAAGCGGCCACGACAATAGACGAAGCTTTGGTCAAATTGGGATTGCTCGTTCCTTCCAGAATGCAGTGGATCTGGACCTAGAGCCTGATGACGAAAGGAATCTTTCAGAGGTTGCTCCCCGGAGCTGTTGCTTTTGCTGCGGCGTCGATGCTCTGCGTTGCTCCATCTTTGGCCGCGGATGCGCCGGCAACTGGAGCTGTTGTCGCTGACGGCACCGCCGCTACACTGGCTCCCAGTCAGGCTCAACAACCGCCAAAGTTGGACTCGACGGCGGTGGTTTCCAGACCTAAAGTCGGGCTGGCATTAGGCGGTGGTGGCACGCGGGGCGCAGCTCACGTCGGTGTGCTGCGGGTTTTGCTGCAAGAAGGTGTGCCCATTGATTGTGTCGCTGGCACCAGCATGGGCTCTGTCGTTGGCGGGCTCTACTGCGCCGGTCTATCGGTTGATTCGATCCAGGATAAGTTCCTCAACAAAAAACTGATGAGATCGTTTCTGACCGTGCCAATTTATGTGCGGATTGCAGCCATCCCCATTTTTTACGTGCCGCGCATCTTTGGCATTAAGCAATACGACGGCTTCTACCGCGGAGGCAAGTTCCGTCACTTTCTCAACACCTCGGTGCCGGAGAGTAATCGAGATATCGAAAAACTGAAGACACCTTTTGGTGCTGTGGCGCTCAATTTGATCGACGGGCAGATCTACATTCTCAACAAAGGCAACCTCGGTCGGGCTCTTCAAGCGAGCGCCGCCGTGCCGGTTTTGCGCAAGCCTGTGATGATGGGCGACAAACTTTTCGTCGACGGCGGCGTCACCGCCAACCTGCCGGTCAAGGAAGCCAGACAGTTGGGTGCAGATATCGTCATCGCAGTCGATGTTGACGAACGCTTCGAGCCGGTGCCACAAGACGTATTCAAAACCGGCGGCAGTGTGGCGCACCGCGTGCTGACGCTGCACTTGTCCAAAGTGGACGAGGATCAGCTGAAAAATGCGGACATAGTTATTCACCCAGAGGTAAACGGTATCGGGCTGATTTCCACAAAGGTCAACGACATCAAGTCTGCGATTACCGCCGGTGAGGTCGCCGCTCGGGCAGCGATGCCTGAGATCAGGCGCAAACTCCAGGTTAATGGCATAGTCCTGAACAAAGACCGTGTGCTGCCCGTGACCAGGAATTCGGAACCTGAGCTGCAGCAGCAATAGGGGCGATTGTCGGCGTCGCCCCTACATTGTTCGCGGCTGCGGTGCATAGCTAAAGCCGCGCAGCGCGTAAGCTCATCTAAGAATGGACCTACGAGAAACTCGGGGTCAGCTCGCTCACGTCTTCGGCGGGCAAATGCTGCTCCAGGCCGCCCTCGAGCAGACCGATGATGTCCTTCAAAAACCGCGCCGCAGGCGCTCCATCAATGGCCCGGTGATCGAAATTGAGGGTAAGGGTGAAGATCTGGCGAATTTCGATCTTGCCTTCACGCACGACCGGTCTCTCTTCCATAGCGCCGACGCCAAAAGTCGATGTGCTGGCGCAAGGAGGAATTATAGCCTTGATCCCGAACTTACCCAGTGAACTGAGACCGAATGTCGCACCCATGTGCTGCAGCCTCACCGATGGATAACTAAGCCCGAGCCAGAGAATAAATCGCCGGACCAGCCACGGCATATTATCGAATTTGTTCTGCACATCGAGCTGATCTACTTTTTCTAGCGCTGACTCACCGTAGGCGCGCAGTTCTGTGGCAATCTGCTCCAAAGGCTTAGCGTCCGGCGCGGCTATGGCACCGAAAAACACGGCAGGCTGCGAGCCGATAAATCGTTCGACTGTGAATCCACCAACGATGTCGTGCAGTATGGCGGTGCGCCCCCAGGGGAGGATCGCAGTGCGGCTGGCTGGATGCATCTTTTGAGCAATACCGATGGCCTTGAGCATGATCGCCGTAAGAGTGATCTTCTTGCCGCGCTCAGCGTATCTTTTTCTCAGATTCTCCGCCCAGGTCGCGTCCACGTCACAGAACAGGTACGTGTCGACGGCGCCCTTACCAACAAAAGTAATCATGTCCAACACGTTCCAACGGCAACGCGCCAGCGATGACAAAGAAAACTTCTTATTTTTCTGTTCCGACATGAGCGGCCTCGTGAGCGATACTGCAAAAGTTCTGTTCGATCAGCAGTTGGACTTTCTGCCGATTATAGGGCGGGGTCTGGAACCTGGCATTATGATTGTGCCCGAACCAGGCGCCTCTATCACCGTTTTCGCCGTTTGTATTTGCGAACCCGTAACTATGATCGTAAATCGAACTCAATTGTTCCGCAAGAGTGCTGAGCCTAATTATTCCGCAGAATTGGAACAACCTCGCGCTGGATGGGTTGTCCGCCCACCTGCACTTCAGATTCATCTACATAAACGTCAATCTCGCTGCGCACGCCAAACTCGGGCAGGTAGATGCCGGGCTCAATCGAAAAGCCCGTGCGTGGGATAAGGCGCCGCTCATCGCGCGTTTCCAAATTGTCTATATTGGCGCCGTTGGCGTGCACCTCCGTTCCGATTGAGTGTCCGGTGCGGTGGACGAATTGCGGTCCGTAACCGCGCTCGGTGATATAGCGGCGAGAGACGTCGTCGACCTCTGCGCCCCGGATGGCCTTGCCGCCGACAATTGAGTCAGTGACAAATGCGAGGGCGGCGTCGCGCGCTCCGGCGACGATGTCGAAAATTTCCTTGTACTTGTCCGGTACTTCGGAGCCGACGTATCCTGTCCAGGTTATGTCGCCATAGATGGCGTCGGACGGCGATTGTTTCTTGGCCCAGATATCGAAGAGAATGAAATCGCCTTTATGGATCTCGGAGTACGAGTTGCGGGTCGGCTGATAATGGGGGCTGCCGCTGTGCTCATTCACTGCCACTATAGGCGGTGAATTGCTGGTCATGCCGTAGCGCGCGTAGGCGCTGACGATGAACTGCTGAATCTGAAATTCGTTGACCGACTCCTGATTCTGGATGCAGCGGCGAATTTCGGCAAAACCCTCGAAGACGATTTTCCGCAAAGCCTCCACCGCCTCCAAATGTGTCGCGAGCTGGGCGGCGTTCCAGCGCGCCTCGAAAAGTTGCACCAGATCGCCGGAGGAAACTACTTTTGGCCCGCAACTCTCGACCAATTCGACAGTACCGGCATCAACACGCGATATGTAAGGCACGGCGTCGCGAGGCGAGTACTGCATCGCCACAGACCTGGCACCGGCGAGCATCAGCTCCAGGTTTTGCTCCAGTTCGCGCCAGCCGAGATAGACAACCCGCTCTCCGGGAAGCCGGTCGAGTGCGTCCATCTCGATGCGATGCACCAACTTTTTCGGCGCCCCCTGGCGAGGAATGAAGTAAAACCAGCGCCGCGAGCAGAAGTGGTCGTAGGAAAGTTTCAAAATTCTCGGTGCAAGCGGATCATTGTTGTGAAAGAAATAGAAAAGCCAACCGTCGAGATTTTGCTCGGCCAGAGCTTTTTGTATGGCAGCAACATCCAGTAAATCCGACTCGATGGCAGTTGTATTTGCGGTCATTTATCCTCCAATCGATGGCGTGGCAGGTGCCTGCACTGTTTGCCCAATCTCGGGCTGAGGACGACGATCGTCACTTCAGACGAAGAGGCGCCTCGATTGCTCGCGGCGCTCATAAGTTTACCTGGTGCTAATCAATTGGTCGATCTCAGGCCAAATCGGCAAGACTACGACCGGCCGCGCACGAATGGCTAAATCAGCTCATTTGATGCTGCCAACCAGGACCTGGTCCGGTGCTGCAGCCGCCGCTTCCGTCTCAGGTGGCGCCTGAGGAGCCACTCTGCCGAGAATGCTGCAACAAGTGCCATCAGCGCCGATGGTCAGCCGGGGAAATCTCTTCTTAGCGCGAGGGGAAGTCCTGCCTGGCTGCCGGCTGCAAATCGTGCTTTCTTCAAGCGATTCCGGCTTTGAAAGAACCTTTATGTTCATAACGCTTTAGTCCGCCGTCACGTTAGTAATTACAAGCTTTCCACGCCAAGCCGAGCGTGCGGCTATTGGCAGCTCAAATAATCGCAGCCTCCCGTGACAACCGGTCCCGATTTTAGCTATTTTTAATTATTTCGAGTTAATCTACATCTTCCAGTCTTCCCAGTCAGACCCAAGCATAGCGAAGCAATCGTGGCGAGGAGCTTGTCCTGGCTCACGCAGTCGAATGGGCGGGCGCGGTCGCTACAAGCGCAGGCGTGCAGCCGTAAGTGAAGCCGAAGCCAGGCTGCAAACCGAAGCCAGAGCGCGTAAATATGGATACGCATAAGATAGAGTGAACGCAGTCCTTCATTCAGGTGACACTATATGGATCCATTGGGCGACAGAATTTCGCGGTTTCTTGCAGCGCCGTCATATGCGGTCGTAGGAGCCAGCGACGACAAACACAAGTACGGCCACAAGGTCTACCGCAACTATCTGGCACATCAGAAAAAAGCCTATCCGGTCAATCCCAACGTCAAAACCGTGATGGGTAATTCAGCCTTTCCCGACCTCACCTCTCTGCCTGAAAAAGTGGAATCTGTTTCCATCATCACACCACCGGCGGTGACAGAAAAAGTGATTGACGAAGCCGTCAAAGTGGGAATCAAAAACATCTGGATCCAACCGGGCGCCGAAAGCGACTCAGCCATCCGCAAGGCCGAAGAAGCAGGCATCAACGTCATCCACGGCGGCCCATGCATCCTCGTAGTGATGGGCTATTCAGAGGTGTGACCTTCGCATCAACATGACCAGACTTTTTCGACATTGCATCAACGCTCGCTGATCATGCAGGTGGTCGCTGAACCGGCTCAGTGCACAGAAGTCCAGGCACGCCAACAAGACTGGATGGCATAGTCTGTCAGCTTTTCTTGAACAGTCGAATCAACGCCACCAGAAATACAAAAAATGCCACCATAGACGTGGCATCGACGAAAGCGCGATCCGAAGGATCGACTGCTGTGGCTCAGGTCCCAAACACCCTCAATTACACCCTGCATGGTATCATTCAAGAAGAGAACCTCGGGGTTGGGGACAACGTATGGAAAGGACAGTGCGCGTCAACCTGGCTTATCTCAGGCTGATGCGAGGCAAGCTAAGCCAACGAGCAATTGCGGAAGCGACTGGGATCGGTCAAAAAACGCTTAGTGCGTTGGAAACAGGCGCCAGCAAAGGCATTGAGTTCGCGACTTTGGCGAAGTTGTGCACGTTTTTGAACTGTTCTCCTAGTGATTTGTTGCTGATTGAGGATGAGGTAGACACGACAAAGCCCTCACCGGAAGCACTGGCAAAGGCTGACGAGATCATTGTCAGTGGACTAAAGTCTGCCATGGAAGCGCCGGTTGAAACTGCCGAAGAACTTTGGGCGCAGTTCGATGCGGCGCGCCTCCGCATACAGAACTCCGCAGAAATTGCAGCACGACAGCGCGCCAACCGGAAGCCGTCCGCTGGTGCTTAAGGTGGTTGTCGATACTTCCGTATTTGTCGCCGGTATGCTAACGAAAAACCAGGCAAGCAGCCCGGCGCAGCTAATTTCGATGTGGAAAAACGGCGCATTTACGCTGGTGATGTCGCCTCAAATCCTCAGAGAAATCGTTGCCAAATTGATAGACAAGGACATCGACCACGCAGCCATCTTTGACCTGGTCAGATCCATTGCTCGCCTTGCTTTGCAAATTGAAGGAATCTACGAGTCAACTAAACTCGATAAAATAGATCCCAAAGACAACATGTTTCTGGCAGCTGCCTACGAAGCCGGAGCAGATTATCTCATCTCTTATGACGCTCACTTATTGCACCTGAAACACTTCCACAAAACACAAATTCTGTTGCCCCATCTGCTAATGCGACATCTGATCGAAAACAAATGAGCAACCCGTTCAAGCAAACGTTAGACTTGATGCACAACTAGGTGAACCGTAAGGTGCGGATTTTGCTTTGGTTGGTTCTTGTGCTTTTGATGCTCTCTGAGTGCGAAGATACCATCGCGCGTATCCGACCATGAGAAAGCCTACATGGCACAGCGTGAGGAGATTGAGCAACAAGTTCAATCTCAAAAGCGGAAATCGTCGCCGGTGGTGCGTTCCAAAATTGAGGCGCATTCGTTATAAAGTGTTCCGGGTGCAGTCACCGGACTCGATCAACATTTGCGCGAGATGAATCTACGACTCGACTTCGTCGATGAAACTGAGGAGACTTTGGCGCACGATCTCGACGATGCGTTGCACGTTGGATTTGGCGGTGACGCATACGACGATGCCGGTTGGGAAGCGACCCATCTCGGCCATTTCGACCATGGTCGGGTCGATGGGAAGATTCGAGGATTCTTCGATCCAGGCGATTGGCGCTCCGATGAAGAACTGCTTATTGGAAGCCAGTGCATGGCTGACGTCGGAAACTGAACCATCGCTGACTGCCATCATTTTGAGTTCGCCGGCAACGATGCGATAGTTCGGATATTCCTTAGACGGGCGCTTGTACCAGTCCATAGAGATGGTCTGGTAGCCCTGATATTCGGCCACGAGGAACGAAACTTTATGCTCGTTCAGCTTGCCGCGGAACGCCGGCAACGCAGTCGTGATTGCGTCGGCCAGAGGGCGCTTGCCAGCCAGAATATCTCTTTTCAAATCTTGCAGCATAGGAGGTAGGATACCGGATGCGGGTAGCCGACGTCCACAGCCGAACATCCCTGGCAAGCCGCACAGGCATGAGACAGGACTAAGCACGCTATGCAAAGTTTTGAGTGTTTGCCGCGTTTTGAAAACCCGATATTTTCAGGCTCTGACATAATAAATTTCTCGGCTAAGACCTTGAAGCTTCTGGCGCCGTTGACTTGGCAAAGCCAGTGTGGAAAGCTTAGCGAACCGGGATGACAAGCTGCAAAAGCATGAGCACAGCCTCCAAATCAACCAGCGAAAACGTTAGCGGCGCCTTAGATCTGTCCCAATTGTTGGAACCGGTCGCCAGCGACATTGCGCTCGCTGAAGAGCTTTTGGAAACAAACATGATTGACGACAATCCTTTCGTCGGCGATCTGCTCATGCAAATCTTCAAGCGGGCGGCAAACGCATCCGCCC
>Ga0182024_10010970_pt1 | contig 18329 bp, 13 predicted proteins | sample P32metaG_FD_120480 | JGI IMG/M metagenome (GOLD analysis project Ga0182024, IMG submission 120480) | Permafrost microbial communities from Stordalen Mire, Sweden - P3-2 metaG (Illumina Assembly) | ecosystem: Environmental > Terrestrial > Soil > Wetlands > Permafrost | place: Sweden: Stordalen... | reverse complement strand
ATAAAAATCCTGAGCGTCCTTGGCGGCATAACGTAAACTGATCTGAGGATTTTGAAAGCGACTGATACCGACGATCAATGCCCATTTGTCTCGCACCGGGCCGCCCACAGAGCTTGAAGTCTGTGGTGGTGCCTGAGTAGGTTTGGCACCGGAATTGGTTTTCTGAAAATGAAGATCCTTGGTAGAAGGAGGCGCGGCATAAACAGCGGCGCCAGTGAGAAAGCAAAGCGCCGGCAAGGCAGCCAACAAGCTAAAACTCAAACGGCATCCTAAAATGTTTTTCAGTCGTGTCATCATTAAGGTGGTCATCATCAAGGTTTCATCATCAATCGTTGGCGCTCTGGAAAGACTCTTCTTCAACTTTACGTACAAGTTCCATTATCTGATCCTCGTGCACCGGCAGATAATCCCATACATCAACGCCTACATTTATCTGCCGTCCATTGGTTGTCCAACGCTGATGCACATGCCCATGCAACAAAACTTTTCCTTGATCAAACGGTCTGTATTCAGGATATCTGTGGTCGTGCTCATCATGATAAGGCATGTGGTGCAACAGCAATTCTCCCCACTCATGTTCAGTGAATATTTCCGCGAAATGCTGCTTGTAGCGTGTTGTACCTACCATTTTACCTTCATGATTGCTGGGGTGGCAGGCATCGTGATTGCCACAGATGAGAATCTTTTTTCCGTTTAGTCGCCCTGCATATTGTTCCATAACCGTTGGGCTGAGCGAAAAGTCACCCAGATAATAAACGAGGTCGCCCGGCTCAACACAGCTGTTCCAAGCGGCAACCAGCTCCTCGTTCATGACCGCAACGCTGTCGAACGGACGGTCGCAGTAAGTAATTATGTTCTTGTGACCAAAATGATGGTCTGAACTGAACCACGTTTCCATAATCATTTCGAAGCAGCGGGACGCCTGCGCTCCCGGGATATTGGGATAGTGCTATTGGATTTGACTAAGCTCTAGTACGCTTCATATTCTATCGGTTGGCATCGCTTATTGCTCGCAGGCTCAGCCGCGCACCTCAACAAACTCAACACCTTTGTTGTTTCAACATTCAATTTCTTCGTATAGATGAGTGATCTTACGATTTACAGTCACCCCCACGCCCCATATAGTTGTAATACTCCCACCCATCAGTTATGCGACAAGAAGTTACCTTCATTCAACTCGCCAGGAGCTGTTGATGACACAACTGACCCTGCCAAAACCGGCGCCAGCCGCAAAAGTGGTCGCTCTTCAGCCTCCACAGCCGGTTCACGGCGAATCTTTCGATCAACGAGTGCCCCTTGCAAGCAGGCGGGGAGCACTGACGATGGCTTTGCTGTGGATAACGATGGTGACGGCCTTTCCATCAGTATTGATTGGCTTTGAATGGTACAAGAAAGGCTTCACCCTTTCTCAGGTCGCCATTTGCACCGTCATCAGCTGTTTGATGCTTTTGGTCTACTCCGTTCCGGCAGCCTATCTTGGTGCCAAGAGCGGACAATCTTATGGACATTTGGCCAGACAAGTATTCGGCTGCTGGGGCTCTCGTCTGGTCTCTTTCAACCTGCTCTGGGTCTTCGTCGCCTTTTATTCCTTAAGCTGTCTGCTCCTGGCTGACAGCCTGAAGGGGCTTTTCTCCATTCCTTTACCGGTTGCTGCAGTAGCCGCCATTTTATCTGTGATCACGGCCTTCAACAATTTCTTCGGCTTTTCTGGCGTCGCCAACTTCGCCAGGTTTGTCGCTGCGCCGCTTTTGATCGTCGTTATCGCCTACACTTTCTGCCAGGCTGCTCCGACCGTGACTATTTCGGCATTGACGGCCGTACCGCATGAATCCTTCACTTCCGCTCTCACTTGTATCTCAGGCTTTGTTATCGGATTTGCCGTCTGGGGTAATGAACCGGACTATTGGCGTTACGGAAAACCCTCCAAATGGTCGGCGACATTGCCCCTGGCAGTCGCTCTGGCTGTTGGCGAAGTTCTCTTTCCCGTCACTGGTTGGCTGGTCGCCCATTTAAGCGGCGTCACCGAATATGGTGCGGCCACCAATTTCATCAATGTCTTCGCCTTTGGCGGCTTCCCGATTGTTGCCGCGATTGTTCTTACTGCCTCCTATTCTGCCTGCAACGATGCAAACATGTACGGCATGATCAACGCCGTAGAGAACTTTAAGAAGCTGCCGCATCGTCCTGTTTGCGCAGTGCTGGCTGTTCTCTGTGCAGTCTTTTCTGCCTGGCTTTCCAACTCCGGCACCTCGAAAGCGCTGGAATCAATCACATCTTTGAACTGCGTCTTCTTACCGACTGTCACCGTGATTATGATCGTCGAATTTTTCATGGTGCGACCACTGTTGCGCAGGCGGGCAAAATTCGGTACTAGCGCCGATCTATCCGATCTGCCGAAAGCCAAATGGGCCGCTTTTGCCGCGCTGTTTGCCGGCTGCCTGGTTGGCGTGCTGACATCAGGGGTGATACCAGGCAGCGAATCAATGCATGTCGGTCTTCCCTCGATTCAAGCCTGGCTCACTGCCGCTGCCATCTACATTCCGTTGCGTTTGGTCGAGCACCGCCTGGCCAATACTCAGCTAGTGTCCATCAAGATTTAACACAGATGCAGGCGGGACGCCTGCGCTCCCGGATCGTCGCATCTACTCCGTCTTGTTGTGTTGCGCATTGCCGCCCCAGGCTGACCAACCGTCTGCGTCTGGGTCGCCGGCTTCGATACAAAGCAGTTGCCCATTGGCAGTGCCGATGTAGATGTTGCCACCAGCCAGGGCAGGCTGGAAGGAGATTGGTTTATTTGTTGCATACATATATTTGACGGCGCCTGTTTTTTGACTCATGCAAACCAGGTGCCCGTCACCGCTGCACAGATACATGTTTTCTCGACCCAGCGATGGAGTGGAGAAAACCTGACTCTGACCGGTGATGAAAGGAGCCTTGGCCTCAGCGCGCCACTTCACTTTGCCCGTTGCCTCATCGACACAGTTGACATAGGTAAGCTGAGTGTTGGTCACGGCACCATTGCGATAAGTGGCACGGGCGCCCTGGTATCCCCAGGCACCAGCTACAGAGCTGATTCCCAGGTTAGACTCTGCTGAGCCCAAGCCAGCTGAGGCGGGAGCGGTGGCAAATCCAACCGATGAATCCATGCTTTGATACCACGCCTTTTTCGACTTGGCTGCCGAGGCGCTGGTTACAGTTTGCGCGGTTCCTGCTGTGTTGACTCCTGCAACAAATGTTGCGTCTCCACCCTGGGGACCAATGGTGCCGTTGGTGGCTCCATAAATGTAAGGGGCGGGTGCTTGAGCAATAATCTGTTTGTCTTTGGCCAGTCCGTTATTAGCATCGATGCGCCTCATGCCTTCGTTCACGTCTTTGCCCTGACCTGAGCGCTCGGCCACGATCATTTTTCCGTCATGTATTACGGGAGCACTTGTGGCCACGCCTTGCTTCTTCCAGATGACGGAACCATCCTTGGTGCTAAGAGAGTAGGAAGTACCATCCATGCAGGCAACGTACACCCGATCGTATTCCACTATCGGCGCCGAGATGACGTCGGAGCTTATCTGTTGAGTCCAGATGTGTTTGCCAGTATGCAGGTCTGCGCAGAGCAATGCATGGCCGTCCTTGCCTTGCCCTTTCTGTCCTGAGGGATAGGCCATATATAACCTGCCCTTGGAGATGGCCGGCTGGCTCATCAAAGGGTCGCCCAACCATTGCTTCCACAGCTCTTTGCCGGTTCTGGCATCGAGCACATAAACCGTGCAACTCTCAGTATTGAAAGCAACACAGCCTTCTTCTGCCACAGCTGCAGTCGGTCCATCGTCGCTGGTATGGTATGTCCAGGCGAGATTTCCGGTCTCAGCCTCAAATGCGTAAAATTCATGAGAGCCGTAGCCGCCACCAACGTAAAGCCTGCCCTCGTAGTAAGCAGGCGTACAGATCGGTCGATTGCCGGGGATTTCAACTACCCATCCTTTTAAGAGTTTGCCTGATTGATAAGGAATTGGTTTAAGGCTGCTTTTTGGCTTAGGAAGGTTTATGGGTATGGCTGAGCCCAGAGGGATGGGCACAATGCCAGGCAGTTGGGCAATGGCGACAGGATCAGCCTGGGCATTTTTTATGATGAGAGCTGACATGCTTATTAAAGGAACAAGAAAAGAAAGGGCAGCAAAGCGCCTACCACTGTTATTCACTGGCGTTCTCCATTTATCTAAAGAGACGGAGCCGCTGATTGGGCTTGCCGGTTGCTCCGTCGAATTGTCGTTGATTCACTATGTCAGAGGCGTAAAAATCCAGCCACAGTCTTAACCCTGATCCTAATCAAGCCAGTTCACCCTGACCTGGCGAAAATTCCATCTCTTTGCCCTGCTGTTCGCTGCCAAGCCCACAAAATTGGGAAAATAGAAAATAGTTGAGAAAGTTTTGCTTTTCTTTGAACTTTTTCTTGGCAAAAACGTATTAACAATTGGCAGCGCAAATATGGCCGAGGATTTGAAATGACAAAGCTCAAACTATCCATCATCCCTACATCCCTGATCAGTCTCTCTCTTGCCCTGTTGCCGGCGATTGCTCAAGATTCCGACAGCGCATCAGGGGATGATTCACAAATTATGCACGTTCTTAATCGCATCACTTTCGGTCCTCGACCGGGAGATTTTGAGCGAGTAAGAAAAATGGGGGTGCAAAAATTTATCAATCAGCAACTCGATCCTTCTTCTATACCGGAATCACCTGAAGTGGCCGACTACATAAGCGGTCATCCGACTCTCAGTATGAGCACCGGCGAGTTGTTCCAGAACTACGGACGACCGGTAGTGCAAGCGGCGCTGCAAGCACAAGCTGGTGGCAACAACGACATAAGCAAAAAAGAAATCCAGAAGGTAGTGGCGCAAAACTACAAAAAGATTGTCGGCGATGTAAGCGGCGAGCACATTGCTCGCGCCTTATTTACACCCAAGCAGCTGGAAGAGGTGATGACCGATTTCTGGTTCAACCACTTCAACGTCAGCAAGGATAAGGGTTTCGATCATATATGGGTCGGTAATTTTGAGGATCGAGCGATCCGCCCATATGCCCTGGGCAACTTCAGGGATTTGTTGGGCGCTACAAGCCATCACCCGGCCATGCTGTTTTATCTAGACAACTGGCAAAACAGCATGCCCGGTCAGGACCAAGCCGAGCGCCCAATGGCGCGGCTGCTTGGTGCCGGCAAGAAGCGGGGCAAGCAGGGGATCAATGAAAATTTTGCCAGAGAGTTAATGGAGCTCCACACCCTGGGAGTTGACGGTGGTTACACGCAAGACGATGTAATCAGTCTGGCCCATGTTCTTACCGGCCTGAGCTTGCCACCCCTGAGACAACCGATTGGCGCCAATGACGTCGACGGGTCGGGCAGCTTCGGATATCGCTTTTATCCACAGCGCCATGACTTTGGCACCAAGGTTCTTCTCGGTCAGCGCATCGGCGGTGGTGGCAATGGCGAAGAGGAGATTAATCACGCCCTTGATCTGTTGGCGGCAGAGCCGGCCACTGCGCACCATATAAGCTACCAGTTAGTGCAGTATTTCATCGCCGATGATCCGCCCAAAGGTGCGGTAGATGCTTGCAGTGCCACTTTCCAGAAGACACGCGGCGATATAAAGTCGGTTCTGCGAACCTTGTTTGCTCGTCCTGAATTTTGGGATGACAAATATTCGCAAACAAAATTCAAGAGCCCACAGCGCTTTGTGGTCTCCAGCCTGCGTGCCTCAGACATAATTCCAACCAATTTCAATCCTTTCCTGGGCTACCTCAATCAAGCCGGGCAGCCGCTCTACGGATGCCTGACCCCAGATGGATACAAAACCACTAAAGATGCCTGGCTCAATCCTGACGGACTGATCAAGCGCATCAACATAGCCACCGCCCTTGGTGTCGGTAAGATGCCTGGCGCTATCGGTCTGAAAGCAGATCCGGAAGTGGTTATGTCTGCCATAGGCAAAGAGCTCAACTCAAACACGGTAGCCGTGGTGGCAAAAGGTCCAGCACAGATGAAAGCAGCCCTGCTTCTGGGCAGCCCCGAATTTATGAAATATTGATGGGAAGGTGAATGTAATGAACAGAAGAGAATTTCTCAAAGCTGCTGCCCTGGCCTCCGTGACATATGCCCTGCCTTTTCAAGGTTGGGCCGCTGAAGGACAAGCCAATTCAAATAAGAAGTTACTGGTAATTATGCTGCGCGGTGCAGTTGATGGTTTGAACGTGGTGGCACCGGTGGGTGAGGGGCAGTATTATTCGCTGCGTCCAAACATTGCCTTGCCCAAGCCCGGTCAAGCCGGCGGAGCCTTGAACCTGGACGGTCACTTCGCCCTCAACCCGGCTCTTTCACCGCTTATGGACATGTGGAACAATAAGCGACTTTCCTTCATTCACTCGGCTGGTTCTCCAGACCCAAGCCGATCTCACTTTGATGCCCAGGACTATATGGAAAGTGGCGAACCAGGAATCAAAACTGTCAGTACGGGCTGGCTCAATCGTTTACTGGCTCAACTGCCTGAGAACCATTCACCGGTGCGGGCGATAAACTTTGGACCGACCATGCCACGCATTTTTGCCGGCAACGGCAATGTCGCTAATGTGGCCTTGACCAAGAACAATCCTTTGCCCACAGATAGACGCGAGATTGCCAACTATTTCGGCCAACTCTACAGCAAAGACCCAGTCCTGGCGCCTATTTTTGCAGAAGGCATCGCCGCTAGAGAGGAGATCAACAAGGATCTGGCAGAAGGCGACCAGGCTGATCAAATGGAGCAGATGGCAGCCAATAAGGGCGCTCGCCCTCCGCAAGCTGACTTCGGCAAGCAGTTGGCTAAGCTGCTGGTCAAAGAGCCAAAGACGCAGGTTGCCTTCATCGCCTTCGGCGGCTGGGACACTCATGTCAATCAGGGCGCGGACAAGGGACAGTTGGCCAACAAGCTGACACCTCTAGGCATCGGTCTGGCTGATTTCTATCAGCGGCTTGGCGCTGACGGCGATAATGTCACCACCATCGTCATGTCCGAATTCGGCCGCACCGCCAAAGAAAATGGCAACAAAGGCACCGACCACGGACACGGCAATGTGATGTGGGTTTTGGGCGGAAATATCGCCGGCGGCAAAGTTTTTGGTCGCTGGAACGGACTGTCCGGAAATGCGCTATATGAAGGAAGGGACGTGCCTGTCACCACAGACTTCCGCTCCGTCATCTCTGCGGTTCTGACCGGCCATTTGAACATCAACGACAACGCTCTGGCCAACGTCTTCCCGCACTTCTCACCAGATAGAAGTCTGGAGAACATCCTCAACGCCTAGGCAGTCTCGGCAGCTCATGCTCTTCCGGGAGCGCAGGCGTCTCGCCTGCTTCGGAATTTGGTGCGCAGCCTCCGGGAGCGCAGGCGTCTCGCCTGCTTCGGATGGCTTCCCGCCTTGCTCTAGCACTACGCCCCTAATTGACGAGAGTTCTCAAGTGAGAAAAAATTCGGGCATTCTGTTGCCTCCAAACATTCCATCAAAGCGTGTTCTTATGCGATACTTGTGTTTTCGGAAAAACTTTTGGCGCTGGTAGCCCTGCGATTTTCATCGCGCGCCTCTACTGTAGCAATCCACTTTTTAGTGGATTTATTCAACATTGGCAGTTAACATACAAATAGTGATTGCAACCTTGCTAGAAAGATGACGTCAAAGGAAGAGCATAGTGAAGGAAAGGTTGGCAAGAGATTGATGTTTGTTGGTCCTAATGCGACGCTCATTGCCTTGTCTCTCGGGACAATTAAGGTTTCGGCGGAATCCAATGCCACCAATTTCGGTGGCACATACTACATAGATTCGCCAGTTCACATGCTCAGCAGAATTGTGCAAATGCCGGCAGCATCTAGTAAAGATGCCTCCCACTACGGCAGTGCCATCCAAACTTCGCCGATTCCGCGTTTCACCGGTACACACTCCGCCGTATACTCGACGGTTTGTTAGTCCTCCGGCACTTGCCCACCCGGTGATGGTGACGCCGTAATCGTCAGCACTTGCGGTGGCGTTGAATCCGGAGGATAGAGCAGATCAAGCTGCACGTCTTTGTGCTCACCAGGCTCGAGTCGCATCCGCACCAGGGGCTCACCGAGTTCACCTCGGTTCTGGACGATGTGAACGTACTTATCGATTTTCTGTCCTTCGTCGTCATCATATCTGATGCGCACGCTACCGCGAAAAAAGACTCTATCCGGCGGCCTTTCAAAAAACGTAAGCACGCCCGTTTTCGTGTCTGATTTGAAGGGGGTCTGCAGCTTCACATCAACCACTTCTTCGACTGCATCCACATTCAACAAAGGTAACTTCAAGCTGTAACGCACCCCATAATTGCCGTGGGCGGCATAGGCTGTGTCCGCATAGCGCACCACCAGCGGAGCGCTTTGGATTTGCTTGGTGCCAAACGTACCTTGTTCAACTGTGCTGATCGGAAATGAGATTCGGTCTCCGATGCGCAGATGCAGCTGTTGACCTTTGTCTTCGTCGCTCAAAACGCCTTTCCAAATCGAGCCTATCGCCACTGCCGCCACCCGACCAAACACTACACCACCGGCGGTGCCAGGAGCTGTAGCTACCGCCTCTCTAGGCTTAGCCAACTCTCCCTTCTCAATCTCTTTAGACCAATCTGCCAGATCGGGAATATGTTCGCTGCCATCAGCGTCAATCTTCGCTCTCATGGCCAGACATGCCAGCCGCACGGGTCCATCAGATTGCAATTTAATCAACGTCGAGCGACCGTTAATGGGTGGCTTCAGACCCTTGACTGGAATGGGCAGCGCCGCTATCACGGCATATGAATGGTCTGGAACTTCGATCTTGCGCAACCAAACGGGGTTAAACTTCTCGTGCAAAAAATCATTCATGACACGATCACCAGGTCCAGCATAAACATAGCCGGAGGTGCTGTCTGCCACGGCCGGCAGTTTGATGAAAGGCGCGTCTGGCTGACTGAGATAACTTGATGCAGCCAGGATGTGGATCACTCTGTTGTGATTCGACGGGTTGCTGGCAATCAGTCCAATGTACAAAGTGCGCTGGTCACCAGAAAGTACAGCATTGGAGATGTGATGAAAAAAGATGTCGAAGCGACCTTTGAGCGGATAGTTGAGATGTGCTTCGGGATGAGCCTTGCCGTCAGGGGTGCAGGTGGAAAGCAAAATGCCGTCGTTTTGCACGACCTCGGGGCTGTTGCTGTTAAAGACTGGCACATCGTCTAGCTTGCCTGGCAGAGCAAGCATTTTGCTGCGCTGCGAGATGACCACTGGCTCCTTTATGGCGCTTTTGCCGGAGTTATCGCAGGTCGCCTCAGCGATGGAAGCGCAAAGCAAGGAAGCAAACAGTAGTTTTCTGAGATGCACCCTACCATTCTTGATCGTGGGGAGCCGATCTAACCGTCAATGCTTAACTTCGCTGTTGATATTTCCTTCACAGAACTAGGTTCGGCAGGTACCTTGCTTGGGATTTTGAGGATTTTGAGGTGGGGTTACCAAATTTGGCAACCTTTGCAACCAGCAAAGAAAGGTCAAAAAATCCCGTAACGATGGACAGTAACTGTCTTTCAGGGTCTCCTTACAAACCAGCATTTAATCTTGAAAGTTACCAAATTTGGTAACCCCAACAAGTGCCTCCTGTGACAGGTATCCGCTCATGATGCTGCGAACTAAATCGACCAAATTTGGTTGCCCATTCTCGTCTGGCAGCAAAAGCAAAAGGCGCCTTTCGGCGCCTCCGTAAAAGCTTATCTCTTAGTCGATCAGACTGCGATTAGACTTTGGCGGCTGTTTCCAAGCGAGCGTTCATGGTGATCTTGGTGTTGAACAGCTTGCTGATTGGGCAACCGGTTTTGGCAGCTTCGGCAGCCTTGTTGAAGGCAGCTTCGTCGGCGCCAGGAATTCTTACTGCTACGTCAAGAACGATCTCGGTCACTTCAAAGCCGGCCTCTTTCTTTTCGAGAGTGACGGTGGCTGTCGTGTTGATGCTTTCGGCGGTCATATTGGCGGCGCCAAGTTGACCAGAAAGAGCCATGGAGAAGCAACCTGCGTGGGCGGCGGCGATAAGCTCTTCAGGATTTGTGCCTTTGCCTTCTTCAAAACGGGTGTTGAATGAATATTGGGTAGAGGAAAGAACTCCGCTGTCGGTAGAGATAGTGCCCTTACCGTCTTTCAGTCCACCTTGCCAAACTGCTGAGGCTTTGCGTTTCATAATTACTCCTTCTATAGCGCTTCGGGCGCCTTGTTTGCGATAAACTTTGCGAGCATTGCTTGCTTTCGGCTCATTCTAACAGTCTCATCTTTTCCCCCCTGAAATGATCACACTTTGCTAACAACCAGGTTCACGTTCAGAAATATGGCTTTCGCTATCGCCACCACCTATAGTGGCGCAAAGAGCAGCGCTGGACGCGGGGCTGAACGCAGCACTGAACCCGGCACTGAACCGGGCACGAGGTCTTTCATTTGAAACCCGCGTCGCAAAAAAAGAGAGGCCTGGTCAAGTCAGTTCTGACCTACCTTTGCGCTCTTTTCTTCGGCCTTGCGGGAACCCTCCATTTTGTAGAACCGGGTCCATTTCTTGAGATTGTGCCCTCCTTCATTCCATTTCCGGAAGCAGCCGTTTACGTGAGCGGCTTCTTCGAAATAGCTGGAGGGCTGGGACTGATCTTGCCTCGTTTTCGTCGTTGGGCTTCATATGGATTAGTGGCACTTTTGCTTGCCGTCTTCCCGGCCAACATTAACATGGCCGTGAACAGCATCGACTTCGGATTGCCGCACTCGTGGCTGTGGTGGCGACTGCCTTTTCAGGTTTTGTTCATCGCCTGGGTTTGGTGGTGCGGGCGAGATTGATCGAGACCTTAACAGACCGACCGCAACAATCTGCGTCGGATTTACGTCCTCAGAAACACATCCCATAGAGGGTCGAATCACATGGCAGGCGGATTCCCAGCCCCGCGAACCTGTGATATGGTAGTAGATGAGAGGGTTTACTATGTCAAGTTTCAGTGACACACAACAACTTTATTTGGTCATGAACGAGCTTTGGTCGCAGATCAAGGCCGATAGAAAGATGGCATCTTCTTTGCTCGCGTCCAAACTAATAGTTCGCTTCCATTACCGAGAACCTGATGGATGGGTGACAGTTGATGGCAGCGATGGTAAAGAGTTGCAGATCACAATCGGGCCAAGCGATCTAAAACCAGACATAGAAATGTTCATGACGTCAGACGTAGCCCACAATTTCTGGCTTGGCAAAGAAAATCCGGCTGTCGCTTTACTAACTGGAAAGATTGTTTCAAAGGGTCCGGTAAATCGTGCACTCGCGCTTTTGCCGGCAGTGAGACCGGCTTTCTCCATCTACCCAAGCATTTACGAAGGCTTGAAAAAATCTGCTTGAGCGCTATTTCGACTGGCGCCATTTCAACTCGGGCTATTTCAACTGGGCCCTTATCTGTTTGGCGCGCTCCTTCACTTTGTCTGCTTCTACCTTTCGCCGCAATCCGGTGAGAGCTTTTGCCTGCTCATGCAAAATCGGCAACAAGGTATCACTTTCCTTGCCCAGGGCCTCCTCTGTGATCTGCACTGCTTGTCGGCAGTGGCGTTCGGCATCTTCATAGTGCTGGTGCCGGGAGTAGACCTTAATCAGCTCGAGCATGTCATCTAAAACGTCCATTCCACTTCCCATTCGCACTCTTACCTCCAACTCTCGTGCTTCAGGAAGTTGTGCCGTACCAGACTTCTTCGCCCCGGGTTTTGGGCCGTAAAGCAACGGCGAGGTCCTGGCGAAGTGCACAAAAGCAATTGTGGCAATGAAAAGCGTAATTCCGATTAGGGGTTCATTGATATCCAGGGCGATGCCTCTTGCAAAGAAGATCGGGATTTAATAGATGATCGGCGATTGCATGCTTGAATGATAGCAAAGCGAGGACTACCGAAATGTACGCCAATGCACCCCCCAAGTTTTTCAGCCTGCTCACGGTCTCTCTGCTCTTGAGCGGATTTTGCCCTGGTGCCACCGCATCTGGTGAAGACGTCGGCAACCAACCAGGCGTAAAGGGCACATCGACCTTATCCTTAGAAGTCAGTCAAGGCGATCCGCTCAAACTAAAAGACAAGCAAGCGCTGGGCGAACCAGTGGCTGCCCACTTGAAAAATCATCGCTTCGACGAGCTGGAGTCCATCGCCGATCAAGTTCGCAAAAACGACGTTCATTACGCCGACGGAAGAATGAAGTTGGAGTTCCTCTACAATGGATTGGAAGCAGGGCGCAAAGCCAGCGATGAAGAGTACAAGGCACACCTTGACGATATCAGGCTCTGGATCAAGGAAAAGCCGAACTCTGCCACAGCCGCAGCCGCCCTGGTGTCGAACTTGAATGGTTGGGCCTGGAAAGCCAGAGGCAGCGGCTATGCCCATAGTGTCAGTAGTGCTCAGTTCGGCGAATTCACCAAGCGCTTAAAAGAAGCCAACCAAGCTCTGGAAGAAGGACGAAAACTGAGCAAGCAGTGTCCTCATCTGTATGTTGGTGGTCAGACAGTGGGCTTGGGTCAGAGCTGGGCAAAAGCCAAGTACGACGCCTTCGTCTCAGAAGGCATCAAGAAGTTTCCCACCTACTACGAAATCTATTTTCGCAAGGCATATTTTCTCCAACCTCGCTGGTATGGCGAAGACAATGAGTGGGTGCAATATGCCAGCCGGACTGCTGATTCATCTGGTGGCGCAGCTGGTGGCGCAACTGGTGACAAATTATTTGCCAGAATAGTTTGGGCCGTGGACAATTACAATTTTTACAACAACATTTTCAGCGAATTCAGCGAACTGAAATGGAGCAAAGTGAAATCCGGATTCGAAGCGCTAAAGAAGGAGTATCCAGACAATCTCTCAGTCGCCAGCGAGTTTTGCAAGTTGGCCTGGTGCGCAAAAGATGAAAAAACCGCTAAAAGCTTGATGACATACCTGGGCAAGCGCTGTGACATTTCGGTCTGGAAAAAGAAGGCCAGATTCTTGGAAGCGCGCCTGGCGTTGCTCGGTCTTCCTGCAATGCCTTCTGCTGCAATGCCTTCTGCTGCAATGCCTTCTGCTGCAATGCCTTCTGCTGCAATGCCTTCTGCTGCAATGCCTTCTGGTGCAATGCCTTCGCAGCAGAAGTAATGGGCTGGAAGCTTAGATGCAGGTGGGACGCCTGCGCTCCCGGGTTCTCCGGCTTCCTCGCCGTCTGCGGCGAAGTAATCCGGCTGAGAAGTAGATGCAGGCGAGACGCCTGCGCTCCCGGGTTCGGCGAGAAGTAATCAGTTTCCATCGGCATCCAGGAGTTGCGAATACTTGCTGGACTCTTTTATGTGACCAGTCCTTTTCAGATACTTGGCATATTGTCTAAGCAAATATTCGCTGGTGCCGTTACCGCCACCAAAGGCAGTATCAGCCTTGTCCACTGCCTGGCGGAATAACTGATCGGCTTCAGAGACTTTTCCCTGCTGTAGCTTGATTCTTGCCAATCCCAACAGATCCTTGGCTCCATCCTGCCAGCCTACTTTGCCTGCTTCCGCCATGGTCAGGGCCTTCTTGAAGTACTCTTGAGCGTGTTCATAATCGTTGTTGTCTGCATAAACGTCAGCCAGAATACGCTGCGTCCACTCCAGGTTATGAGCCGAAAATTCAGACTCAGCCTTCTGAGATCCCAACAATTGCAAATCCTTTAAGGGATTAGAGATTGCTGGCGGCTTGCCGCCTGACTCGAGAAACCTGTTGTGTTCGGTCTCTGCGATGCTTCCAAGTGCTGCTCCCTGATAGCCCGAAACATCCGGGTCAGTAGAGTTCGCTGTCGCTACCTGCAGGCACTTTTGAAAATTTTCGAGGGCGGCATCATATTGATCTTGATATTGCGCATAGCCGCCATACATATAGTGCCCTTTGCAGATTCCGTAGCTGGCGCCTAATTTTTCCGCATTCTTAATGCCCGCAAGAACAAATGTTATGTCACCGCTGCTCTCATATTTGTCAAAATCTGTAGCCCATTCTGGTTTCATGAATCTGGAAGTAAAGAGCGGCCAGACGATGCTAAACAGCGTCCCGAACATGAACCCGAAGATCACCATGACGACGATGAAACCAGTCTTGGGTTTAGCCATCGTGCACTCCAATTGACTTTGCTGCCATGTCAGTCATTGTTGCCTATTTCAATTGCCTTTCGATCTGAAACTTGCATCAGAGCTGCCTTGCCGATCTTAGCAAGAAGACAATATCTCATCTACGAAAGTTAACGCTAGGGGCTGCCATTTGTTTGGAGAAGCCGCAGCCTCGTATAATTGACATTCTGGAAAGCTCTGGATGGTTACCTATGTCTACCTATCTGCTCGAAATTGGAACTGAAGAGCTGCCTGCCGGGCATCTTACGGAATCAGAAAGTCGCCTCAAGCAACTTATGTCTGAGGCGCTCAAAAGTGCGAATCTGCAATTTGAAAAAATGCAAACGATGGGCACGCCAAGGCGAATCTGCCTTTTGGTTGAGGGATTGGCAGATAAGCAGGACACCGTCACCAAAAAGCTGAAGGGACCGCCGCTTGAGAAAAGCTTCGATGCCGCCGGGCAGCCGACAGATGCTGCTATCGGCTTCGCCAACCGCAACGGTATCAAGGTCGATGATTTGGATCGCGAAGAGATTGGCGGCACCAAATACATCGTCGCCAATTTGACCATTGCCGGTAAAGCTGCAGCTGAGGTGCTGGCTGAGACCGTGCCCAAAGCCATTGCTCAACTGTCTGGGGAAAGACCGATGCGTTGGGGATCTTCCGACTTCAAATTCTCCCGGCCGATTCGTTGGCTGGTCTCGTTGCTTGATGACAAAGTGGTGCCGTTCTCGCTTGACCGCCTGACCGCGGGCAGAACCACCATGGGACATCGGGTTCTCGCTCCTGGATCAGTGGAGATTTCCAGTCCTCAAGCTTACATTGGTCTCCTGAAAGAGAAGAAAGTCTTAGTCGATCCCAAGGATCGCCGCGATTTGATCGCCAGCCAGGTCGCCAAATTGGCGAGTAATTTGCATGGCAAGGCCAGGCAACTTTCTGGACCGCTTCTGGAAGAGGTCGTCTATATCACAGAGTGGCCGCATGCAGTAGTGGGTGATTTTTCCAGGGACTACCTGGATCTTCCCGACGCTCTCATCGAGACAATTATGGTGCACCACCAGCGGTACTTCCCGATCGAGAAGGCGGAAATCAAAGAAGAGGAAAAAAGTAAATCAATCCTTTCCAAATCGTTGCTGCCGCACTTCATAACCATCGCCAACAACGACCGGCCTGAGGCGCAAGAGCCGATTAAGCTGGGCAATGAACGCGTTCTAAAGGCTCGCCTGGCTGACGGCAGATTCTTCTACTTTGACGATCAAAAAACCAAACTTTCCGATCGAAAGTCGGCCCTAAATCAGCTCACATTCCAGCGCGGGTTGGGCAGTTATGCTGACAAAATTGAACGCATGCTGGAGCTGACAACATTGCTTACCAGGTCTTCCAAGCTGGAGGCAAAATATTGCGTGCCGATGGAAAGAGCAGTGGAGCTGTGCAAGCTCGATCTGGTCACAAATCTGGTGCGCGAACTACCGGAATTACAGGGATATGTGGGCGCCTGGTACGCAGAGCAAGAACAGCAGCCACCGGAGGTGGTGCATGCGATTGCCTCCCATTATGCACCGCGCTCGGCAGACGATGCCATTCCGGCTGATATAGTCGGACAACTGATATCTGTTGTCGATAAAGTAGACAATCTGACCGGGCTGTTTGCCCTGGGTAACCGCCCAAGCGGCTCAAGCGACCTCTTTTCTTTGCGCCGCCAAGCGCAAGGAGTGATCGACGTTCTTGTCGATGGACTGCCGCACCACTCAGTCAATTTGACTGAACTTACCGATCGCGATCTTCAGTTGGTGGGGCCGTTCTTTACCAACAAAAAGGGGTGGTCAGCGGAAAAAATCAAAGCCGACCTCTTTGAATTTTTGCTGCAGCGATTGAAAGGAAAACTATACGAGATGAGCTTCGGACGTGAGACCGTCGACGCAGTCATCGCTGCCCGCGATCCCTTTTCCGACTTGCACGATGTGGTCATCCGCTGCCGCTGCATAGATAAGCTTATCGGAGTACATGGAAATATGGACCTTGTCCGATCCGGAGTGCGGGTTGGCAGAATTCTTGGCGCCGACTGGCAAGGTCTGCTGGATGAAAAACTGCTGCATCTGCCGGCAGAAAAGAACCTCTGGCAAGCGCTAACCGCAGCTGAGGTGGTTTGCAAACGGTGGCAGGAAAAGGCTCCCGTTGACGAAAATGAATATGAGCAACTGCTCTCAGGATTGGCACCATTATCGCCTTTTGTAAACGATTTCTTTGATAACGTCATGGTCAACGATGAGGATTTGAAGCTGCGAGCCAATAGACACGCCCTTTTGCGCCAACTAGATCAATATTTCAAAAAAGTAGCCGACTTCCCAAAACTACAATCGCTCTTACCGAGCGTGTAGAGATGAAAAACAAGATACTGAGCTTCCTTCTTTCTATGCTCTTATCAGGCAGCCTATTCTCCGGCAGCGCACTGCCTCCGGCGTGCCTGGCTGCTGTGACCGAGACCTCCGAAGGGGGCGCCGTCAAAGTGCCAGTTCTGGTGCAGGAAGAGTCGGTGAGCACCTACGTTCCATCTACCAGTGCCGGAGAAAGAGGAGTCGCCGTCAACGTCATCCTTCCTGAAAAAGCCAGATATTCAGATGGTGCACCAGTGGTGGTGATCGCTCCCGGAGGCAACCAGGCAGATGGCTTGAGCTTCACTATGCATGCGGCGCAACAAGGATTTGTGGAAGTGCGGCTTGCCTTTCCCGGCGGTGGCAAGGCGAAATTTTCTTCCGGTGGAATTTATGATTATCGAGGCGCCCAATCACAATTGGCATTTAAGGATGTGATTCTTTTTGCTGCCGGAAAAATTGCCGACAGTCAGGGGCGACGCATTGCAGACGTTGTACCAATGCGGGTTTCGCACGACAACCTGGGTATCGTTGGTTGGTCTAACGGTGGCAACGTGGCGATGACGACACTGGCGAAATACGCTGACGATCTCAGCCCGGTGGTGTCATGGATCGCCTTTTACGAAAGTCCGATTGGACCACTGTTCTTTCCACCCAATCTGGGGGGAGCAGACGATTTAATGGTCAACCCGCACTACGCCCAGGGCTCAAGCGCCACCGGTGAGTGCAAGGTGGACTGGAAAAAACTCAAGTGGGAAAATGGCGTCCTTAGAAATGCTGGCGAGCACAAAAAAAGAAGTGAGCCGGAACTAAGAGGCGTGCTCTTTTTCGACGAAAACGGTAATCACAGATGGGATGAACCGCAAGAATACGCGCTCAACTACGCGCTCGATGTCGGGCTCGACAAGCAAATCTATGCTCCGGCGCCAACTCACGCCCTGGAAGTGGAGGGAGTTTTTGCCTCCTATCAGGAGATAAAGAGCGGGGATAAAAAAGACTCTGAACAGTCTGGTAAACCGGCGAAGAAACCGAAGAGCGACAAAAAGAAATCTGCTAACGATAAAGACGGTGGCTCAGACAAATCGGAAGCCGACGCAGTCACCACAGACAAGTCGGCAGCAAAAGACGGTGCCAACAAATCGGCAGCAGATGAAGCCAATAGCGATAAATCCAATGGCGATAAATCGGAAGCAAAAGGGGCAGGCGAGAAAAAGAAGAGTACAAGAAAACTTCGACGCATAATCTCCTGGCCGTCTGGGCTTGCTACTCTTAAGGAAAGCGAAGTGTACTTTGAAGAAAGAGATGGTTCGCTTTGCTTTGCCACCATTTCAGCTAAATATCCAGAGTTGATGATCTCAATCCTTGGCACACAGGTCGATCACATGCAGCGCCAGCCTGATCACCCACACATCACTCTGCAATACAATGCCTGGCTGGCAAACAAGGCGCATTGGGTAAGACTGAATCCAGAACCGATATATGCTTCTTGTATTGCAAACATGAATGTAGGAAATTTCACCTACAATAAACCTAATTCTTCGATCGATCCATCCACCATCGGCAACTTTCTGGAGCCTGAGGGAATGACCAAGGATTATGTCTTGATGGAAGCAACGGTAGCTGAACTAGCTGATCGCAAGCACGCCAAAAATCTCAAGAGCCCACTTCCAGGCTTGCTCACACCATACTACAACAGCGCCAATCCGGCGCCTGCCCCCGCAGATACGGCAAAGCCACCAGCCAAGGCGGCTTCTGCAGAGACGGCAAAGCCACCGGCCAAAGCGACTCCTGCATCTGCGACTCCT
>Ga0182024_10010969_pt1 | contig 18332 bp, 15 predicted proteins | sample P32metaG_FD_120480 | JGI IMG/M metagenome (GOLD analysis project Ga0182024, IMG submission 120480) | Permafrost microbial communities from Stordalen Mire, Sweden - P3-2 metaG (Illumina Assembly) | ecosystem: Environmental > Terrestrial > Soil > Wetlands > Permafrost | place: Sweden: Stordalen... | reverse complement strand
GAGTAACGGCTCCTTGCGTAAACGCCTCAAGCCGGTGTCCATTGAGACTGACAACTCTGAATCGCCTGCTCTGGTCACATATGCACGGCCGCGATCAGAAGCAGCCGAGGCCTACCGGTCGCTCCGCACTTCGATTCTCCTGTCTTCGTTTGGTGCCCCGCCCAAAGTGATACTCGTTACGAGTGCGTTGCCGCAAGAGGGGAAAACTACAATCAGTGCGAACTCAGCGCTGGTCTTGGCACAGCGCGGGGACCGCGTATTGCTGGTCGATGCCGACCTCCGTCGGCCCGGCATTGACAAACTGTTTGGTTTCCGCTCCCGCGGAGGCCTCAGCACGCTCATCACCGGAGGCGACAAATTCGAAGATGTCGTCGTTCCGTTTACGGATGTTCCAAACTTGTGGATTTTGCCAGCGGGCCCAATTCCACCACAGCCTGCCGAGTTGCTCGGCTCGACCGTCATGAAGGAACACATCGCACGCTGGCGAACTGAGTTTGACCACGTCGTCATTGACACTCCTCCCTGCCTATCGGTGACCGACGCGGTCCTTTTGTCTCCTGAGGCGGACCGAATCATTTTGGTCGCACGGGCGGGAAAGACAACAAAAATCGCCCTTCGACGGGCTTGTGATTTGTTGTTGCAGGTCAACGCCAGGGTTATGGGCATTGTCCTGAATGCTCTCAATATGCATTCTGCCGAAGGGTACTACTACTACGGCGGTCGATACTCCGACCACTACTACAATGAAGAGTCGCGGAAAGAAAAAACCACAGACACGGTCAGCAAAGTTTCTTGACGTGATTTCCTGATATTGCACGGAGCCGAGGCGGAAGTTCGCAACATCATTAGTCCTCTACCGGTACAGATTCAGATGCAGATTGATTTGCGGTCCCCATTTCGGCGGTCTTGTTTTGCAGGGGCCTGCTTGCTGGTCATCGGACTGTACCTGCCGTTGGCTGCGCGCGCATACCTAGCAGCCCACCTGGCGGCAAAGCCCGACTTGCCGAATATCCAAAGAGCGATTCGACTGGAGCCATCCGACGCGGAATATCGCGCACTTCTCGGCCGAAATCTTGCTCTATCGGGCGCGACTCTAGACGAGGCTATCTCAGATTATCGGACAGCCGTGCATCTGAACCCGTACGAGGCGCGGTACTGGCTGGATTTGGCGGGTGCCTATCAGGTGGCAGGGCGCATCGACGAGCAGGCACAAAGCGTGGAACAGGCAGTGGAAGCGGACCCCACGACGCCACATGTCGCTTGGGAGGCAGCAAACTTCTTTTTGATCCAGGGGAATCTCGGCAAGGCGCTTCCCTACTTCCGCACAGTCCTGGCAAATGATCCGGATCAGGTTGACTCTGCCCTTCAGCTCTGCTGGCGGGCAACGGAAGATGCGAATCAAATGTTCGACCAGGCGCTGCCGCGAACAACCGATCTCTACTCGTCGTTTTTACGTTTGCTTGTCTCCAAACAGGAAGTTGTACCAGCAGAAAACGCCTGGGATCATTTAATCGGATTGCAGCAGACGTTTCCGCCGAAGCTTGCCTTTCCCTATTTTCGCCTGCTGATCGCCAAGCAAGAGGTAAGCGCAGCGACGAGCGCCTGGCAGCAGCTGGCCCAAGTCGACCAAGAGATTCAGCCATATCTACCTTCCCGCGAAAACCTGATCGTCAATGGAGGGTTCGAGGAGAATTTGCTGAACGGTGGATTTGACTGGTGGTACGAATCAAACCCGCATGCCGCGTTGGCCATAGACACGGATCAGTTTTACGGTGGAACGCGATCTCTTTCCGTAACCTTCGATGGACGAAACGCCCCCGATGCTGGAATCGCTCAGTTCATCCCGGTCAAGCCGGACACTGACTACGAGTTCAGCGCCGAATCCAGAACCCAGGACATCGACAGTGCCAGCGGTCCGCGATTTGCAATCGCGGACGCCTACACCAACTCTTCTTACGTGCTTACCGATGATTTGCTGGGCACGAATCCCTGGCACAAGCAACAAGCACATTTCCGCACCGGACCCCGCACGAATCTGCTTTTCCTAAAAGTGATCCGCCAGCCTGCGGCACCGCTGATCCGCGGCGAGCTTTGGATCGACAATGTCAGGCTAGTGGAGACAAATAACTAAGGATTGGGAAGTTGAAGATCTCATCATTTGTGGTTGTCGATACGACTGATTCTATTGATCTGGAGCGCCGTCGCGGTCGCGAGTCAGGAAGTCTGCAATGGGTGCTCGTATTCGGCCTGTGCGCTCTTTTAATTTTCGCGGTTTTGGCGTTTGGTGCAGTCGAGGAGTGGTCGACATTCGCGTTCGAGGCCGGTGCGGCGATTCTTTTCCTTGTTTGGGCGGGAAAGCAGTTTTTCCCCGGGCAGGTGACGTTATCGGAAAACCCGCTATACCTGCCAGCCTTGTTATTTTTCGTGCTCCTCCTCGCGCAGGTTGCTCTGCGCACCTCTGCCTATGGTTACGTCACGAAATACGAAGTATTTCAGTATGTCTCGTACGGGATTGTCCTGTTCATTGCAGCGGAATGTGTCCGAGAAGAAGATGCCCGGAAGAAATTTGCCCTAGTGCTGATTGTTTTCGGAGCGCTTTACGCCTTTTTCGCGTTGGCTCAGGCGCTGACCTCTGACAGCAAATTCTATTGGGTGTATACCCCACGATTCCATGGTGCAATCTTTGGGAGCTACGTCAATCACGACCACTACGCCGGTCTGATGGAGATGCTAGTACCATTTCCCGTGGTCGTCAGTATGGGCCATCTGCTGAGAGGGGGAAAACGAGCCATGGTGGCCTTCTGCGCCGTATTGATGGCGAGCACGATCTTTCTTTCCGGTTCGCGCGGGGGAATGCTTTCTTTCGGTGTGGAAATCGTCCTGTTTGCCGCTCTCACCCTCGTCCAGAAGAGAAATCCTCGTGTCGCACTCGGCTTGATTTCGGTGTGCGTCTTGGTTCTCGCGTTCTTGGTTTTCCTGGGCAAAGGGCAAGTTCTTGGCCGACTCGGAGACCTGGGCCCTGGCATGCGTTTGAATATAACGAAGGACTGCTTGAGAATGTTCTCCCACCGTCCGGTGTGGGGATGGGGCTTGGGAACTTTTCCCACCGTCTACCCCAGTTACCGCAGCTTCTATACGAATTTATTCGTAAATGAAGCGCATAACGACTATGCGCAGCTTCTCGTGGAGACCGGCTTGCTCGGCTTCGGGCTTATGCTGTGGTTTCTCGTGAGCCTGTATAAATACGGATTGCCGACCTCTCGCCGCTGGGAATTAAGATGGGATGGGGCGGTCTCTCTCGCCGCTTTGCTCGGATGTACCGGTATTCTGTTTCACAGCTTCGTGGATTTCAATTTGCAAATCCCGGCGAATGCTGCCATGTTCTATGTCCTCTCCGGGTTGGCGGCTTCACCTTTGGCTAAAGTATCCAAGGCCGGCTGGTCGCGAGCCCCCGGGGATGAAGAAAGTAGACGTCGCACTCCGTCTGACAATGGAAACTCCTTGGCGCGGTCGATATAATCCTTCATCAACGTAAAGATGAGTGCTGTATTCGATATTCAACGTACGAACTTGTAGTGGGAATAGAGATTCGGAAAACGGAGCCAGCTAATCCTGGCCGAAGCTTGCTGCAACGAACCGAAAGCAGGAGGAGAAATGTCGCTGAAACACCTCATCATCTGGACTGTGCTGACAGTTTGTACCTTTGCGGCTCAGGCTGCAGCACAAAAGAATGAATTATCGGGAATCCTTGGACGTACCTTCATCAGCAATCAGGGCATCCTAGGTGCTCCCTCTTATGATCCTGAATTGCGCTCCGGCAATGGATTGACCTTCGAAATAAATTATGCTAGGCGCCTCATGGATGGACCTTTTTGGTCCCTTGCCGTAGAAGTCCCGTTCGTAGTGAACTACGACGAGGATCTGCACGCCGCCCAGAACTTGGTCCCCGGACAATACTCATCTATTTTCATAACGCCCGCAGCGCGGTTGAATCTCTTTCCTCAACAGGCAGTTTCTCCTTGGGTGAGTTTTGGTGGGGGATTCGGCCATTTCGGTGAGAGTTCCACGCTTTTGTTTGGAGGATTGAACCCGGGCCAAACCGGGACTACCACAGGCGTACTCCAAGCAGGCGTCGGGCTGGATGTGAAGATTATCGGTAGGTTCAGTCTGCGGGGGGAGGCTCGAGACTTCTGGTCAGGCGTGCCCGACCTGAATGTGAACACGGGAAAAAGCCGCCAGCATAATATCCTCGTCGGTGGCGGCGTTGTTTGGCACTTCTGAGCCGAAACGCAATCAGGGTTTCCGCAACAACGTATTGCGGTGGAGCGAAATCGTTAGCCCGGCGCAACTGCACGGGGTTGACGGGCAGACAGACCGCTACGCGGCATGAGGCCCCCAGCGATCCCGCCACCGGGGCCATAATTCTCTGTATTGGAAAACGACATCTGAGGATCGCGCACGACTCACTCTAGGGTTTCATGGGATAGCCGGACTCACTGGATCGTCGCTCTTGACTAAAACCCACACTACCCCAGTGCCGATAAGGCCGGCGCCGATTCCGACTGCCCAAGGAGAATCGAGCGCGCCCCCCCAGGCAGGAATGGCCGCGGCCGCGACTCTACGGTTCTTTTTCTTCTCTTCCTTCTGCGACTGGGAATCGTCTCGTGTCGTCTGCTCACCTTGTGCCAGCGTAGTGGTGCCAGTGTTATCGCTGATGGTTAAATCACCTTTGCGCGCGGCGATCTGAACCCTGCCATCCACATCTCTGACTTCAAATTCAGTCCAAACGCCAGCCGCCGGTGACACGGTGACGCCGCCAGCGCGGGTCGCCATCAATTTCGAGGTCGAAATGGTCACGCCTCCGTGTTCCAACTTGAGAGTGCTGCCCTCATACTGAATCAGCGAGTCATTGAGCACCAGGACGCTGGAACCTGTGGCGTTGATGTTGCCAACGGAGTCCGCATTCGTCTGCACCAAGTCGCCGGAAAAAAGGGCCGACGACCTCGCGATGCTGTTGCCATTGATCAGCGCGGTTCCATGGCTGTAGAGCATGGCAGCGGGTTGGTCTGCTGCCAACAAGGCAGCTGGCAAAATCATGACCATCATGCAGCTTAGAATTCTAAAAAATGAAGACTTCATCATCGCAGACATTCCATCCTCGGGCACCACAGTTGATAATGCTAATCCGAAAGGCCGTGAGATGCAAACCACAACCCAGCTAAAAGTAACCACCCGTTCCCGCAGTAGCTATTAAACAGCTTGGTGCTTGGTTCGTGGAATCGTACCTTTCTACGCGTTGTAGAGTCAACGCTTTTTGTGCTGTGGACGCCGCTTTTCCGCGGAAAGGATAATGGGCACTTCGGTTTTGCACAACAACCTTTTGTCATGCCGAATCTTGGGCTCGATTGCGAAACGAGCCCATCGCAAGCGCCCGTGGAGTTGGTGGCCTGGGATCGAACGAGAACTGCGACCTCCGGCCCGATTATCGTGCCAAACATCCATCGGGACTTCGGAAATTGGCATCATCGATTAATTCCGGGGCACTTTCACATCAACTCCATCGCTCGACACCATTCCACCACACCAGTCGAAGCCATTCGTCGAGGCAAGTTTTAGCCCACTGCCGGTTGGCCCACCAGCGGGTGCCGAATTGTCTGTCGTCGCGAGCCGCAGCCACCGAAAACGACTTGCCATACACCTCATGCCGGAAGATGCTCAGAGCGCGGCGAGTGTGGAAGTCCGAGGTGACGATTAGGACTCGGGTGCCTGCTTCGCCCTCCAGGCATTTTTTCACGTCGTGTGATTCCGCCCGGGTCGAAAGACCTTCAATTGGACAAATCCGTACCGACCGAGACTGAGGAAGATTCGCGATATATTTCCGAGCCAACTGGATTTGAGTAAAATCAAAGATCCTGGCAGCAGCGGGAACATCGAGTACTACCTCGCGGCCATAGCCTTGATCCAGAAGCTGCAGCGCGCGAGCCGGACGACGATCGGTCTCCCCTGCAAGGACCAAAATCACGTCCGACGGCTGCGGAGCATCCACCACCAGAAGCCTGCCTGCATTCGCCCCGAAAGCCAGGAACAGCGTGGCCAGTGCAACCGCAAAAGTCCCGATCAGTCTTCTTCGGTTTGGCGTCAAAGGCTTTATCCCCCAGGTACCCTAATTAGTTTCTCGCGCTGTCGCAATGGGCCTCGCCGCAAAAAGCACTTCATTTTCTGTGTGCTAAAATTAAAGCGTTTGGATGCACCCCCCTACGATTCACCCCGGAAAACTTCATGACGACCTCCTCTGCCGCAGACACGTCTTTTGATCAACTCAAGGCCAGAATTCAACAGCACCAGGCCCGCGTGGGCATCATTGGCCTGGGTTACGTCGGGCTTCCACTGGCTTTGTTGTACAGTGAGCAGAAATTCCAGGTGACCGGCTTCGATATCGACGCCCGTAAAGTGGATACTCTCGCCAAAGGCGGGTCCTACATCTACCGGATCGCGCCGGAGGAGATTCAAGCGGCCAAGACCCACGGGTTTTCCGCGACCGCCGACTATTCGCAAATTACGGCGATGGATGCCATTATCATCTGCGTCCCCACGCCATTGAATGAATACCACGAGCCCGATCTCAGCTTCATCACTGACACCACGCACTCCATCGCTCCTCACTTGCGCGCCGGACAACTGGTCGTGCTGGAAAGTACGACGTACCCCGGCACCACCGAAGAAGTGATGATCCCGATCCTGGAAAAGGAGAACAAGGGTGGTCTTAAAGCCGCTCGCAACCAGGCTGCTACGGGAAAAGAGTTTTTTGTGGCCTTCTCGCCCGAACGCGAGGATCCCGGCAACACTACGGTGGCGCGCCGCGACATTCCGAAAGTCGTCGGGGGATTAGACCCGCAAGCCTCGGAACTGGCTGGCGCCCTTTACGGTGCCATTTTCAATCGAACGGTTCCGGTATCGTCCCCGGCCGCCGCGGAAATGACCAAACTGCTGGAGAACATTTACCGCTGCGTCAATATCGCCCTGGTCAACGAACTCAAGCTGTTGTGCCTGCGCATGGGCATCGATATCTGGGAGGTCATCGAAGCGGCTTCCACCAAGCCTTTCGGCTTTCATCCCTTCTATCCCGGCCCGGGTCTGGGCGGACATTGCATTCCCGTGGATCCTTTCTATCTCTCGTGGAAGGCCAAAGAGTGGGATTTTCGCACGCGCTTCATCGAACTGGCGGGAGAGATCAACACCAACATGCCCTACCACGTTCTGTCGTCGGTGGGTGGCGCGCTGAATCGCCACAAGAAGTCAGTGAATGGCGCGCGGGTGCTGGTCTTGGGCGTGGCTTACAAGAAAGATATCGACGACCTACGCGAGTCGCCCTCACTCACCATCATCGAACTCTTGCAGAAGGATGGAGCCCAGGTCAGCTACCACGATCCCTACTTCCCTTTCATCGGAAAAGGCCGGAAATACGACCTGCAAATGAAGTGCGCGGAGTTGAAAGATCTGGGACAGTATGATTGCGTCGTCATTGTGACCGACCACTCGGACTATGACTATCCCAGCATTGTTCACGACGCCAAGTTGGTGGTGGATACCCGCAATGCCACCCGCGGGATCGAAAGCCCCAAGATTGTGCGCTGCTGAACCGGGGCGCTTCACGGGGCACCGTGTGAAAATCTGTCCACACTAGTTATGTAGCTTTTGGTGTGGTCCGACTACGACAGGCTCCCAGAGAAACGTATAGGTCTATTAACTCATTGATACTAATGGGGCTTGGCGCTGTTCTGCGGCTGCCCGGAATGGCCTTTGCCGTGCATAAGCCAGCCCGGAACCGTACACTTTGTTTGGACCCGGTCTACGAGGTTTCCATCATTGAAAAGAGTGTGAAAACCTTTACAGTCGAATGGGGTTTTGGACTCTGAGCCGGCAGAACTTATTATGGCGTTGACGTCTCGCGAATCAGGTCTCTTCTCATCGCTCCCGCCCTGGGAGATGCCGTGGTCTGACTTAGTGTTGAGCTATGGTGTTCAGGCAGTCGTGGTTGCGATTTTTGTGTGGATCCCTATTCTGCACCCGGAGATTCTTGAGCGGCCGAAGCCTGACTATCGTACGATTGCACTCGTGTCCACGCCGGTCCCGGTGAACCATGCGCCGCAGAAACAGCTTCCGAAACCAGTCCAGGTAGCAAAGCTCGATCCGCCACCCGTGGCTATGCGTCTGCCGGCTCCTCAACCTCAGTCCAAACCGAAGGTAGAAGATCCTCCCGCTCCTGAAGTGAAGATCGCAACCCGGAAGCTTGATTCCCTGCCTCCATCTGCGGCTCCGGTGATTCCCAAGCAAATTGTAAGGACCAACGTTTTTTCCACAGGGAGCTCGGCACCGCAGACCATTGATCGTGCCCCGCAACGTGTGCAGACCGGTGGCTTCGGCGATCCCAACGGCGTCCCCGCGAAGGCCAGTCAGAATAAGGCTGTCAATATCGCGCAGGCGGGCGGATTCGATATGCCGACTGGACCGGGCTATGGTAACGGAACAGGCGGGGCCAAGGGGGCTCGCGGCGTGGTTGCCAGCACGGGATTCGGCAACGGCGTTGCGGCCGGAAATGCGCGCACTTCATCTCCAGGAACCGTACGCCAGGCGGGCTTTGGTGACGCCGACGTTCCCGCTCCGCCGACCGTTCAATCGCATCCAGCAGCGCAAGCAGCGGACAAAATTATCCCGGCGGAAATCCTTTCCAAGCCCGTGCCCATCTACACTGAAGAAGCCCGCGCTAAGCGAATCGAGGGTGAGGTGCTTCTGGAAGTCGTACTGGAAGCGACCGGTACGCTACGCGTGTTGAAAATAGTTCGGGGACTAGGGCACGGTCTGGATGATGCAGCGGTACAAGCCGCCCAGCAGATTCGCTTCAAGCCCGCCGTGAAGGACGGCCAACCCTCAGACTCGACGGCCGTTTTGCACATTATTTTTCAGTTGGCGTGATCAACTCCCAGAAGGTTCTTATGCGAATGGCAGGCTCGGGCTCGGTGATGGTTTTTATTTTGGGCTGCGTTTTCGGAGTTAACGCTCAGGTTCCTCCCTCTTCCGCGGCACAAGCGACTATGAGTGTGACGGAAGTGCCGTCGGGTGCGTCCTCTCAGATTTCCGAATCTCAGCCTCCGGCCGCGGTTACGCTCAACGACGTGCTCGATCGCGTTGTGCAGCGAGAACACTTGTTCATGGCACAGATGCGTCATATGCATCCCATGGTCGAGACCTACTTGCAGGATCTCAAGAACGACAGTGCAGGCAATCCGACTCCCGTGAAAGACCAGTATTTTCTGGGACGGCTCGAAATGAGCGATGGCCCTGAGGACGTTTCTTTTATGGGCCAGCCGGGATTCGGTCATCGTATGCTCAACAAGATGACGGGGGTTTACTCCCTGCACTTTCTTCCCATGGGCTTCGCCCAGATGGTGGTGCTCGATCCTGACTTCCAGAAGAGGTTTTATAACTTCACCTTCGTGCGGCGCGAATTTCTTGGAGAACTCCGCTGCCTGGTGATCGATGTCCAGCCCAAGGGAGGCCAAAAGACCGCACGTTTCATGGGCAGGATCTGGGTCGAAGACCAGGATTACAACGTTGTCCGCTTCAACGGAACATACTATCCGCAGCCCAAGATCAATTTCTTTTTCCATTTTGACAGTTGGCGTCTGAACATGCGCCAGGGAATGTGGCTGCCGGCATACGTCTACACGGAAGAATCGAACCTCAAGACGGGATTTAGTAAGACTCTGCACTTCAAAGCGCAGACTCGGCTTTGGGGCTACGACCTGAAAGGTCTGGCCAAAAATGAGGAGTTCACCCAGATTCTGATCGATTCGCCTCAGTCGGTGAAGGACCAGAGCGATACTGCGTCCGATGCAAGTCCAGTTGCCGCCGAGCGGATGTGGGAACGGCAAGCGGAAGAAAATGCCGTCGACCGGCTTCAGAAGATTGGCTTGCTCTCTCCTCCCGGCGATGTCGACAAGTTATTGGCTACCGTGGTCAACAATCTCCTGATCACCAACAACATTGACCTGCCGGACATCCACTGCCGCATACTTTTGACCTCTCCTCTCGAGTCTTTTACCATCGGCCACACCATTGTCATGAGTCGCGGGCTGCTCGACGTTCTTCCGGACGAAGCGTCCCTGGCCATGGTTCTGGCCCACGAACTCAGCCACATCGTGCTGGCACATCGCTTCGACACCAGGCTTGCCTTCAACGACAGGTTATTTTTTCCCGACGAAGAGTCTTTCCGCCGCCTCGATTTCAAGCGCAGTTCCGCGGATGAGGAGGCAGCGGATAATAAGGCTGTGGAGTTGCTGAAGAAGTCTCCTTACCAGGACAAACTGAGCAATGCGGGATTGTTTCTGAGGGCTTTGCAGCAGAAGGCGCCCGATCTGCCGAATTTGATTCGACCTCACTTGGGAAACAGCTTTGGGGGCAGCAAGACTACCCGCATGTCGAGCCTGCTGGCTTCGGCTCCTGCGCTCGACGAGAAGCGCCTCGATCAGATCGCGGCTCTGCCGCTGGGCGGCCGCATCAAAGTCGATCCCTGGAGTGATCGCTTGGAATTGTCCAAGGCCAAGCCCGTAACGCTGACCTCAGCTAGCGAGAAAATGGAGTTTGAGATCACTCCCGTCTTTCCCTACCTCACGCGGTTTTCAACCGGCAGCACAGACAGGATGGCGCAGACGACGACATTGCCGTCAGAAACTGAACAAAAGTAATTTTAGATAACGGGACGAGGCAAAACCAAGCCTTCACACGTTTGCGGCAGGATAAAAGGACCCTTCGCCCCGCGTGCCTTGTCACAAATTGCGAGGCTGGCCTGTTACTGAATCGAGCTGCCGACTTGGGAAAACACAGTGTTGGCATTGGAGCCGATGAGCCGGATCGTTCCCACGACGATTACCAGAATCACAGCCAACATCACTGCGTATTCCGCAATGTCCTGACCACGCTCATCGTTCCAAAGCTGCTGTAAACGTTTTGCCACGGGGCTCCTCATTTCTCAGTTTTGCTAACTCTGACGCTGACTCGCCGGCGCATTACCAACACCCCGAGCTTACCGGCAGCCGTCCCTAGGTCGGTACTGGAAATCTTAATATCCGGTCTCTCCCTAGCCAATAGCACCAAAGTGCCATTGAACTCGACCTCGGGCGCGTTCCGTTAGCCTGCTCTCAGGCAATGCTCTTGAGAGGTAGGGCCTGATTCACCGCAAACAGAGCAAGTTCCAGACGGGTCGAGACCCCAAGTTTGTCGAAGATATTGCTGAGATGGTGTTTGACGGTATCCTCGCTGATCTTGAAATATTCGGCTATCTCCTTATTCGAGTACCCAGCCACCACCGCCGAAACGATCTCCAGTTCCCGGGGTGTCAGGCCGAATTTCTTTTGCCGCGCCTCGTCATGCGAAGACTGCATGAGCGTGCGCAGGTATTGCACCAGGTTAGAAACACTCTCCCGTCCGACCCAATACTCGCCCGCCATCACCGTGTGAATTGCCTTCAACAAGAGTTGCGTGGCGGAGTCTTTGAGGACTACTCCGCGGGCTCCAAGTTGCAGCGCTTCGACGATCTGACTCTTTTCCGCCGCCGCGGTCAGTAAAATTACCCGCACCGGAGTCGCCGTCGAAGGCACACTCAACTCCCTCAGGGCTTCCAGGCCCGGGTGCTTGGGCATCGCCAGATCGAGCAGGAGAATGTCGGGCCTCAACTGCCGCGTCAGCTTTACCGCTTCGGCCCCGTCCGATGCTTCCCCCAGAACCTTCAGGTCCGGTTCTGCCTCCAGCAACCGGCGCAGACCATCGCGAAAGATCGGGTGGTCGTCGGCAATCACAAGGCGAACCGATTGTGGTTTTCTAAAATTCATGAGGCACTTCCACGTTGCGAGGTACGGTCACTTCCAGGCGAGTTCCCTGTCCGGGATTTGATTCTACAGTGAGTTCGCCGGCAATCAAACCTACGCGTTCCCGAATTATCATAGGCCCTTTTCCCGCCTCATCCATCTGATCATGGTTATAACGGCCCGCGAAGGGAAACCCTTTCCCATCGTCTTCCAGGGTCAAGTTCCATTTTCCCAGGCTGGATCCCAAACGCACCAGAACGTGGCGCGCACCACTGTGCTTCCTCACATTGACCAATCCTTCCTGCACAATGCGGAGAATCTCGCGACATACCCGTTGCGGCATATCCAGTTCCTCGAGTTCGGTGACGAATCGGGCCGCAATTCCTGTCTCTCGCTGAAATCGTTCGACCGTGTCGTGCAAAACTCCGAGCAGCCGTTGCGCATCCACTTCGATCGCTTTCATCTGCTGCATCAGTTCCCGCAGCTTGAGCACTTCTTCGCGAAGCAGGCCCTGGATTCGGCCTAATTCCGCACCAATGGGCTTGCCGGCATCGACCTGCCGGCGCAACACGTCCACCTGCATTTCGACCGCAATCAGCGACTGCACCGCACCGTCATGCAGCTCCCGCGCAAAGCGTGCGCGCTCCGCGGCTCCCGCCCGCCGTCGCAGCCGGTGCAAAAGGTAAACGTTGTAAACGGCCGGCCCCACCTGGTGGACCAGATCGAGTAGAAAGCGCAGCCCCTCCTGCTTCTCGCCTCGCCACGACGGGTCGAACAGAAATACCCGGCCCCCCCACTCCCTCCCAAAAAGAAAGGAAACCGTAATCATCGAATCAAAAGTTCGCACCTGCCGCAGTTTGGAAATTGGCGCCATGCTCTCCACTAGCACCTGGTGGCCGTTGTCATCCAGTGCAAGGGTGGTCCATCGATCCCCGTCGATCGCGGCATAACACACGTTTCCCGGAAACCCTTCGAGATAGGTTTTCGCGTCCCGGGAGGCCGATTCCAACCAGCGGAACTCGGAGGGCGCACTGCTGATGTCTTCGTTCAACTCCCCCACGAAGACGCGTTGACTGTGAGATTCCTGCGATGCGACCACCACCTGGGACGCGCCATACAGGGATATGGCTTCACGGAAGATCTGCTCAATGGTTCCTGTCAGGCCAGCTTCCACCCGGATCCTCGACAAAATCCCAGTCAACACGGCTTTCTCCGCCCGCAGGTGCTTCTGCTGCTCGGCCAGATAGCCCAGCAATAGTCCCATCACCAGCAGGTACACGGAAAGCATGAACAGACGTTTGGGTTCGAATTCGACCGTATTCACGCGCAGTCCACTCAACGCTGTCCATGGCAGAGATCCCCCCGGTCCCAAGGTAAGGTGAAGAACAAGAAAGCTCTCCGTCCACAGCAGGGCGACTTCGGCGGCAGCTGTGCCCAGCGTCTCCCACACGCCCCAGCGGTAGGCGGCAGCCGCCAGAACAAAAACGAAGAAGAGGAAGAAAGGAGTCCGCGGCCCCTCGGAAAATATCGAAATCAGGGCCGGCCACACGATATCCGCTGTATGGACCAAAAGACGAAACCCAGCCGTGGACTGTTGCCGCCGCCGCAGCAACATGAGAATGAGAATGCCATTCGCCAGGTAGAAGACGAACAGCCCATACGCGGCCCAGGAATGGCCCAGTTCCGTCGGGTCCATTTGGATCGCCACTAATGCAGAGACGGCGAGCATTAAGCGCGCAGTGGCCAGCCAGCGCTCGGTCCGGCGGATCTCGCCGGGATCAGGGGCGATTCTCAGTCTCCAGGAATGTCGGTAGCGCTCAACGCGAGGATTCAATCGAGTCCATCTCCACAGGCGTGGGGCTAGCTGCATATTATTGAATAAGAAAAGCTTACCGGCAAGTAGGAGTGCAGGTGCATGTCCCCCAGCTTGTCGTCCGCGATTACTACAGTAACCAGTGCCGCTCTGCGATCCGATCTAGAATGGGGCCGGAGGAGTGTCTTGAGCAAGCGTTCCCATCTCTGGTTGGCGACGGTGGCCGGTTTGTGGGCGGCATTGATCGTGGCCGCTCTCGTCCTGCCCCGATCTTTTCTGCTGACCGCGTTCAGCGACGTCGTGCAATGCCTTTTGTTGCTTTCGGGCGCGGCTTCGTTCGTTCCGCTGATGCTGCGCTCTCGGGGACGCATTCGGCTGTTCTGGTCGCTGATCGCACTCGGCATTTTTTTCTGGCTGTCGTACCAACTGCTTTGGACTTATTACGAAGTGGTTCTCCGTCGCGACGTACCGGTAATTTTTGCTGGCGACGTCATCATTTTCTTGCACATCGTTCCGCTGATGGCGGCGGTTGCCTTGCGTCCTCACGTTCCGCGGGACGAGTATTCCGCCCGCATGGGACGGCTCGATTTCGCGCTGTTGCTGATGTGGTGGTTCTATCTTTATGTCTTAATCGTCATCCCATGGCAATACGTCATGGCCGACGCGGCAGCGTATAACGGGCACTTGAACGCGCTCTATGTCACGGAGGAGATCGCTTTCTTGCTTGGTTTGGCGGCGTGCTGGTTAACCAGCAAAGGCCATTGGAGAAATCTCTACGCCAGTCTACTTGGCATGAGCATTTGTTACGCCGCCAGTTCCACGGTCGCGAACTGGGCGATCGGCCGGGAGGTGTACTACAGTGGCAGCCTATACGACATACCCCTGGTCGCGGCGATGGCGTGTCTCACATGGATTGGCCTGCGGACCAAGGCTGAGCAGTCAACCTCCGATGCCCGCGAAGCCTCCACACTCTACGGCGTTTGGATTGCCCGGTGCAGCATGATCGCAGTCTTTTCCCTGCCCTTGTTCGCCGCTTGGTCCCTGTCGGACGGTGCCGTCTCCTCCCCCATGCGTGTGTTTCGGCTCTCCCTCACTCTAATCGCCGCATTCTTGATGGGCGTGATGGTACTGGTGCGCCAGCACCTGCTCGATCGAGAGCTGACGCAATTGCTGCAACACTCACGGGAATCGGTTGACAGTCTTAAACATCTGCAGGCCCAAGTCCTTCAGTCGGAGAAACTGGCTTCGATTGGTCAGTTGGCCGGGGGCGCGGCCCACGAACTCAACAATCCAATCACCGCCATGCTCGGTTATTCCGACATGCTGCTCAGCACGCCGCTCACGGAGGAGCAGCGGCCACTTGCGGCAAAGATCGGGCAGTATGTTCGCCGTACGAAGTCGCTGGTCGCCAGTCTGATCAGCTTTGCCCGGCAGGCGCAGACACCCAAGAGTCCCATCGATCTCAATACCCTGGCGCGTACGGCCGTTAAGTTGATGCAACCTCAGTGGGAGGCGCTCGAGATCGAAGTGCGCACGCAGTTCGATCCCGCACTGCCGAAAGTTTTGGGGGATTCCAATCAGTTGCTTCAAGTCTGCCTGCAGCTCGTCGCGAACTGCCTGCACGCGCTCAGCGACAGCGGTGCCCGAGTTCTGACCCTCAGCACCGAACGGCAGGGGGACACGTCGGTACTTCGAATTGCGACCGCACCGATCCCTTCCACCACATCGGCCAGCACTCAACCAACTGCGCCGGTCGATCCCGAAGGCAGCTTGGGGCTGAGCGCATGTCACGGCATTCTGCAGGAGCATCGCGGTCAAGTTTCGCGTGAGCGCCGCGAAGATGGGGCCCTAATGCTTTGCGTAGAACTTCCCATTACCGAGTCGGCTCCGGCCAGGACAAAGGAATCTACGGTGCCGGTGCTGTGGCAATCTCGACCGTACGCTTGAGCTGTCCACACGCGGCGTAAATATCCCGCCCTCGCGGACGCCGCACAAACGCCGGGATCCCAGCCTCCCGCAGAGTCTCTTGAAAGGTTGCGACTCGCTGCGAATCAGGAGTCGTAAACTCAATCCCCGGCCCGGGGTTCAGCGCAATCAGATTCACTTTGCAGCGCATCCCGCGCAGCAACTCCGCCACTTCTTTCGCATTCTCCGGACCGTCGTTCACACCCCCGAGCAGCACGTACTCGAACGTAATCCACTCCCGGGTACGCAAAGGGTAGGCCCTCGCTGCCGCCATCAGCATTTCCAGATTCCATTTCTTGTTCAGCGGCATCAGCCGTGTGCGCAGCGCATCGTTCGAAGCGTTCAAGGAAATGGCCAGCTTCGGCCGTATCGTTTCCCCGCCAAAGTCATGAATGCGCGGCACGATTCCTGCCGTCGATACCGTCATCCGCCGCTCCGCAATGCCGACCTCCTCCACCAGCAGACGCGCCGCCTTCACGAAATTTTCGTAGTTCAGGAACGGCTCGCCCATGCCCATGAAAACCAGGTTGATGCGATCCTCGGGCGGGGAAGCTTTCTGTTCTTTGAGCACCGCGCAAACCTGACCGACTATTTCGCCCGCGGTCAGATTGCGTTTCATCCCGAGCAGCGCCGTCAGACAGAACTGGCAATCCACGGCGCACCCCACCTGGCTGGAAATGCAAATCGTAGAACGGCCCTGATTTTGTCCCTGAAGTTGTTTATGCTTTTGGGTGGCGCAGCGCTTCAGCGCTGCGCCGGGCTCATTTTCTGAAAGGCCTTGAGCTCCTGAGGTATTCAGGGAACTCTCCGCGAACCGTTCCGCCAACTCTCCGGCCTCGCTTCCGTCTCCAGCCTCCCCGCCATCGCCTTCGGGCATCCACACCGTTTCGACGCTTTGGCCGTCAGAGAACGCAATCAGATATCGAACCGTGCCATCCTGCGACACGAAACGGTTTTCGATCCGGGGCAGACCGAGCGAAATACCCTTTGCCGCCAGTTGCCGTCGCAGTTGCTGCGAGAGAGTCGAGATCTTTTCGATCGATTCCACTCGCTGCCGGTACACCGCTTCCGCGAGTTGCTTCGCGCGATATGAGGGTTCTCCCAAGCTGTCGACTAACAAAGTCAGTTCCGCCCGATCCAGCCCCAGCAGCGAGATTTGCGATCGATCCTTCATCGCTTCAATTTGAGGACCGGTTGTCGGCTTCCCTACAAACTTCCAAGCCCTGAATATTCACCTCGGCCCCAATCCCAAAATTGACATAACCTACTGATTCTAAATCACTAAACTATTCTCGCACACCGACTGCCCCTATGTCAGAATAGTAATAGGTCGTTTCACAGCCGCCTTTGGGGTTACTAAGTAGTACTCCATGCAGAAATCCATGACCAAAGAAGTCCGCAACATTCGTCGTCAAAAGCTGCCCAACGGTTTGACCGTTATCACCGAGCAGATGCAGCACATCCGCTCCGCCTCCATCGGCGTCTGGTTGCAGACCGGTTCGCGCGACGAAGACGCCGAATGGAACGGCATCTCGCATTTCATCGAGCACATGGTCTTCAAAGGGACCAAGCACCGCACGGCGGAAGAAATCGCTCGCGAGGTCGATTCCATCGGCGGCAACATGGACGCCTTCACCGCCAAGGAGTGCATCTGCTTCAACGTCAAAGTGCTCGACGAGCACGTCCCCACCGCGCTCGACATTCTGAGCGATCTGGTTCTGAATCCCGTCTTTGATACCGCCGACATTGCCCGCGAGCGCGGCGTGATCATGGAAGAGATCAAAATGGACGAAGATAATCCCGATTATCTGGTCCACGAAATCTTTACGCAGAATTTCTGGAAAGATCATCCGCTGGGCAAGCCGATCCTGGGTACGAAAGAAACCGTGAAGCGCTTCGAGCGCCCATCGGTGGTGGACGCTTACGCTCACCGCTTCGCGCCCGGCAACATCATCGTGTCCGCGGCCGGCAATCTCGATCATGACAAATTCGTCGAACTGGTCACGGGACACTTTGAACACATGAAGCCGTTGAAAAACGGAAGAAACGGCTTTCATTCGTCCGCGCCTAAAATTGTTTCGCGCATCATCCTGCGCAACAAGAAGGCGTTGGAGCAGGTGCAGTTGTGTCTCGGGGTGCCCGCGTATCCTATCGCGCACGAGAAGCGGCATGCCGGCTACGTTCTCAACACCTTGCTCGGCGGCGGCATGAGTTCCCGTCTTTTCCAGAACATCCGCGAACGCCAGGGCTTGGCCTACTCCATCTACAGCGATTTGAACCCCTATCGCGACACGGGATGCCTCGCGGTGTACGCCGGCACATCTCTTGCGTCGGCTTCCAAGGTCGTGCAATCCGTGGTCAGCGAATTTCGCAAGCTCAAGGCCGAACCCGTGCCCGAAGAAGAACTGCGCCGTTCCAAAGCCCAGCTCAAGGGAAGCCTGATGTTGTCGCTCGAATCGAGCACTGCCCGCATGTCAAACCTGGCGCGTCAGGAGATGTATTTCGACCGCTTCTACGATCTCGACGAATTGATCGAGAGAATCGAAGCCGTTACCGCCGACGACCTTACGGAATTGGCCAATCAGTTCTTCAAGACCGAATCGGTCGCCGTAACCGCCTTAGGGAATCTCCCGGGGCTGAAAATCTCAAGGGATCAACTGGCCTGCTAGCCGTTTGATTTTCCTCCGTGT
>Ga0182024_10010968_pt1 | contig 18332 bp, 16 predicted proteins | sample P32metaG_FD_120480 | JGI IMG/M metagenome (GOLD analysis project Ga0182024, IMG submission 120480) | Permafrost microbial communities from Stordalen Mire, Sweden - P3-2 metaG (Illumina Assembly) | ecosystem: Environmental > Terrestrial > Soil > Wetlands > Permafrost | place: Sweden: Stordalen... | reverse complement strand
TAAGTGGCGCTTGACCTGCGGGGAAGCTAGCCGTGGCAATATGCTGCGGTGAAGCGTGTCAATGGCGAGAGGAACTGCATCTTTCGGGTCGACAATGCGCAAGCACAACAAGCATTGCGTCGCGGCTTCGACTGTTAGGTTTGGGTCCGCATCCGGATCCTTCCAACCCGGCCGTCCGGGGGGCCATGCAATAAAGCTGCACAGTCGGGCGCAGGCATACGCACGCGCCACTTCCCCGTCGCCGTAAACAGCTCGTGATCTGGCCAAGAGGGAACCTGGGTCGAGATCCACATTGCTCACCCGTGGGTTAAGACTCTTCCGGCTTTCGTCGATTTCGTCGTTGTCGTGTGGGCAGATCGGTATGAGGTTCTCGAAGAACCAACTCTCACTGTCCTTAGCTCGCTCATTCAGGTGATGGAGAAAAGTTCTCCTGACCCCATGCACTCCATGAATGACAAAGGGAGGATAGGGGTTTGAGGGAACCCCAAACATCCGCACTTTGTAAACTTGTTTCGCGCGTCTCTTCCCCCGATACTCGGTTTGCCACTTGATGCCAGTCATATCGACATCCCGCTGCACTCTAACTCAGGTCGTGAAAATCGGTCAAATCCTGATCAAACTGGCTTGCGACTTTGTTCAGTTGGGGCACAAGAAACCGCGCCATTCAAATCCAGCGACTTAGACCACCCAAGTCTGTCTCCAGGCAATGCTGTGCGGCGTCACCTCCTCTACCGGCTCGCCGTGCCTCGTCTGACCCCAATCACTAGTCTCTGCTGTTCAACACCGCATCCGCCACCAGCGCCGCTTCCATCGCTGGGCGCACCTGGTGCACCCGCACCACCGAAGCCCCATGCAGAATCGCCGCCACCATCCCCGCTACGCTGGCCGTCTCCCGCGCCTCAACCGGCGCAGTCTTTCCTCCGTAAAGTGGAGCCAGCGCGCCACCGAGAAACGATTTGCGGCTCACCCCGGCCAGCAGCGGCCGGCCCAGAGCCAGGAATTCCGCCTGCCGCGCCAGCAGCGCGAAATTCTCTTCTCCGCGCTTCCCAAATCCATATCCAGGGTCCAGAACAATCGACTGAGCCGCAAGCCCCGCCGCAGCCGCCTGATCCAGGCTCTTCTGCAACCCGGTCTGGACCATCGCAAGCAGCTCATCCGGTTCGAGCCGCGCCTGCCCAGCCCATTCTTCGGGCCGTCCCCGCGTGTGCATCAGCACCACCCCGCACCTTGCCTCCGCACACACGGCCCCCAATCCTGAATCCCAGCAGAAGCCGCTCACATCGTTGACGATCTCCGCCCCCGCCGCGAGCGCCGCCCGGGCCGTCGCCGCCTTGTACGTGTCTACAGAAACAATCGCTTTGGGCCGCGCCTTCAATATCCCTTGCAGCACCGGCAACAGCCTCGCCTGCTCCTCATCCGCGCTTACCGCCTGCGCAGCGCCCGTTCCATCGCCCCCGCCAGCTCTTGACCCCGGCCGCGTACTCTCCGCGCCCAGGTCCAGCAGGTCCGCCCCCTCGTCCAACAATTGCATTGAGCGGACCACTGCGGCTTCGGGGTTGAAGTAAAGCCCCCCATCGCTGAACGAGTCCGGCGTAATATTCACCACGCCCATCACGAGCGTCCGCCGCCCCAGTTCCAGCGTCTGGCTACGCAGTTTCCATTCGGTAATTCTTCGCATAACTGGCTTATCTTCCTCCACTTGTCCATAGCCCGAAGCCGTATTGAACTGCCCCGCTAGACGTCCCTGACCGAGGAGAAACCTCAGCCTTCTGAATGGTACGCCGCAGCCTCATTCTCGCCTGCTAAACTCCCTCCATGAATGCCCTTCGGCGAATCCTCGCGCTTCTTTTGGCAGCCGCGCTTCTCCCCGCCAGCCTCCAATCCCAGACCCGCCCCGCCAAACCCGCCGTCCCGCCCAATGCACAGCTAGCGGACAAGATTCAGGCTATTCTCGCCGACCCCGCGTTGAGCCACGCCGAATTCGGCATCAGCGTAAAGACCCTCGATGGCCTCGTCCTCTACGGATTCAACGACGGCCGGCTCTTCACCCCTGCCTCAAATGCCAAGCTCGTCACCACCGCCGCCGCCTTTGCTTTGCTGCCTGTTCATGACCTCACATTTACAACCAACGTGGTGGCCGACGGCGTGATTGATCCCCAGGGCGTTCTCCACGGAGACATCGTTTTGCTGGGCTGCGGGGACCCCACCCTCAGCCGCCGCCGTTACCCTTACCGTCCACCGCAGGCCGCCGCGCCCGCCCCCACGGCACCAGCCGCAGCCGCCCCCTCCACGGTCTCCGAACCGGAAAAGCCGCCCAGGGACATGGACGTTCTCGACCTGCTTGCCGAACAGGTGGAGCAAGCCGGCGTTCGCACCGTCGATGGCTTCGTAGTCGGCGACGACACCTTCTTCGTCGATGAGCCCTACGGCGACTCCTGGGGCTGGGACGACCTGCAATGGAGCTACGGCGCTCCGGTCTCCGCTCTCACCTTTGCCGAAAACACGGTCGACCTCAGCATCACCGCCGATCCCTCATCCCCCACCGCCACCGTGGCCGAGTGGAGTCCCAACCTGGACTACTACACGCTTGAAAACAACATGACCCCCACCGCAGCCGGCCAGACAGGTCATCCCGGTCTCGATCGCCGGCCCGGCTCGCTGCTTGTCCGTGCCTGGGGCACAACTCCGGCCAACGGTCTCCACACCGGCATGGCTGTCGAAGACCCCGCCGAGTTCACCGCCGCCGCCTTCAAGCAGGCGCTCCTGGCCCGCGGCGTCCAGGTCACCGGCGCACCCGTCTCCCGGCACAAGTCCTCCATCGTCACTGCCGAATTTGCCGACGAACGCTCCCAGCCGGTTCACATCGGCCCTTCACCGCAGGACAGAATCGCTGCGCCCCTTGAAGGCCGACGCGCTCTGGCCACGCATGTCTCCGTTCAACTGGATCAGGACATCACCCTCATCAACAAGATCAGCCAGAACCTCCACGCTGAGCTGCTTCTCCGCCTGCTCGGCAAAACATTCGGCACAGACGGCAGTTTTGCCCAGGGCTCCCGTGTTGTGCGCCAATTCATGGTAGAAGCAGCGGTCAACGATGCCGACTTCTTCCTCTATGACGGCTCCGGCATGAGTCCCAACGACCGCATCGCCCCACGTGCTTTTGCCCAACTGCTCAGCTATGCGTCGCGCCAGTCCTGGGGCGCTGCCTGGCGCGACACCCTGCCCATAGCCGGGGTCGATGGCACTTTGTCCAATCGCTTCAAAAGCTCTCCGCTCAAGGGCCGGCTTTGGGCCAAAACCGGCACGTTCGGGGAAATCGATACACTGAGCGGTTATCTGACCGCAGCCAGCGGCAAGATGCTGGCCTTTTCCATCCTCGTCAATGGACACCGTCCCGGCAGCGATGCCGAAAACCACGCCATCGATCGCATTGCTGAAGCAATCGCAGCGGCAGAGTAGGTCCTTGTATCATGAAAGCCAAATGCGTTTCTCATTCTTTGTGGCATTCATCGCTTTGCTAGTCGGCGACCTCGCCCTGGCCGGCTGCCGCTCCCTGCCGCCATCGAAGCCTGAAGCGCTCTTCACCGCGGAGGAGGGCAGGGGCGCAATCGTCTACAAGCAAAAATGCGCAAGATGCCACCACCCCACATCAACGCGGCCGCTCAACGGCCCAGGCCTGCAGGCGCTCACCAAGGTCAAAGCCATGCCCTCCGGCGCTCCGCCAACGGATGAACGCATGACATTTGTGATCATCCATGGCCGCAATATGATGCCTGCCACCCAACTGACTGACCAGGAGTTGAGCGACCTGCTGGCCTATCTCCACACCCTATGAACGGCGACGCCACCAAGGACGTAAAAGGCAGCAGCATGGAGCCCCGCAATCGGGCTCCGCGACCGCAGCTCCGAGACTTACTGCAGCTGCCTGGCCTGGCTGCCATCGGCCTTTATATGCTTGTGCTGGCCGTGGTTAATATTTTCGCCGTCGTGGGTGGACAAATTCGGCCGTTCTATCTGGTATTCTCGGCAATCTTTTTCGCGGCGTCGTTCGGGCTGCTGCTCATGATGCGCTGGGCCTGGACCCTGACGCTGGCTGCTGTGGTGCTGCTGATGGGCTTGTTTCTATGGAAGTTTTCCACCCAACACCAGCTGCCTTTTATCGTCCAGGGCCTGCTCAACATGATCTTCTTTCTCTATCTGGTCAGGCCGGAAGTGCGCGTAAAGTTGCGCTAAACGGCTACCAAAGCGTCTTACAGGCGTTAGCACGGAGCATTTTCTCGTCCCGAGTTATAAGAGTCAGATTGTTTGCTAACGCGGTTCCAGCAATTAATCTGTCCATTGGATCTCTTGGGAATGGATCGCTGAAACCGGCGGCATACAACGCCACTTTCCGATCAACAGGCAAAACGACAAAATCAGCCTCCAACTCGGTCAGAAACAGCTCGCAAGAAACAAAAAGCTCCAGCTGATCGCGCGAATTCTTGTACGCGATTTCCCAAAGCGTCAGGCAAGAAATAGCCAAAGACTCTTCCGCGTTTTCTGCGTCCAGGAGTCGAGCCCTGGCCTTCCGCGACAGCTTTCCGGGGGCAAGTTCTAGCCAAAGCGCGGCGTGCGTATCCAGAAGAATCACTCCGCGGGTCCCTTCTCGAACCTGGCCCACTTTTCATCAAACATCCGGTCCCACTCTTCGTCGGCAAACTCAGAAGAAACAATGTCCCCCGTAATAACGCCCATATGCCGCATGCGGCCGAAGATCGACTTCGCGCTCTCCTTGCGCGTTTCATGCTCCGTTGGATATTCAATCGGTCCCAAGCGCGCCACAGGCTTACCTCGCTTGGTGACAACAACCGCCTCGCCGGAGGCCTGTACCTCATCCATAAGAGCCAGGCACTTGGCCTTGAATTCACCTGCCGCAATTGTCCGCATAAAGTCCGCTCCTTAGGCTCAAATCAATCTGACCATGGTCATTTTACCATGGTCATGAATGCTTTGTCACTTTCAACCTTGCCCGTAAGCCGCGAGATGTTACTCTTTTGCCCATGCTGCGTGGACTCCTGAACACCACCCTCTGCATTGGTCTGACCCTGACGGCCAGCGCCCCATCCCAGGCAGCCGACGCTCCGAAAAAGCGCGACATCACCCTCGACGAGCTTGCGCGTCTTCAGGGTGTAGGCGCTCCCGTCGTCTCTCCTGAAGGCGACTGGGTTGCCTATACCGTAAGCCAGACCGACACCAAAGAAGACAAAAGCATAACCCACTTGTGGATGGTCAAGTGGGACGGTTCGGGGCGCCTTCAACTTACGTTTGGCAAGGAAGGAGCTTCGGCGCCTCGCTTCAGCCCCGACGGCCGCTATCTAAGCTTCTTGTCTTCCCGCCCCGGCCCGGCCAAGGGAACGCAGGTCTGGATCCTCGACCGCCGCGGGGGTGAGGCCGAGCAGTCAACCGCATTCACAGATCAGGAGATCGAGAGCTACATCTGGTCCTCGGACTCGAAGAAATTGCTCCTCACCCTTCATCCCAAAGCCGAACCCGACCCCGAAGAAGGCAAGCCCCCAGTCGCGCCCAAGCCCATCGTCATTGACCGCTATCACTTCAAGCAGGACATCCAGGGCTACCTCCGCGACGACGCCTGGAATTCTCTCTATCTCTACGACCTCGCAACAAAGAAGCTGGAAAAGCTGACCACCGCAAAAAACGTTCAGGAAGAAAGTGCGGCCTGGTCTCCAGACGGCGCGTGGATCGCGTTTTCAAGCAATCAGGACCCTGATCCTGACCGCTCAAACAATACAGATGTTTTTATCGTCGCAGCCAAGGCCGGTTCGGCAGCGCGAAAGCTAACCACTTGGCCTGGCCCCGATGGTGGCGCGCGCCTCGCCTGGTCGCCCGACTCCAAATCCATTGCCTACGTTCAGGGCGCAAAGCTCGAGCTGTCGGAATACTCACAGCCCCGGCCGGCGATAGTTACTCTGGACGGGAAGGTGAGTTATCCCGCCGCGAAGCTCGACCGCAGCGTCCACGAGCCGATTTACTCGCCGGACGGGCATCTGAGTTACCTGGTCTCCGATGACCGCAACCAATACCCGGCGGAAGTGGAGTTAGCGGGTAATCGAGACAAACGCCTGCTCGCGCAGCAAGGCGCAGTCACGGCCTGGGATCAAGCTGCGGGCCATACCGCCGTGCTTTACACCAACGATAACTTGCCTGGAGAAATCTATGCTCTTGAAACTGGCGAACTCCGCAAGCTCACTAATCAAAACGATGCGCTGGTGTCCGAACTGAATCTCGTCCCAACCGAAGATATTGAGTTCAAGAGCAAGGACGGCACGGTTGTTCACGGGTTGTTGACTCGCCCGTCTGACTCTAAAGCGGGCACGCCCGTTCCGATGATTCTTTTCATCCACGGCGGGCCAAATGGACAGGATGAACACAGCTTCGACTTTCTCCGCCAATGGGCAGTCACCAAGGGGTACGCGGAACTCAACGTGAACTATCGTGGCAGCTCCGGCCGCGGCCAGGACTATTCCAAAGCGATCGCCGCCGACTGGGGCCACCTGGAAGTTGAGGACCTATTGTCCGGCGTAGACAAAGCCGTCGCCATGGGCGTAGCCGACCCGAACCGCCTCGCTGTTACTGGCTGGAGTTATGGCGGCATCCTCACCGATTACACCGTCGCCAGCACCGATCGCTTTAAGGCGGCCATTAGTGGCGCGGGCGTCGCAGCGCCCATGTCGTTCTATGGCGTTGACCAATACATTCTGCAATATGACTACGAACTCGGCCCCCCGTGGAAGAATCCTCAGATCTATAACAAGCTAAGTTACCCATTTCTCGACATTGACAAACGCATCCACACGCCCATGCTCTTCATGGGTGGGACCTCAGACATGAATGTGCCGCTGCTCGGCGGTGAACAGATGTATCAGGCGCTTCGCTCTTTGGGCAGGCCCGCGGAGTTAGTTGTTTACCCCGGCCAGTTCCACGGCTTCACACGCCCGAGTTACATCCGCGACCGCTACGAGCGCTATCTGGCCTGGTGGGACAAGTACCTTAAACCCCCGCCGGCGCCATCGCCAGCAAGCGAAACCAGGAAGTAATGGTAAGAGGACAGCTGCAGGGCCTGTCGCAAGGAGGACAGATCAAATGAAACTGATTTTCATCTACGGCTTGCCGGCCTCGGGCAAACTCACCGTTGCCCAGGAGCTCGTTGCCATCACGGGCTACAAGCTTTTTCACAATCATCTGGTGGTTGATTTGCTCCTTTCTGTCTTTGACTTCGGCAGTCCGGAGTTTGTGGCCTTGCGTGAGGAGATGTGGCTGTCGATCTTCGAGCAGGCCTGCCGCAGCCAGTTGCCGGGATTAATCTTCACTTTTGCTCCAGAAGCAACGGTGCAGCCAGGATTCATCGGCAGGATGCTCAGCACTGTCGCAGGCGCGGGTGGCGAGGTTGACTTCATTGAATTGACTTGTCCCCTCGCTGAGTTGAAACGGCGCATGGGCAGCCTGTCGAGACTCCAGTATAGGAAGCTGACCTCCGTTCCGCTGTTCGAGGAGCTGCATGGGGAAGGCAGCTTTGAATCAGGCGACATGCCCAAGGCAACGCTCTCTATCGATACAAGCATCTGCACTCCCGCACGTGCGGCGCTACAAATTGCTCGCACGCTCGACCTGATTCCAGTCAAGTAACTTCCCGGCGTGCGACTGAGACCTTCAATCCATCGGCCACAGCCTCACGCCGCACCCCTTTTGCGCAGCGGCTACAATAACAGCATCATGGAACTGGTACAGATCGCCCCGGCGCAAAGAATTCCCGCCCCCAAGCCTGAATGGCTCAAGGCGCGCGCCCCCGTTGGCGAAAATTACCACGACCTCAAGCGTCTCGCGCGGTCGCTCAATCTGCACACCGTCTGCGAGAGCGCCCACTGCCCCAACATCGGCGAGTGCTGGCACCACAAAACCGCCACCTTCATGATGCTGGGCAATCTGTGCACGCGCCGCTGCGGCTTTTGCGCCGTGCCCAAGGGCCGTCCTGAGCCTATCGACTTCGACGAGCCCCGCCGCGTTGCTGAAGCGGTTGCCACTCTCGGTCTTCAGCACGCCGTCATCACCAGCGTCAATCGCGACGACAACTTAGTCGGTGGCGCGCGCGCCTTCGCCATGGTCATCGAAGAAATTCGCCGCCAGGCCCCCGGCTGCCGCGTCGAGGTGCTCATCCCTGACTTTCAGGGCAACCCTGAAGCGATCCGCATCGTCGTAGAAGCCCGCCCCGAAGTCCTCAACCACAACACTGAGTCGGTCCCGCGCCTTTACCGCGTTGTCCGCTCCGGCGCACGCTACGAGCGAACCCTCGAACTGCTCCGCTACTCCAAAGCGCTAAACCCCGCGGGCATCACCAAGTCCGGAGTAATGGTCGGCCTCGGCGAAGAAACGTCCGAGGTGCTCCAGGTCTTCCGCGACCTCGCCGCCGTCCACTGCGACATTCTCACCATCGGCCAATACCTGCGCCCTTCCCGCGACCACCTGCCCATGGCCCGCCTCTACACACCGCGCGAGTTTGCCGAGTTCAAAACCGAAGCCCTCAAAATGGGCTTCCGCCACGTCGAGTCCGGCCCGCTTGTCCGCTCCAGCTACCACGCCCACGAGCAGGCCGCATCCATGAGCGCCTCGGCGGCTGTGGTGTAAGCGTTCCACCCGTCGGCCTATCAACCATTCGCCCGGCAAACCCCCTTTCCGCCCAACCCAGTCCGTTAATATTGTCATGGAGCGAGGACGAACCCGATGGCATCATCCATGGACGGCAATCCGGCACTTAAAGGACTCTCCACCGATCTCAAGCGGCGCATGGACCAGGCCGTGGCCACATTCCAGGCCAACCTGGCCTCCACACGCACCGGCCGCGCCAGCGTGCACATGCTCGACCAGGTCAAGGTGGACTACTACGGCACCCACACCCCCATCAGCCAATTGGCGCAGGTCTCCACGCCTGAGGCGCAACTGATCCTCATCTCGCCCTGGGACCCAACCGTCTTGAAGGAGATGGAAAAGGCCCTGAGCGGCGCCGATCTCGGTTTCAATCCTCAGTCGGACGGCAAGGTCATCCGCGTCCCAGTCCCGCCCATGACCGAGGAGCGCCGCCGCGACGTCTGCAAGCATCTGAATCGGGTATTGGAAGAGCATCGCACCGCCATCCGCAACGTTCGCCGCGACGGCAACGATGTGCTCAAGAAGATGGCCAAAGAAAAGAAGATCAGCGAAGACGAAGAAAAACGCGCGTTAGAAGAAGTTCAGAAAATGACCGACGAAGAGATCCGCCGCATGGAAGAGCTCTCCCGCAAAAAGGAAGCCGAAGTCATGCAGGTCTGATGGACAAGAGGGTATTTCAACCTGGCCGATCGTTCATGCATTGAAGTTGTATCCTTTCTGAAGAGTCAACCGACCGGAGGTGCCCATGGAAGGTCTTTGGACGATCGAATTCGGCAGTAACGCGGGGGTCTTCGGCTCAGGCGTTGTAGTTATGCGCGAAGGGAGGATTGAGGGCGGTGACGCAAGCTACTACTATGTTGGCACCTATGAGAACCCGAGCTCTGAGACACCGTACCCCTCCGTTTTTCGCGCAAAAATAGAGGCGAAGCCGTTCCTGCCAGGCGCCGAAAGCGTTTTCAAAACCTACAACAGGGCAATTACCCTCAACTTGGAGGGGACGCTAAAAGACGAGAACAACGCCGTTGCCGTGGGCACGCCGGAGGGTATTTCAGGAACCAACCTGGGAGTACGTTTGACGCGCCGGAGTGAGGCCGCCTGACGAAAGAGAGCTAGATGCCCGAAGTCGAATCCAGGATTGGCGCAAATTCGGTCGATGAGGTGCTAGCGGACTTTGATCGCCTCAGGGGGAGCTTCGATGAGGTCCGAGAGGTCACGGGAAGGTTGATCGAGGTCATTCTCAAGGTGGAGGAGATCGCAATTCATTCCGTCCAAGCGAGGGTTAAATCAAGGGAAAAGCTTCGGTACAAATATTGCAAATCCGACAAGGATTACAAATGCTTGGGGGACATATCCGACCTTATCGGCCTGAGGATCATCACATTTTACTCCGATAAACTTGACGTCATCGCCGCTATTATCGCCCGAGAATTCGAGCAGCGCGCGCCACTCGAAGACAAGCGGGTGGGTGACCTGGACTCGTTCGGGTATAGCGCAATCCACATGGATTGCGCATATTCGCCGGAACGGAAACGTAGTACCGAATATCGGCGCTACGCTAACGCGCGATTTGAAATCCAGATCACAACGATCCTTGGTCACGCGTGGGCGGAGATGCATCACCCGTGGTACGACGAATTCAATTCGCCCCCTGAGGAGGTTCGGCGGTTCCATCGTCTTGCGGCGGTGCTTGAACTCGCAGAACAGGAATTCCTTGATATCAGAAGGAAGAAGGAACAGCGCGAGCTCAGCGCTTCAGTTCGGGTTGCCGCAAAGACGCCCGGAACACCCATTACTCCCGAGTCGTTAAAGGCTCTTATTGAGCAGAGCGAGTTGGTGATCGACCTGGACCGCAAACTCCTGACGATCCAGGGAGGGGACAATTTAGCAGAACCGAAAGCGACGATTCTCAGCTCAATGGCAACGCTCGTCAACGCAGTTGGGATTGACACGATTCAGGCACTAGAGGACCAGCTACGGGACCGCGGCAATGGCGTGATCGAATTCGTCGCTGGGCGAAGGGTCACTTCAAAATCGGGCGAGGCGAAGGCTGGCCCCGTTCTTCCAAAGGGCTTATGTATCCTACAGCTCACAGTCTTCCTCGCGAGTACGCTTGGCCCAGATCGTTATAAGGCCTTCGCCGAGCAGGCTCACCTCTCGGTCCCGGAGGACAAAGTCTTGGACCGCCAGGTCGCGATCGCACAAGCAATCGACAAGGCCAGAAAACCATAGGCTTCCCGGGCAAACAGCTCAACTGGCCAAGGCGCAATGAAATGGCGCCTCTCACTCGGAGCGCCTCGCCGATTCGACCGGATCAGGCGGCTCAGATCGCACCGTCAATAGTTCCTCGTCCGGCACTCCACTGAGAATCTGGCCGTCGTAAAACAAGCTCTCAAGCTCAGGGTCAGGATCGAGAAAGTTGTCGGGAACGATCAAGCGGCCCTTCAATGCACCGGCCTTGAATGTTCTAGGCGCAGGCGTGGCTAAGTCCGCATCGGAAGCATGTAAATGGTCAAGATTCTCAGAGCTTTGTTCGGCTCCCATGAGGAAAGTATAGCCCTCGATTGGCGCCCTGATTGGTCGGCGCCTTCGACGGCCCGGGCCGGTAAACAAGCCCGCGACCTCTGGATGCTGCAAGGCCACCGCCAGCCTGGCTGGTTCAGCGATCTCTCCGGCATGCTGAAATAGCTCAAGCGCCCCGGCACGTCCGCGAATCGGCCCCGTTCCCGCCAGCAGCCTCACCAATCCCCAGCTGTGTTTTCTTTCAGCGCGATTGCAGAATTTAACACTCCTTCAGCGCACAATTGTTCCATGGCCACCTTCCGCACAACCAGACCATCTCCGCGCCGCGGCAGGTTTTCAGAGAAAAAAAGAAATTTTTCTCTCAAAAACCCACATTTTTCGACCCCAAGTTTAGATAAGTCATTAGGAGTGAACATGTTAAGAATTCACCCTGTTGGCGAAGTAGTAATCACAACCCTCGGATTTTGCCCCGTTTTCGCTCGTTTTCAGCCTGTTTTAGGGGTAAATCCGGTGCAATGTACGCGCAAACGGAATCGTCTCCCGCACGTGGTCCAGCCCGCAAATCCACGCCACGGCGCGCTCGATTCCCATGCCGAAGCCGGCGTGCGGAACGCTGCCGTAGCGGCGCAGATCGAGATACCACTCGAATGCCTCCCGCGGCAATTGGTGCTGGTCAATACGGCTGCTTAGCAATTCGTAAGAAGACACGCGCTGCGAGCCGCCGATGATTTCGCCGTAGCCTTCAGGCGCCAGGACATCGACGCACAAAGCCAGCCGCGGGTCCTTCGGGTCAGGCTCCATGTAAAAGGCCTTCACGTCCGCGGGGTATCGGTTGACCATCACTGGCCGGTCAAATTGGTTGCTCAGCCAGGTCTCATCGGGAGACCCAAAGTCATTGCCATATTTGAACGGCGCTTCCAGATGGCCGTCCTTGTGGGCCTGGTTTAGCATCTCGACGGCGTCGTCATAACCAAGGCGCGGGAAGGGCGGCCGAATGGCTTCGAGTTTCGCCCGGTCGCGGCCAATCACCGTCAGCTCAGGCCCGCGATTCTTCAACACGCTCTGCACAATGTGCGAGAGAAAATTCTCCGCAAGTTCCAGCAGCCCGTCCAGGTCGCAGTAAGCAACTTCGGGCTCGATCATCCAGAACTCCGTCAGATGCCGCCGCGTCTTCGACTTCTCCGCGCGAAACGTTGGCCCAAAGCTGTAAACTTTACCCAGAGCCAGCGCCGTCGACTCAATGTAAAGCTGGCCTGATTGCGTAAGAAACGCCGGATCGCCGAAGTAGTCCACTGGAAAAAGCGTCGAAGTGCCCTCGCAAGCCGCGGGGGTCAGAATGGGCGGGTCGGTGCGGATGAAGCCGTTCTGGTCAAAGTACTCGGCCGCCGCGCGCATGATCTCGGCGCGAATGCGTAGAATCGCCGACTGCCGCGGCGAACGCACCCACAGGTGGCGGTGCTCCATGAGGAAGTCGACGCCGTGCTCCTTCAACGTGATCGGGTAAGGGTCCGACTCCGGCACGCGCTGGACCACTTGTACGTCTTCGACGTCAAGCTCAAAACCGCCCGGCGCGCGCTTGTCGGCACGGACTTTGCCGGTCACAATCACCGACGACTCCTGCGTAAGCCCCTTGAGCGCTTCGAACACCTCAGGCGCCACGCTCTTTACGTGCGCCACGCCCTGAATGGTCCCCGTGCCGTCGCGAAAGATGGGGAACAGCAGCTTGCCACTTTCGCGCAGGTTGTAGAGCCATCCGCGCAGCGTGACAGACTGGCCTTCGTGCTGACCGAGCGTGGCAATCGTGGCGACGGGCGGTGCGGCAGACGGCGCTTGCGCGGCAGGAGTGATTGGTGTGGCGGGTGCTGCGGTTTCATCTGACATCGATAAGTCCCTCAAAGCGGCCGGCGCAAACTTCAGCCAGCCAGACTCTTCAGCATAAACCGCGGCGCCGCCCGGGGTATTGGCTGGCCCCGCTGCTTCAGGTTTGCCGGTCGTGCACGCCTGACCCTGCAGGGCCTTCGCAAAGCCCTTGCCATAGGCCGCCCAGGACTGCTTCAATAGTCGAATCCAGCCTTACCCATTCTTCTGTGACAGTGACGGTTTGTTGATGCGATACTGCTCACGAGCAGGATGGCTTTGTCTGTTACCGTTGACGCCCTGAGCCAGGCGCGCGCAATGGTCACAAGAGGAGTGTGTGCTTTGAGAATGGATTTCACAAGAGTCACGGCGCGTCTGGTGGCGATGCTGATCACAATTGCTGCTACAGGCGCGGGGACGGGTCTGCTGCAGTCAGGCGCTCAACAATTGAGCCCAAATCAGCCGAGTCCAGAGCAGCCGGATAAGTACGTTTGGCTCGAAGACATTAACGGCGAGCGGCAGATGGGCTGGGTAAAGTCAGAGAATGCGCGGACGGCAGCGGTGCTTGAGAAAGACCTTCACTTTGCGCCTCTGGAGGCTGAGGCGCTTAAGGTGCTGGAATCTCCGGAGCGTTTGCCCGAACCGCAATTCCACGCGGGCGTGGTTTACAACACATGGCGCGATGCGGAGCATGTGCGGGGAATTGTAAGACGTACAACGCTCAGGGACTATCTGACGCCGGAGCCCAAGTGGGAGACGGTGCTGGATTACGATGCGTTGTCGCGGGAGGAAAAGCAAAGCTGGGTGGAAAAGGGAATGGCGTGCCTTGATCCCGAGGACGAACTGTGCCTTGCGGCTCTTTCGGCAGGTGGCGAGGATGCAATTACGCTGCGCGAGTTTAACCTCAAGACCGGCAAGTTTGTTCAGGGCGGGTTTCAACTCTCTCGCGGCAAACAATTCGTGGAGTGGGTGGACAAGGACACGCTGCTTGTTGGACGCGACTGGGGTCCGGGCACGATTAGCGAGGCCGGTTACCCGGTCACTGTGCGTGAATGGAGGCGCGGCGAGCCTCTGGAAAGCGCCAAGGAAGTGTTTCGCGGAGATGTCAAGGACAACGGTTATGGCGACGCTGCCACCGTGTTGAGAGATGGGCAGGGTCATATGGCAGTGATGGTCGATAAAAGCATGACCACATTCGAGACCGAGCACTATCTGCGGACGCCAGCCGGATACAAGAAGCTGGGATTACCCCGCAAAGCTGACGTGAACGCTCTGCTCGATGGCCAGCTGATTGTGACGTTGAATGAAGACTGGACGCCGGAAGGACTCACGAACGGCATTGCACAAGGTTCGGTGGTTGCCCTGCAGTTGAATGCCGTTGAAAAAGACCCGATGCACCTCAGGCCGACTGTCGTCTTTGCGCCAACGGCGCAGGAGTTCGAGCAGGAGTTGGCCAGCACGAAGAACCATTTGATCTTGACGACGCTTGAGCATGTGCAGGGTCGAGCGTATGTTTTCACACTGGGCGGCGATGGCGCCTGGACGCGGAAGGCGCTGCCGGTGCCGGATAATCAGTCCGTCGGGATTCCGGCCGCGAGCCGCACCGACGACCGCTTCTTCATCAGCGTCACCGGCTTCCTGACGCCGCCGTCGCTGTGGCTGGGCGATGCGCAGGATGGATCGTTCGCTCTGGCCAAGTCGCAGAAGCCGCTTTTTGATGCGAGCACCGATCAAGTGGAGCAGTTGGAGGCGACATCAAAGGATGGCACCAGGGTGCCGTACTTTGTCGTGCATCGGAAAGACATGCCCTATGACGGTTCGAATCCGACGCTACTGACGGCTTATGGAGGGTTTCAGATTCCTTCAACGCCGGGCTACAACGCAGTAAGGGGCAAGCTGTGGCTGGAGCACGGGGGCGTTTTCGTACTCGCCAATATACGCGGCGGCGGCGAGTTTGGTCCGGCCTGGCACGACGCAGGACTGAAGACACACCGGCAGCGAATTTACGACGACTTTTACGCAGTTGCCGAAGACCTGGTGAAACGCAGGATTACATCGTCGAAGAAGCTTGGGATCGCCGGCGGATCGAACGGCGGCCTTCTGATGGGAGTGGAGTTTACGCAGCATCCGGAGATGTGGAAGGCCGTGGTCATTCAGGTACCGCTGCTGGACATGCTGGCCTTCGAGCATTTGTCGGCAGGCGCGTCATGGGTGGGCGAGTATGGGTCGGTTTCGGTGCCCGAGGAGCGGGCGTTTTTGGCGTCCATTTCGCCGTATAACCAGCTCAAGCCCGATGTGCACTATCCTGAGCCGCTAATCTTTACCACCACCAAGGATGACCGCGTCGGCCCGGTTCACGCGCGCAAGTTTGCGGCGCGCATGGAGGAGTTTCACGAGCCGTTCTTTTATGACGAGATCACCGAAGGTGGACACGGTGCCGGCGCGGATAGCAAACAAGAGGCGCGGACACTTGCGGAGAATTACACCTACCTGATGATGAAGCTAATGGATTGAGTTGATCGCTGCGAAAGATCGGGCCGGCGTTTGACCGAACGCGCCCGAACTTTGCGTTCTCCTTGAGATCGAACGCTGCAGCGACGTCCGCAGAGCGGGTAAGCGGAATCCTGCGCCGCTTCTTATTCCTCTATGCGGTATGTAAACTCTTCAATTACGGGGTTGGTGAGAACCTCTTTGGCGATGCGCTCTACCTGGGTATGCGCAGCCTCGCCCGAGAGCCCGTCGGCCAGCGAAAGCGCGAAATACTTGCCCTGGCGTACCGCGGTCACCTCGGCAAATCCGATCTTGCGCAGGGCGTTCTGGATAGTCTGACCCTGAGGGTCAAGCACGGACGACTTTAAAGTGACATAGACATGCGCCTTCATTTTCCCTGATTATAGTATGACCGGTACCTGACCGGGCATCTTCAACGTTCCGGTTCGATTCTCCGCGCCGGGTCCAACCGCCACCCCCAAAGGAGAAGCAGGAAGCGATGATTAACTATCTGGAACTGCCTATAGGCGACCGTTCCCCTGAAGTCTTTCGAACCGTGGTCGAAATTCCCAAGGATGGAACTCAGAAATTTGAATACGACAAGCAGTTGCATGTCTTCAAGCTGGACCGCAACCTGCATTCCCCGGTTCACTACCCTGGGGACTACGGCTTCATTCCTTCCACGCTGAGCGACGACGGCGACCCGCTCGACGTGCTGGTGCTGGTGCCGGGGCCGAGCTTCTCTGGCTGCGTGCAGGAAGTAAGGCCCATCGGCCTGCTGGAGATGATGGACCAGGGTGTGCTCGATGAAAAGGTACTGGCGGTTGGAAAGAACAATCCCCGCTACAACAACGTGTGGAATTACACGGATATTTACCCTCACATGCTCAAGGAGATCACCCACTTTTTCTCCATCTACAAGGATCTTGAAGGCAAGCGAGTTGAGATCAAGGGTTGGCATGACGCGGCCTATGCGCGCGACCAGGTAGTCAAGTCGGCAAAGATGTTTCAGGACAACAAGGCAAAGCCGGTTCATGCTCAGTAGAACGGGGTAACAGTCGCCACGAGCCAACTAAATCTCGCTCTAATCGGACGCTCCGCTTGGCCGCTTCTTCGGTCGATTGATTTAATGCAGGAGCAAATCGCCGCTCAGTCCGCAGCCTGTGCGGCGAGACGCCGCCTGGCCAATGGGAGAGCCGTGGCCCAGTAGAGCAGCGGCCCCAGCAGGCCCACCCCACAAGCAAACAGAAGTGCTGAGAAGCTGCCGGCTATCTTTTCGTCTCGCGAGGCATAAAGCGCGTAGCCGATCAGCGCCGCCGGCCCAGCTCCCAGCAGACAGGTAACGGCCAGATTTCCGGCCTTGAAGGGCCTCACCAGCTTCGGCTCGCGGATGCGCAACACAACCAGAGCCACAAACTCCAGCAACAGGCTCGATCCATAAAGAACCAGGTCAATGGAGATCAGGCGTTCGAATGGCAGTTTGAGCGCCAGGCCCCAGGCCAGGCCGCACAGCACTACGCTCACCCACGGCACCCCGCGGTTGTTGCGCCTGGCCACCACCAGCGGAAGCATTCCCTCTTCGGCCATGGCCATGGGCAGGCGCGAGTAACTCATCACCAGCGCATTGAACATGCCGATGCCGGTAATGGCGCCGCCTGCTACCACCGCGATTCCCAGTCCCGCTCCCACGAAACCAGGCCCGCCAAGCGTCCGTGCCGCGGTCGCCCAGTCGCCCGTCGAGAAGCTGCCGGCGGACAAGCCGGCCATGGCCATCGCCGCCAAAGGCAGAATGTACGTAACTGCCACAAGGGCTGTTGCAGCGATCATGGCGCGAGGATAATTGCGCTGCGGATTTTCCACCTCCTGAGCAAACGTGGAGGCGTTGTCCCAGCCCATGTAGTTCCACATAGCCACCAGAATCGCCGTAGACAGAGCTTCCTCTGAGGCCGGCTGGCTCCATTGCACCGCCGGGTGCACTGTAGACCAGTGCCAGGACGCCAGCACGACGAAGACGACAAACGGCGCCAGCAGCAGCACGAACATCCACACTGAATCCTCGCCCACGGCCGGAGCGCCGCGCAGATTCCACGCACAGCAAAGCGCCACCACCGCCAGCGACCACGCGTAGCCTCGCCAGCCGTCGGTCAGCGCGGGATTGAATTTGCCCAGGTAAAGAACGAAGATGGCGGGATAAATGGCCATGTCGAAGATGCTGGCGGAGAGCGACAGCCAGCCTTCTTGATAACCCCAGAAAGGCCCTAGCGCGCGCCGCACCCATATATAAAAGCCGCCCTCGGCCGGGATGGCGCTGGCCAGTTCGCCGATCATCAGCGCGGTGGGCAAGCACCACAGGAAAGGCAGAACCAGCAGAATCACGATTGCCTTGGCAAACCCGGCTCCGCCCAGGATGTCTTCAATGCCATAGGGACCGCCCGACACCATGAAGTAGGTGGCGGCAATCAGCGGCAAGAAGCGCATCTTGCGCCGGACGGGTTGGAAGGCTAATGGCATTACAAGCGAATCTAACAACCCTGGCCCGTTCCAGAAAGCAAAAAATTATCGGTCGCAGAATGATGCGGCGGATTCGCCTCTTTTCAGCCCTCGCGCGGCTGGACCGCAACTTCCGGTATAATCCGTCTCAGTCGCGGAGAGATGGCCGAGTGGCTGAAGGCGGCGGTTTGCTAAACCGTTGTACGGTCAAAAGCTGTACCGGGGGTTCGAATCCCCCTCTCTCCGCCATCGTGTCAAGAAAAATCCAATAAAAC
>Ga0182024_10010967_pt1 | contig 18332 bp, 25 predicted proteins | sample P32metaG_FD_120480 | JGI IMG/M metagenome (GOLD analysis project Ga0182024, IMG submission 120480) | Permafrost microbial communities from Stordalen Mire, Sweden - P3-2 metaG (Illumina Assembly) | ecosystem: Environmental > Terrestrial > Soil > Wetlands > Permafrost | place: Sweden: Stordalen... | reverse complement strand
TTGATCATCCGCACACCCTGATGGGCTTCCGTCCGGCGCATCCAATCCCCTCCTGAAGGGACAAAACGCTACCGGACAGATCGTGCGCTACCTAAACCGGACATATCGTCTGCTACCGACACCATCCGTGTCCCGCCTTGCCTTGTCGCAGACCGGCAGTATAGTGCGCGCCGCTTGCTCCGCCCCTGGCGACGCGAGATTGCATTTGCAGATCTCAGGCGTTCCGGCAGAAGCAAAATGGGGGTGTGATGCCGCGTTCAAAGGAAGTGCCTCGTGACTGATGCCGTAACGCCCGCGAATATTTTCCATATTGGGTTTGGATTTTGGGCATCGAAGGTGCTGTTAAGCGCCGTTGAACTCGGACTGTTCACCGAACTCGCCAAGGGACCCGCCGATCTTGCCACCGTGTCACAGCGGCTTGGCTTGCATGATCGCTCGGCCCGCGATTTCCTCGATGCGCTCGTAGCGCTGAAATTGCTCGATCGGCAGGATGGCCACTACAGCAACACCCCGGAGACGGCTCTCTTTCTCGACCGGGCGAAGCCTAGTTATGCGGGCGGTCTTCTCGAAATGGCAAACGCCCGTCTCTATGAGTCTTGGGGCTCATTGACCGAGGCGCTTAGGACCGGCCGCAATCAGAACGAGGCCAAGGAGTCGGGCGATCTGTTCGCAGCGCTCTATGCCGATCCAGATCGGCTGCGCGGGTTCCTTGCCGCCATGAGTGGCGTCAGCCTCGGCGCGGCGCAAGCGATCGCAGCCAAATTCCCGTGGAAGGATTATAAAACCAAAGCCAACACGCACTAAATAAGCGCTTGTTTTCATCGGCTTATGGTTGCGAGCGATTTGCGTTATACAAATTGGCTCACAAATTGACCGGCCGTGGCGCGCGCTTATCTTGGCGGCGGTGCGAGCCAGAAATAGGAGCATGTCATGAGTGACGAGAGCAAAGAAATTGAGGTTGAGGGCGCCGTCTACCGTTACATCACCTTCCCTCACGGCGATTATGACAAGGGCATAACTCAGCACATTGAGGTTTACAAAGGTGGCAGTTGTATTGGCGGCAAGGATGACAGCGCCAGATACGGACCGCCGCCACGCCACCATCCGGCGGCAACGATGGAGGGTGTCGCTCGGCTGATTGCTCACGAGATTGTCGGAGAGTACCTCCGACGCGCGAAATAGGCGAAGGCAAGAACGTCGCTGGCCGGAATGAAAAAGCCCCGGCGCATGCCGAGGTGCATTGCCGTCTCCAATTATACCCTAGCTCATCAGCGCCGGTTGGGTAGATCGGCGGACGCGCGACGGACTGGCCGGGGAGTTGCAACATGGGAAAAACTGCTGACAGTATCAATGCGTTACACAAGCACAAAGGATATACAAATCTTTTATTATAGCGGAGCGCATTACCGAAGGCTGCGTCAGATTTTTGCCATATAACTCACAGTCGAGAACATCTTGCCGACGTGCCACCAAATGAAATACACGATAGTCGAAGCGAACCCCGCAAAGAATGACGGCCCCACAAAGTCCTTACCAAAGGTCGTACCTCGTTCAATAGTTCTGATGTATTCGGGCATAGAGGGACTAACGTAATGGAAGCCGATGACGTCGGCCAGGCTCATGAGAGTGCCATATTGCTCGCTTGCTTGATGGAAAGGAGCCAGGATGACCCAATTGTTCGAATACATGAGCAGCGAGAAGCCCATCGACCCGACAGTCGCGGTGACGATCCAGCTCCTGCTCAGCAGAAGCACGATGTCAATGTACAGCGCCATGGGAATGATCGAGGTCGGCCAGCTCAGGGTGACCGGTAAGTAGGTCGAGCCCCAGAAGCTAACGTAACGGTCGATCCATTCTCCGGTAAGTAGAGCGAGAGAGACGAACGTCGCGCCGATCGGTAGTCGGAAATTCTCCCAAAAGAAATATTGGGCGGCCGCCACAAAGGTGACGAGCATGATTGGCAGCACGATCGGCCAAAAGCGCTGGTCCTTCAAATTAATCCAGAAGTCCCAGTCGCCCGACGTTAGCATGTAATGGACGTGGTAGCCGCCGATCATGATCAGAAACAAAGCGATCGTAAGCAGTAAGTCAGCGGTCTTGATGGTGCGTGCCGCCTCGGCGCGGGACGTGAACGGAGAACCGGCTAACGCTCCCGCCAATGCGCCTATATTTGGCGCCTTAACGCTTTCGTTCGCGGTATCAGCGGTGCGGGATTGGAATATGCTTCCGCTTAAGATAGATGTAAGTAAGCTGTCGTCACCTGTCCTTTCACGCACACGTCGAACCTCTGAAGTGCCTGCTACAATGGCGATGATGGCGGCTAAGGCGGAAAAAATGAAGGCCGCTATATTAAGAAATGAAGTCATTGCGGAGCCGCTTCCTTAGGGGTTGCGTTCGCGATAGTAAGATAAAGAGATGTAATGATGGATACAACTAGGAAACAAACTGCTGCAAAAATAGCTTCCTTTTTTGCAACACCGGCCGATACGGCCCCGTAGAGTGCGCTAGAGAACAATAACGTAAGTAATGTTACAAGCATAATTAATATATAATATCCTGATTTATTTGAAGGTCCTTTCAAAACATACCCAATTAAGCTCAACCCTGTGTTTGTAATGCTTACAAACAGAGTTTCCCCTCTCCAATCGTCCGGCCAATCCTGTAACGGTTCTACAAAAGCGTGAAGAAAGGCATGCATCAGCAAAGGGATCATGCCAATACACATGCCGCAAAGCCATTCAAAGGAAGCAGCCTTAATTTCCGGCTTCATAGCCTTCATCCGATATTCTCCAGTTAGCCCCTCATTTTCTTGCCACTCATAGCCCAATTTCCGATTCAACAAATAAAAAACCCCGCGGCTGAATATGCTCATCAATGAGCTTCCTTCGCGATCGGCTGCCCGAGCCAACATAAAAGACCTTGCCGTCGATCGAGTGAGTGTAAACGCATAAGCGCTTTGGCTCGCTCATTTCAGCACCTTTGCATCCAACGCGGCCATGACCAGCTATGAACAAGAGCAAGCGTTGTGCGTTTATACCCACTCGGCTAACGGACAGATTTTTTTTGTAACCAAAAGCAAAGTGAGGAGAACGAACATGAAAAAGTTATTGCTTGCTGCAACAATCCTTTCGTCTTGCGCCGTGCCGAGCATGGCGAAATCTCTTGACGAGGCGGTCCAAGAAAATCAACCGGCGGAGCACTGCATCGCGACGGGCACCGTTTACCGGTTGGACCCACGTGGCGACAATAATCTGTCTGTGCGAACTCGCCCTCGCGTCGCTGGTCCGCAGTACGAAAAGGATGAACTTTATACCGGGGAGCATGTTTGCGTCACGCGCACGGAGGGCGTTTGGGCTTTCGTGATTTATCAGCGAGACGGCCGCTCATTTTCCGGTTGGGTTCATGGCCATTATATTCACTTGGACGAGGGAGAAGGGCAGTGAGACGCTTAATCGCAACTGCGCTTGCTTGTGCCACGATCGCACCGGCTCACGCCGAGCCCAGCCACGAGGACCGCGTGACGGAGTGCATTACACTGATAGGTAAAATGCACTACCCGCCAAACCTTGAGGCCATATGCAATCGCGACAAAGCCAAGTGTCAGAAACTAGTCGAGGGATGGGCGCACTGGATCGAATTAGCAAAGCCTTCGTGCGAGCGGTCCGTCACTGAGCAGGAAGCGAAAGCATCGAAACCGGCCGAGCCTGCCGAAAAGACGCTTACTGTGAAATGCATCCCTTTCGCCGAAGGGGACTTCGTTACTATTTCGGGCCAGGTCGTTAAGTCGCGACAAGTTGAGGAGGAAGAAGGCGAGCCGCCGCATGACTATTACGAGATCATACTGGAGAAGCCTTTGTGCGGAACTGGTACGGACCCATCACCGATTTATGCCCAGAGACGTGAAACCAGAAATGCTCGGGCACTACGTTGAGGTCCAGGGCATCATGACCGGCGGTCTTGACTGGTACATTGAGCCAAAGTCAATCCGCGAAGTGGGAGAGTGATCGTGATCAAGCACCTCGTATTGATCACGTTGCTTTCAACGGCCGTCTCAGCTCGCGCCGAGCAACCGGACGGCGTCACCGCATTTCTATTTCGGCTATTACGCACCGCCGGTAAGCGAGGCGCTACAGATCGCGGATTCGGTGGCTAGTATTTGCGCGAAGACAACTATGAGCACTCTCACGGACTGGACGGTGCGCAGGCCGAGTGCACCGATCCCTACTCGTGCCCATGCCCGTCGCCCCTACTACAGCAACTCAACCAACTGCCAACCGGTGGTCATTCCGCCACGACCGCCCGCGCCCGAGCCGAACCCGTGCACCATCGGCATTTGTGAAATGGACCCAAGCACGAACAACACGGAGCGGAACCGTCGCAAAGGTCTTGATCGTATAGCGGACCCAAAACCAGACCAGCACCGCTCGGTTGTGATCGAAAGCTGGCGTGGCGGGGCAGCGGCGGGCCGTGGTAATATGGAGCGCCTACAACGTCGCCATGAGCATCCTAGCACTCACTATCCTAGTGGCGAGACACAGGGCTTGAACGTGAGAAACTGTAAAGATGGCGAACATTGGATTGCGGCCCCAGCGATCAATCCTCATGAACCTATCATGATCGCGGAATGCTGCGCAGATAACATTCAATACAAGTGGCGCGTCATTCGGGGGCGCTACATTCTATGCCCGCGTGACCCTCCGGTGGATTTATATTGAACGATAGCATTGTTATAATGAGGCCCATCCAAAACCGAAGGAGTGAGGGGATGTTCTACCTTCTATTGTGCGGCTACCCCCTTACCGAGTGCCGGACCCAACATACACTTGGTCCATACTATACGGCGCAAGCGTGCGTCTATTGGGAAACACAATTGAACAAGGGCATTATCAAAAACGGACCGAATGGACCGCTTTATACATGCGTCAACGAGAATGGCGAAATTGCTCATGCGAACGTCGAGGGCTGTTATTTTGGCCGAAGTGCTGTCTTGGGCGATGATGGCACGGGCGATGGGAAAGCGGGCGGGGTTATATGTCCGGCGCCATCCGTTGTTCACGGGCATCCTGATCTCCTTGATGGCCCGCCTGAACCGACGCAACCGACAATGCACTTCGGTCCTCGCACATGCTTTGATGCTGAGTATCACCAAAAGCCGTGCACGGAAACAAGTCCCGAGGGCAATGGCGACCTTGGTCCTTAAGCAAAGCGTTACGCGGCGCGCGGGTAGTGGTACAGTTTGAGGACATTGGCTAGAAATCGCGGATGCTTAAGGGAAGCGCTTTTCTCGTTCGTGCATGAGAGCTCTACCGCGTTCACATGCCACCCGCACAGCCTCTTGTCTGCGTGCGTCGCTCCGGCGCGCGATTTCACTGTAGCCAGTTACGCAGAGCCCGGAACAAGCGACCGATAATCCAATTTGTAAACTGGCGAAACAGACCGGAACGCCTAAAAGGGCAAGTATTATACCGGATATGCGCAAACCGATATCGAACATCCCAGGGTTATTATCCAGAAGATTCTCGAAAATCCGTGCCTGCCAATGGTCTAACTCTACTTCAATCTCATTCTTTCCAAGACTTCCGACTGGATGCTCTAACTCATATCGGCGAATGGCTGCGGCATCGACAAGAGGAGGTGGCGTTGCCATTTCCTTTCCCCCCATCCCAATATTCGCAAAATTTACTTCTTAGCCGTGTTTTTAGGATATTTTTTATTATATCTCTCATACTCTTCCGCAAATGTTCGAGTGGCTTCCGTATATTCTGTCTCCTTCTTCGATCGCGTCCGATTGAGATGAGTGCTGAAAGCCGCAAGGCAAATGGCAGCCAACGAAACCATTAAAGTCGCCGCAAACCATAGCTCTGGGCGCACTATATTTTCTCCAAGAAGTGAGCTAACAGCAGTTCCCGCGGCCACTGCAACAATGAGCATGCCAATAACAACAATTCCCACTCTTCGGGGAAGATATTCAAGTCGTTGGGGATGCTCTTTCTTGGCGTCAATTGCGCCAATTGACCATTGTGCGTCGCGATGTGTGGGGCTTTGAGAGTGACCATTTTGAGAGTGGTCATAGAGAAGAAAACTAACAATTCCCCCAATCACGCCGCTGCCTATGACTGCGGCTACCGGAGCTATGCTGCCGGCGGCACTGACAAAGGCGGCACTCCCACCAATAATGGCCCCGATGCCCACGCCCAGGAGTGTATAAAGAACTCGGATTGCGCCACCGTTAGATTCAGGTTCTTGAAATTGGAAATTTGGCATGGCTCACATTCCGCTTTCGCTTTTCGGAGCCTTCGTCGATCCGGGATAGTTGTTCGGGCTTAAGCCGCCCAAGAGCAGCTTTCAAACGGGGATTCGCCCACTTGGTTCCAGCATTATCTTATGAAAAAGTCAATGCATCTCTTGACAAGTAACAAAAGTTGTGACTAGCGGGCCGATGCCCTAGCGTTCGCTACCATTAATTCCCGGCCACTTCCCAGTTTTCGAGCACCTTCATCATATCGGACATTTCCCAAAGCTCTGTCGTAACGCCAGCCTCCATCGCTGGCGTTACCTTAAGCGTCTGGTGAATGCGCACGAAATTGTAGTGCATGAAATAGATCGCCATCATGTGCGACAACACAGCCGTGTTTAAGATGAGAGAAAACGCGTTAAGATTTCAATAAATATGTTAGGCGCTTGTGTTGCAACACAGTGTTATTACGTTGTGCTGTTGACCCCCCCTAAGGGGGGAACACAACACAGCAACACAACACACAGATAAGCCAAGCCGGTTGTCATCGTGGCGGATTGCTTGCCGATCGCCTCGGTCTGCTCTTCGAATGCCGACTTTATCTTTTTCGCTTCGACAGACGCCTTGGCCCACGCCTCGGGGAGCGCGCGCAATGCATCATGGTAGGCATTGAATTTCTCCGAGAATGCCTCAAACTCTTCACTCTTGACTTCGAGGTCAATTTTTATTGCCATTGTGAATCCTCGGTGTGGCTAGGACCGCCTGTGGCGCGGATGAGACACCTAGGCGGTCCGTCGCCTCAACGCTCGCTGGAATCGAGCGGAGCAAAAAAAAAATAAACGGGCGCGGCGAACTGGTTGCCTAGGAGGTGCGGCCAAATGCCTGAGCCGCGCACTTTGGATTCGCCGCGCCCGTTGTTCTCCGTCGCTTTCGTTTCGCGGTGTGGCCTCAAGGTCGAAAGCACACTGCGGACGCCGCGCTTGCGAAATTTCGAGACCACATCGAGATGTGGGCGCCGGCGCGAAAGGAAAACTCACCGGGATTTTCACAAAACATGGAACGCTCCGGAAACTTTTGTCTCAGGTGTTCGGATTGTGTTTGCCCACGCCGTTGATGGCGGTGACATACGATCGGCCGCCAGCAAAATCGTGAATGAACGAACGCGTTCCAGCAAAACACCGAATGCGCCTGCCAGCCTCGTCCACTTGAAAAAATTCGCGTAACGTTCCGTCCGGTGCGCCATCGATTAGGATTTCTCGCGCTTTTATCAGCGTCGCAATAAACCTGGCGCTCGGCAATCGCGAACATCGCGGCCGGGAGCTTCTTAAATTCGGCGCTGTCGATTTTTGCATAGGCTGCCGACGTGTGTTGCATCGGAGTAAGGAGACGGATGCGATATGCGCGCAGGCTTTCACCTTCACAAATTTGAGGCGCGGCGCTTCCTCCCACCCGATAGATGCGGTCCGCTGTCGATTGCGCAAGGGAGGCATCATTCTGCCATTGCTCACGCGATTTGTGGCTGTCGGCACGGTACACTGCGTCGCCAAATGTGTCGCGGAAGACGCCGGTGCTGTCCATTTTCGGTTCCATCTTTTCTTCCTCATTCGAATCTGCGGCGACGGGTTCGGGGTCTGAGCTTTCTTTTGCGGCGGCCTCAGCGTCAGCGCGCGCCTTGTCATTCGCCTCCATCGAATCCATGCGGTCGTTGATGGTCGTGAGCATGGACAAAAGCTTGTCGAGTGTTTCGCCTTCGGCGTCTTTGCGCGCCTTCTCTTCGGCATCCTTCTTGATCAGGGCGTCGATTTCCGAGGCCTTTTTGTTCGGGTCGGATAATGGGTCAAAAGCCATATCATGCTCCTTTGAGCGGTTGGATTACTCTTCAACGGGTTCGGTGACCTCGACGCCTGGCGAGTCTGAACGTGTCCACACGCCCCTATTGCCGTCCGTGTGGTCAACCAGCGCGATGTGATCCCATAGAAGGGGCGGCCCCTCGCACAAAAGTTTGCGGCCTTCCACTTCGATCGTTGCGCAATTCTCGGGCGCAATAATCACTCCGGGAGAGGTGTCGAAAACCCCATCGGCAATGAGCTTCGCGGCGTTTGCGTCGAGACATCTCAGAATTCCCCAAGGCGCGTCTTCAATCGGGTGCACATAGGAATAAATGATGTAGCCGACGCATGTGAGCGCGAACGCTGCGCTTGTGAGCGAGCCCGTTGAAGGATGTTCGATGCAGACAGGCAGGCCGAGCGCTCGCCGAAGCATTGTGGCACTACACCAATCCGCCTTGTCTCTGAAGACGAATTCATTTGCGGACCTGCGGAATGCCACGCCAGTTCCGGATAGGCGCAGCGATACATAAGAGGCGTTCAACCATACCGTTGGAGAAGGTAGAACGCCTTCCGCGACGGCCTGCGCGATTTGCAATTCGTTGCAACTCATGCGCGGCGCTCCGCTGCAATGGGAGTCAAACGTCTATGTCCGCGATAGTACAATTTCATGTATGCCCCATAGATTGCGGTGCCACCATATTCAGCGCGAAGCTTGCGAATGTAGGGGTGTGACATGCGACACCAGATATATCTATCGACGGCATTAAAATATATTCGCGTCGACCGTATTGATGCCTGATCGCGCCGCGGACTTTGCTTATATCGTGGGCGCAGCCGAGTAGAAAAACTGGCCTGCAGAACTCAGCCTTTTCGATTGCCTCGAAGCATGCACGATCGCGTTCGTTCAATGGAATCGCTCACAAATGGGCTCACCACGATAGGACTCTACAAGCATGCGGAAATTCGTTAGAGTGCTGCGATAGCACTTGCCGCGCCATGTGAATGTCACCCTGCGAGTGTACCTACCGGCTCGATCCCAGCTTGCTTGTGCGGCATCGCATAAGGACCGGACATCGGATTTAGCGAGCCCGGCTTGTGCGGTGTTTCGTTGTATAAGTTCGCGTGTCATAATGCGAGCATGGCACGAGGCAGCGCCTCGATATATGAGTAAAATTTGTTGATATTTACTTGGATTTTAAAAGCTTAAGCGCTGCTATTACAAAGCAGCCGAGCAACTGCTGAAAATGCGCAGCGGCGTTCGCTCAGCAGGGGGCTTCAAGCGCACGGTGCCGTGTATAAGCAAAATTGCTTTTAAGCTGCCAGCGACGCGCGCTGCAAAGGCTAGCTGCATCCCAGCGCTAGCTAGCTGCCCGCGCCAGATTTCAAAAGCCAGCTCACGCGCTCATGTGCAATATCATGGTTGCACGCTGCGAGTGCGGCTTGCACGAACGCCACAAGTGCGCTCGAGGGGTCTGTGCCGCGCGGTGCCTTCCCAGCTTGTCGCCAAGCGGCGCTGCCAATCTGTGCCACTCGGCGGGCGAGCTCCTTGACTGGCTCGTGGCGGCGCTGCTCAGTGCATGGGAGGACGGCATCGGAAACGCCGGCCAGGAATTCGTCAGAATCTAGCCCAAGCGTGCGTCCAGCTTCAAAATCTTTTCGCAGGGACTTGAGAAAGCGTTTCGCGAGCGCGCGTGTTTCGTCTGAAACAATCGTTTTTGACGGGAGGCTTCTTGACACTTCGACAGCCTTGTAAATCTGGTACGCCGCAAGGTGGCACACCTCCAACGCTGGAGCGGTATACCGGCCATGGATGTCCGCTTCGATGAACCACTTACGGACTGCCTCCGCCGATATTTCTTGGTTCTCAAGTTGAGGGGGCCAAGTGTTGACACCAGTGAGTTTTATCAATCTCATGTCAGTTCACCCTTCGCCTGCACCGCCATTCGTGCTTGGCGATATCGATGCAGTCCTGAAATTCGGTCCACCGGTCGATCAAGGCGTCGATCTCCGGGTCCATTTCGCGCGCTCCCCTCAAGGCATAGTCGACGTGGTCAGGATCGGAGAATTCATCCGGAATTTTCATGCCAAGGTTCTTCAAGCGTTTAATAATCTCCTGATCCATGCGCTCGCATTCTGCGGCGCGATGATCTATCTCCCACTCTAGGGCTGGCGTTGTAATGTGGCGAAGGTCTTGTGTTGCGGGGAGGCTTGGGCGTGTGTTCATTTGGGTCTCCAATCCGTTGTATCGTGACTAACTTTACCCAGGCGGTTGCACGGGTCGCAAAGGATTTGCAAATTGTTTATGTCGAGACGTTTATTCCAGTGCGAACGGACTGGTAAAATATGATCGACACATATTTTCACACCATCCGCAGCACTCGCTCCACACGCTTGACACCTTCCCCCATACCGGACGAGGGCTTTGTATCTCAGTGCGTGCCAACTTCGCGAATTGTAAAAATCCTTGCGTGCGACTTTGGCATCGATAGGCACGCGCTGGGCCTTCGATTTTGCGGCTATGTCGGCGATGATTTCTTGAACGCTGGGCATCAGCAATTGACCATTCCGCCACGGCCATATGTCCGATCATCGGGTCCGCCGATGCCGCGAGGATCGCCCTTCGATGGTTCGCGCAGGAGCCCATGCTCGACCGCGTATGCAATGCCTATCGTGGCGGCGGCAGATGGCGCGTCCCATTCCCGATCAGCGCCAAGTCGCAGGGCGGCGTCTACAGTGCGTTTGTCCCGCAGCATTCCGACTGCTTTTGAGAGTTTCACACGGCCTGCCTGCACGGCTGGCGTCGCCAAGCTGGTAGCGCGCAAGAACTTGGTTATCACGTCAACCTGGGTCGGCTCGTGGTCTCCAATGATTAAGCCTGCAACACTATTGCCTGCCGCTTCACCACAGAGAACGAAGAAGGGGGCGAAGCGTTGGAATTGTGCATCTCCAACGCGGCCTTGCTGGAACTTCGCGACTATCAACTGCTGAGTATAGACTCGGTTGTCCTGAAAGCGGGTGATGATGCCGTCTGCAACATGCATATGCGGCGCCCAGCCGAAGAGACAGCAGACGCCGCGGGCATTCGATGCAATTGAGTAGTATGCGATTGACTGTTCGGGTTCAGACATATTGGCCATCCTGTAGGTAGTCACTCCATTGAGTGAGGGATTCTTCGCGGTCCGACACGGCGAGGACCAAAGCCATGCATGCCGCATTTGCAACATCATCTCGCAAGCTGTCTGAACCGGTGATGCTATCGCGGCCGCTTTTTAATATGGTGTGCTCTAGTGCGCCGAGCTGCCCAGCAAGTGTTTCATCGTCGAGCAAGCGGACCGCACCTGATGTGAATAGCGGGAGAGTGTCGAGATAATACGAAGTGCGGGTTTGATCTGATTTGGTGTATCTTATACCGTGCTTCTCGAATGACGAGGCGGGAAATCCTCCACCGAAGTTATCACCCGTCACTGATGACACTCCGTATGAGCGCAGGATGTTGGAGAACTCGCCAGCAACTATATAAGGATCGAAGGGCGGGCGGCGCTCGGCTATGTAATCGAGCACGGCAATACCGTCTTCCTCGTGCGCAATGGCGAGGGTGAATGCGGATTTGCCTCGGCCGCCGGCGGAGTCTGTTGCTGCAACATAACTGACGCCAGGCTGCGGGTCGCGGCTCCGAATGTAAGGCTCTGTTGCATCGTCAATTAAAGCGCGGGGCACAAATGAACTGAGAGAATCGTTCCACCGGCAGAGGTACTCAGCTCCAAAGTGATGCGGTTCACGTGCGAGGTCGCGTTCAATAAGTGCGGCGTCAAATGTAGGATTGAATTGCATAGTTGAGCCGAGGACTACGCATGTCGATGGATCGTCCTTGCCGAAATAGTCAGACCAGATTGAGTAGAGGAGGCCAGAGCGTTTATGCGCGGATGATATTAGTATTTTCTTAGCGCCTTTGGTACGCCCGAGGGATGGTGATATTGCTATGTCGAGAGCAAAATCTGTTAGGGCCGCATCGTTGCTCGGGAAAAACGCGCACTCATCCATGATTGCCACGATGAGACGAAAGCCGCGCACGCTTTTATAGGACGATGCGAAACATTCGATTGTGCAACCGTTGTTCAACTCAAGGCTTGATGCTGTTTCCTTAACTATCATCTCTTCCAGCGCTGGCACCTCGTGAAAGAAGCCACCGATATACGAGAAAGCAATACCTGCCTGGCGGAGTGAGGGGCCGAAACACGCAATAAGGCCACGCTCCCCAGGCTGCATGTTCGGTATGGCTCGGCGAGTGAAATTGATCGCTTCGACGACTGCCATTGCCGCAACCATGCAATCCTTTCCGCCGCCTCGACCCACGACGAGAGCGATGGTTGATGCAGGGCTTGTTGGAGGGGCTCTGCCGCCCGCTACGCTGGCAAAGAGCTCGACTTGATGCGGTGATAGGGGTTCCGCGTTCACAGCCGCTACAACGGCTTTGCTGAGGTTCCAGGAGGAGCCGGCAAAGAATGGCCCGAGCAGGGCTTTGTCGTTGAGGGCGCGCGTGTAGGTTAGTCTCATGTCCGATCGGACTCCTCGGGCTCGGTGAGGATGTCGGCGAGAGACTTGCTAACATCGCGGGGTATGCGCCTAAGCCCTAATGTCTCGACCAGGCGCCGCAGGTTGTTCGCCATTGTGCAATACATGGCTAGATCAAACTCTGTCTCGCCCCGTGCCCATTGTGCCTCGAAGCGTTCACTCTCGGCACTAAGCAGGGCGGCGCGGCGAATAAGCTGGCGTTCGGATTCGCTGAGGTATTCGAGTCCACCAAGGTCCGCGCCGATGTCCTGAATCAAGTCTTTGAAACGCCGGGCAGATACGCTGCGCCCGTCCGTGAGAGGCAAAAGTTTAGAGCCATTCGCCACGCGGCTCCGGCCGTGCTTCTTGCGCGAAACTTCTTGCGGGCTATTTGTTGTGACTTCCACGTCCGGTTTCCTTGCTTAAGCTTGGCGCTATAACTATCGATAACTACAGATTATCGATGGTGATGATGCTCCGTAAGTTGTTGATATTTCTAGGGCGTTGTAAAGTCGTGTAATGTCGGTGTGCGCGCACGGCGCAGCACCTGGATGTAATATTATGACATATAATCTGGCTGGCGGCGCGCAAAATAAAAAGTCGTAAGCTTGACAGTAGTTGCAGCTTGCCGTTCGACGTTCGACTTTCCCGATGTCTCCAGCTTGAGCGTTGCAAGTGTGTGTGTGCCGGCTGTGCACAACCCCTACGGGGGTTTGTGCCCGCACAATCGCGGCCCTTGTGCGGAAGTGTGCGGAGCCCGCACAGTTAGATAACCCGTTGATAATAGTAATTTTTTCGCTGCATTGTGCGGGCAACTGTGCGGTTTTTGTGCGGTTTTTGTGCGAAAAAATCGATCCAAAAATTGTGCGCACCGCACAGCGCAAGCTTAACCATTCAAAAAGGCTCATCTTCGCCGTCCTTCTTTGTGTCTGCTTGCGCATTTTTCAGAGAATCTTTCCCGGCCTTCAGCACGACATAGCCGGTTCCGAGCAGGTGTTTTTTAATCAGCTTTCCTTCAATCAAACGTGTAATGGTGCGGTTCACCGCGTCGCGGTTGATGTTACACTTGCGGCTTAATTCAGTAGCTCCAGTCGCTGGGTCCGAAACAATCGCCGATAAGATGATACGGTTCCTGTCCGATGGCTTACTCTGTGTGACCGGGTCGCCTTCGCCAGCTTCGATTGAATCCACAACTAGCGTCGTGACTGGATCGCCATCGCTGTCCTTCGATATTTCGACAAGCTTTAGAAACGCCGTGAGCATTTGGTCACTGTCCTCGTCTCTGAACTTTTTAACTTTAAGCAGAGCTGAAAGGGGTCCCTCGTTCCGCGCGCAGTGAATTGACGCGTCTAGTCCGCCGATAAGATTTGTGGAACCGCGGAGTCTTTCATCATCTGAAAGCCCGACATGATGGACCACGATAACGAGGCATTTGAAGTGGATGGCGAGCGCCGTGGCGTTGGAAACAAATTGCGCCATCCCGGTGCTATTCTCATCTCCTCCGCCCAATGACTGAGCCAAGGTGTCGATGCATATGACGCCCGGTTTTAGCTCGGCCTTTTCGACGCTCTCAATCAATACTTGTAGGTCGTGTTTTGTGCCGCCTAAATTTGGCGCGACCATTTGCATATGGAACGGAACTTTGCTCGGGGCTTCGTGTCTCTTCAACCATCCAGCCTTGCGCTTTTTAAAGCCTCCGGCGCCCTCCGCTGCAATATAAACCACATCGGTTTGCTTTGTTCGGCGTCCGGCCCATGGCCAGCCCAAGGCGACATGAAGCGAGAGATCGAACAACAGAAAAGATTTATAGCCGCCCGATGGTCCATAAAGCGCCGCAACGCCAGTTAGGGGGAGGAGTTTTTTGACTAGCCATTCTTCGTTGGGGTCGAACGTGATGTCTTCGAAAGCAATATATTTGAATTCTTTGGGCGCATTATCCTTGCCGCCTTTGTTATAATCATGCTTTCCACCACTTGCCCGACCACCTGGGGGCGGCTCATCTCGCGTATAATCCTCGCCCCATCTGAAATCGAATCCATTTCTTCCATTAGGCTTTGCCCCCATGCCCGGAGCATCTTTCGCCTTTTGTTTAAATTGGTCCAATTTTTCTTTGGCTTCTGCCGCCGTGTCCGGATTGGCATTATTTTGTGCGCCTCCATTCTCCAACATCACCGTACCCTCGCATACAAGGCCGGATTACAAAGGGCGCGCAATAGCTCCTTGGCTGTCCCTACATGCCCACGAAAAAGGAGCATCTCAAACAACTCTCGATCTTCATCCGACATCATTGGAAGGTCTATCGACAACGGTATTCCAGCGAGTTGATACAGCGTCGTAATGGTGGCCAATTTCTCCTTGCGCTGAGATTCGTCCAAGCCTTTCCTCGTTGCCTTTTGTGTTGTTTCATCGAATTTTTTGGAATCACGGGACCATTGATTGCTCATGTCCCTAAGCCGTGTTTTTATCTCTAATGTAGCTGCGTGCGCCTCCGCCCAATACAGAGCGGCCACGACCTTAAACCACTCATCATAATGGAGGTCATCGTTAGGGTAGGCAGCAAGCGCCATTTCAATGAAAGGAAGCTCAATCTCATCAATCGGTGTATCATCTGGGGGCGGTGTACAATCTGGCTTTCGCAGCAGGCGCGCGACAATTTTAGGCGACGCCTCCGCAAGCTCACACTCGCAGGGTGAACAGCCCTTCATCCATGTATATGAATTGCCACTTTCGGGATGGATCGAGGGCGGGATAATACCCTGTAGTCCATGGCCAAGCACCGAAATATGGTTACCGAGCGACGTTGCGTCGCTACAGAATTGCACTCCGGTGGGGGCACGATAAAACAGATGCGCACCGCGCTGGAGTTTGCCATTAAGTTCAACAGGCTCGCCGCCGCTCCAGCATGCCCATGTCCGCCGCAACTTGTATTTATTGGTGAGTTGCTCCATGTCGCCGCCCCACCTCGGATCGACATCAATGTGCAAGCGTGAGCCGGTCGTCGTTGTTACGCCAAGATTATACCCTTGCTTCATCCAATGAGCGACGATGGCAAGGTCTGTTGTCGTGACCTTTTTACTATAGATGCTGCCATTAGGAGCCTTGCCTATGCAGCGGACAATGGACAGGTCCTCCCCGATTAGCCTTCTGATGTTATCCAGCTCGCCGTGTTCATTGCGATCTTGACACTGCGACGGATTGCCGATTTTCGTTTCGTTGAGGCGTGTCATACCGCCGCTCATGACCGCACCGCCTTGCGGGGCAGCCGCCGCCCATTGCGCGTGCAATATTTGCTGGCCGTGCGCTTTGCGGATTCCAGCAGCGCCGTGTTGCGCGGGGGCACGCCGTTGAGATATTTGTCGGCAGTCGCTGTTGTAGTGCAAGCTGTGCTATTTGTAGCGAGCTGCGCTACAGTCGCTTGACAGCTCAGAATAACTTGTTTACAATGCGCGGCATTGCTCGCGGTGGTTGTGCTGCTGTTGTGCATAGAGAACTTCCTTTGTGATGATTGGCGTTGTTCATTGGTGTGTTCTCCGTCTTTTCTGCTTCTGTTATTCGATACCTAAACTTTCAACGGCCGGGCCTTCATTGCCTGGCCGTTTTTTCATGCGTCTTCCTTGATGTGAATTAGGAAGGGCCGATCCGTCTTTTCTGATTCTCTGTGGAAGGGGTCCTCGATCACAGCCTTGGGCAATAGCTCCACAAGTGCGCGAAGGGATGCAGCCATAATCACTGTTTTTTTGCCGCCTAAGCGACGGACATCAAGATGGCCTTGACGCATCATTTTATAGAGCGTGGTTTTGCAGCAAGAGAGCGCTTCGCAAGCTTCGTCAGGTGAGTAGAGAAGTTTGTGTGGGCCGAGGTCATTGGACATTGAGCAAACTCCGAGTCCGCGCACAGAGGCGCCGGACTATAAAAAGGTGGGTGGGGAAGTTTTTGCTTGCCGTTTACGCGGGCTCGCTGCGCGATCATTTTGGTTGCTTGTGGGCGGGCCGTGCGGTCACGCAGGGCAGCAAGCAACGTTCTGTTTATACCCTTGCGCTGCCGCTCGCTACTTAAATAGCTGACTAGCTTAAGCTTACATTAACTAAACGCCAGCTTTATAAGCTTAACCATAAACGCGCTAGGAAGCTCGGCAGCAAGGGGTTTCAAGCTCATGATGAATTGTAAGCAAAATTGCTTTTAAGCTGCTAGCGGCGCGCGCTGCAAAGGCTACCTAGCTTGCTTTGGGCATTAAATCCGGTCCCCCGTAAATGCCACCACGTTATCCGGCCGCTCCGGGCGGTCACAGAATTCGCTCCACGCCTCCATAAGCACTCGACGCTTTTCGAGCGCACTGCCGCGCCGGTAGTCTTGTTCGACGGCGTTTCCAACGGCGTGCGCCAGAGCATGCTCGGCGACCTCGCGCGGCGCCGTAGTTTCCTCGCCACACCAATCGCGGAACGAGCTGCGCATGCCGTGCACCGTGACCGCTTTATCGTGCTGCTTCAAAACCCTTGATAGCGACACGTCAGACAATTGCTTGCCGCGTGCTCCGGGAAAAACCAAATCGCCGCACCTTACGGCTTGCATCGCCTCAACAATTGCAATAGCTCGGGTCGACAATGGCACCTGATGCTCTTTGCCTGCTTTCATGCGGCTTGCCGGAATCGTCCACACCTTGGCTTGCAAGTCGATTTCATCGAAAGTTGCGCCGCGCACTTCGCCGCTTCGTGCCGCTGTCAGCACTAGAAATTGAAGTGCATGCGATGCAAACGAACTATCGGTTTTCAGCTTTTGCACGAACGCGGGCACGTTGTTGTAGCTCATCGCCGCATGATGCTTCGTTTCGGCCGTTGAGTGGTCTGGCAATATCGATTTGAGGTTTTCGCGCCACTTGGCCGGGTTCGGGCCGAGGCGGTACTCATTCGAGATTGCATATTCGAGGATGCGTTCGAGCCGGTTTTGAATGTTTCTCGCCGTAGCTCGCTTGTCTTCCCAAATCGGCTTCAGCACGGCCAGCACCATCTGCTTGTTGACTTCACCGACCGGCAACTTGCCGAAGGGTAAATCGCGCAGGGTGGCTTTCCACTGCGCCCGGTAGCTATTGTCTCGATTGGCGCGCCACTTTGAGCCATGGGCTTCGATATATTCCGCCGCGCACTCATCGAATGTTTTGGGGGCGCCGGTCAACTTTGCTACGCGCTTTTCAACCATCGGGTCGCGGTCATCATTCAAAACTTTCCGATGCGCATCGGCTTTGTCACGAGCTTGCGCGAGTGTGACTGGCGTTCGGCCTGATGCAGGTCCCAAGCCCATCGCGTGCGCCGTGCCGTTTTTCATGTAACGGAAGACCCAGTATTTTTTGACTGGATCGCGAACAAGCAGATAGAGGCCTTTGACTTCGCCGTCGCGATACATGCCAGGCGTTTTGAGCGTTTTGACTTTGGGCGCTGTTAAAGCGGTTGCCATTGAGCTGCTCCGTTATACAAATAATTAGCAAGCATACGCGCGCACGCACAGAAACGCAAGCGCACGCTGGCGCATAATTAACGAAGCAATATCAATGCCTTATGGCAACGCTTGAAATACGATGGCGCACGTGTGTGCACATGCCGCGGGATTATAAAACCTTTACCGACATCGGCGCCGCGCAAGGCATGGTGGCGGCCACTCTTGCCGGAGCGCATCCGCATCTTTCCGGTGCCGGATATGATCTGCCCGAGGTCAAACCGGTCTTC
>Ga0182024_10010966_pt1 | contig 18335 bp, 20 predicted proteins | sample P32metaG_FD_120480 | JGI IMG/M metagenome (GOLD analysis project Ga0182024, IMG submission 120480) | Permafrost microbial communities from Stordalen Mire, Sweden - P3-2 metaG (Illumina Assembly) | ecosystem: Environmental > Terrestrial > Soil > Wetlands > Permafrost | place: Sweden: Stordalen... | reverse complement strand
CCTCTTTCGTCGGCCTGCGGGGTTAGCTGACGGGCTAGCGCTGAAAGAGCCTGCGCTTCTCACGGTTCACCGTGGGATTCGCCCCAACAATTTGGGTCCCCCGTTCCCTGACATCTAGTCAAGGATTCGGCGTTCGGGCGGCAGACTAGCAAAGTGCAATGACGCTTGCACGGGTTGCACCTGATTTCGCAGGTTTATCCCGCAAGTGCCGGGCTTTGGCCGGATCGTCGATTCCTACGTCGCGCTTCTGAGGCCGACCACGACCTGGTAAGCCGGTGATCCCGCAAGAGCATCGTTTCGTGCGCTGGAGCGCTCGATAGTGTCCCTCAGATGAACGCCCCCTTATCCCGCCTCCTCATAGCCGTGCTCGCCAGCGCGACTCTCGCGGGCTGCGGCAAGTCCGCGCCGTTGCCCGCGGGCTCCTCCGGCGCGCCGATCGCCCAGGTGAGCACCCAGGGCGCGGGAGGCCTGGCGACGAAGAACACCACGCGACTCGGCGGCTCCGATCCGGCGACCGACGCGGCGGCGGTGGCTCGCGCGGTGTATCCAGGCCTAACGGTGAGCACGCGGCCACAGGCGGTCGTGCTGGCAGACGAACACGACTGGCCGGCGGCACTGGCCGCCTCCGCCCTCGCGAGCGCGCCGCTCGGCGCGCCGCTGCTGTACAGCGACGGCTCCACACTGCCCTCCGTGAGCTCCCAGGCGCTTGCGGCAATGCACCCCATCGGCGCCACTCAGGCTGACGGCGCGCAGGTGATCCGGATCGGGACCACCACCGCCGCCGCGCCTGCCGGCTATCGCACGTCCACGCTCGCGGCAAGCGAACCCGCCGCGCTGGCCGCGGAAGTGGCGCAGCTGGAGAGTCGCGCCCGTGGCGTCGCTCCCCGGGAGGTGATCGTGCTCGCCGAGGATGCTCCACCCGCGCTCGTGATGCCCGCCGCCGGCCTCTCCGCCGAGAGCGGAGCGCCGATCCTGCTCGTCGCATCTGCGGGCATCCCCACGGCAACGCGCGCAGAGCTGAGGAGCCTGCACCGGCCGACGATCTATGTGGTCGGCCCGTCGGCCGTCAACAGCCGCCTGCTCGCCCAGCTCGCGCACCTCGGAGCAGTCAAGCCGATCGGCGGTGGCTCGGGCGAAGCAACCGGGGCGGGCGGGAACCCCATTGAAAATGCGATCGCCGTCGCGCGCTTCGCCGACGGCGCGTTCGGCTGGGGCATCCATGAACCCGGCCACGGTCTCGTGTTCGCGAACCTCTCCCGGCCGCTGGACGCGCCCGCCGCCGCGTCGCTCTCCGCGAACGGCGACTTCGGCCCGCTGCTCCTACTCGACGAGGTGGCTTCCGGTCCGGGCGGGGGGACTTCGATTCCCCCCGCGCTCGCCGGCTACCTCAGCGACATCAAACCTGCTTACTCCCCCCAGGTCCCGCCCGTCCGCAGCGTCTACAATCACGGTTGGCTGATAGGAGACGAACAGGCGATCTCGGCGGTCACCCAAGCCGAAATCGACACGCTGCTCGAGACTTCGCCCCGCGCGACCGCAACCGAAGAACCTTCTCTCCCGCTTGCCGAATGACTGTCTGAGAAGATGACCCGATGAGCCAAGCCGAGGACCCCAACCGCCTCGCCCGCAGCGAGGAGGGCGAGCACCAGGTGAGCGTCGAGGACGTGCGCCAGCTGATGGGCGCCTCCACCCCCCACTTCGCGCTGCAGCTACGCAACCGCATCGCCGCGCTGATCGCGAACCTCCCGCCCGAGCACCCGGCGCGGATCGAAGGTCAGCGCGAGATCGTGCGCCTGCAGCGCCTCGGCTTCGAGGGCGAGACTCGCGGCGAGGGCGCTGAGCCGGGCGAGCGCCCACTCCCCTCGCTCGACCTCGCCTCCTGAGCGAGATCAAAAAAATCCTGGCGATTTGCGTGGTTGGTGGTCGTGGACGCCGGAGTACTTGCTTGACTGGGGTGGATGATGGATTTGCGCCCACAACCCGCCGGCGAGGCGCACTGCCCGTTTGAGACGTGCGACGGCAGCGGCTTTCTGGTCGATGAGGCGACGAATACGGCCCGGGATTGTGCCTGCAGGGCCCAGCGCATCGCAAATGCACGCGCCCACCGACTCCGCGACCGCGTGCCACGGCGCTACATGGACCTCTCGTGGGATCGCTACCCGCTCACGCAGATCGCCCAGGATCCAAACGCCGACTCCGTCCGTGTCGTCAAGCGCTTCTGCACCGACATTCAGCGCAACCTCGCGATCGGCAAAGGCATGTGGCTGATGGGTCACACTGGTACCGGCAAGACGACCTTGGGCTATATGGTCGCTGCCGCGGCGGCCCGCTCGCAGCACTCGGTCCTGAGCTTCAACGCGGTCGCGCTCTTGAATCGCATCCGCGCGACATTCAACTCCGACAGCCGCGAAACCCCCGACGAGGTGATCGAGACGCTCGCAAGCGTCGATCTCCTGCATATCGAGGACCTTCGCGTCGTGCGACCGACCGAGTGGGTGCTCGAGCAGCTCTACCTGATCGTCAACGCCCGCTACGAGGACCAGCGTTCGATCGTCTTCACCACCGACATCGACTCCGACGCCGATGGGCCGCTCGCACCGGAACCCTGGAAATTGGAGGAGCACGTCGGCAAACGCATCTACTCGCGGCTGATGGAGATCTGCGACACCCCAATTGTGATCGCCGGCAACGACAATCGGCTGGAGAGCCCTGACAAACGCCTGGATCGCGACGCGCGGACGCCACCCCCGTCGCTCGATATCTTCTCCGCCACGCCGGCCTGAGAACGGCTCAGCGCCTGCGCGCGAACCTGCGCTCGCGTCTCGCGTCCAGGTAAGGCGCGCGCAGCAGTCTGAACAGGACCGTCCCCAACGCCACGTCAACGAGCAGCAACCCTACGTTCAGCGCTTTCGGCACCGTGGTCAGCGAGGCCACGATCAGGATCACGGCCGAATGAAAGACGATCAGCGGTAGCAGCGTCAAGATCAGGGTGTGCGAGCGGTACCCGCTCAAATGCTCGCGCAGCGTCACCTCGACCGTGCCGATCAACACCGCCGCGATCCCCGCAAACAGCGCCGGTCCGCCATTCGAGATCCCTCCGTGTTGCAAACGGTCCAGACCGAACACGGTGCTGACCGCTCCAACCAGGATCAGCAGCTCGGACAGCGGCAGCGGATGCCACGGCGCCTGGGGACGCTCGCCCACGGACAGTGGATCCCGCCAACCGCCTCCGCTGCGCTCGGATGCGTCCCGCGGGCGCGCCCGCTTGGCCTTTCGCGCCGCGGGGGAGGTTTTTTGCTCGCCAGGAGTTTTCCGCCCCGGCGCCGACACAGTCGTGCTTGCGAGCGTCCCCGAACCCGCTTCGGCTACCTCCCCCCCCTGACGATCCCCGGCCGCCTTCGCAGCGTTCGGACGCCGCTTGCGCGAGCGTCCAGCACGGCCCCTGTTGCGATTCGCCACGGCTTAGGAACTATCCGAAAACCCCGAGATTCCTCCTCGGCGGCCACTGGGACGCCAGCTGAGGGGTTTTCGGATAGACACTCATACGCCAAGCCAGGGGTCGCTGCTCCACATCTCCGTCGATCCTAGCGCCTATCCTGGACTTCGATGTCCCCGTCCTCGCCACTCGTGCCTTCAGCCACACCCGCCGACCCGGGCATTCCCGACAGCGGCCTCGCCGGGCCGTTCCCGGTCGGGGAGTACGCCGCCGCGCTGGGCCGGAGGCTGCGCTCTTTCACCCATGTGCAGCTCATCGGCGAGCTCGTAAACCTGCGCGCCGCGCGCGCACGGGTCTACTTCGAGCTGCGCGACTCCTCGGGCGCGGTTCCATGCGCGGCATGGCAGAAGGACTGGGACTCGATCCTCGCGCGCGCGGGCGATGAAGCGCCCGCCGAGGGCATGCAGGTGGTGATCGCGGGCGGCTGCGACTTCTACCCCGGCAGCACCACCTCTTCGCCCAGCTTCTCATTCTCCGTAACCGACCTGCGCGTGGCCGGGGAGGGAGACCTGCTCGCGCGGATCGACCGCCTACGCAAGGCGCTCGACGCCGAGGGGCTGCTCGAGCGCCAACAGGGCCTGTACCTGCCGCTGCTTCCCCGCACGATCGGCGTGATCACGGGCGAGAGCGGCAAGGCGCGCGATGACATCCTCGCCGCGCTGCACCGTCGCGGTTGGGCCGGGCGGCTCGTCTGGGGCTTTGCCCCCGTGCAGGATCGCCACGCGGCGCCCGCGATCATCCGCGCCCTGGGGGATCTCGCCGCCGTGGGCGAGGTCGAGGTGGCGATCGTCGCCCGCGGCGGCGGCTCCCTGGCCGACCTGCTCTGCTTCTGCGACGAGACCCTCTGCCGCACGGTCGCGCTGCTCGGGGTGCCGGTGATCGCCTCGGTCGGCCATCACACCGACCGTACGCTGCTCGACGATGTCGCCGCCGTCAGCTGCTCTACACCCACGCACGCGGCAGAGGCCGCTGTCGGCGTCGACTGCCGGCGCGCCCGCGCCGAGGTCGCCGCGACGGCCGCGCGGCTGCGCAAGCACGGACGACGAGCCGTCCTGCCGCGCGCGAGCCTGCCGGTCGCGGCGTCGCGCCTAGGCGAGCACGGGCGCCGGGCAGTGCTTTCGCGCGCGCGACTGCTCGCGACGCTCTCCCATGCCCCCGCCGATCACCTCACGCGTCAGCGCACTCGTCTGCACCAGCAACTGCGCGAGACCCGCGCAGGCTCGCGCCGGCGCCTCTCCACCGAGCGCGGCCTCACCGAACGGCGCGCGCTCGTGCTTCAGCGCAAGGTCCAATCCTCGCTGCAGGACTGCTTGCGGAGGCACCCCAACGAACTCAACCAGCTCGCCCTCACACTAGCCGCCCATGACCCTCAGCGCACGCTCGAGCGTGGCTACGCGCTCGTTCAGTCTCCGTCGGGCGAGCCGATCTCCACGGCTGCGCTCGCCCGCGAGACCGCAGACGTGCGGCTGCGCTTTGCCGACGCCACCGTCCCCGCGAAGGTCCTCCCATGACCGATCCCCAGTCCGTGGGCGACTCACGGCCCATGACCTACGAGACAGCCGCCGCACGCGTCGAGGAGATAATCCGTCGCCTCGACTCGGGGGAGGCCAGCCTCAACGAGACACTTGCCCTCGTCCAGGAGGGTAAGACCCTGATCGAACTCTGCGCCGGGGAGCTCGAGGCCGTCGGCGCGGCGCTGGAGGAGCTGCGCCTCGACGAGCTGGTCGCACGCCTGGAAGGCGAAAACGGGACCGGGACTCCGTGAGCACCTACGAGATGCTCGCCGAGCTGCCCCTCGTGATCGACGGTTACGAGCTCGAGGGTCATGAGGCTGCCCTCTCCAACGAGTTCGTGCGCAAGACCACCGTCATCCGGCTGCGTGGCTCTGGCGAGGAGGGCCTCGGCGAGGACGTCACCTATGCCGCGGAAGACCAGGAGGCGTTGCAGCGCGCCGGCACGAGCGCACCGCTTGCGGGCCACTGGACGCTGCAGTCGTTTGCCGAACACCTACGAACGCTTGACCTCTTCCCACAGCCCACGGACCGCCCGGAGTTTCGCCTCTACCGCAACTGGGCGTTTGACTCCGCCGCTCTTGACCTTTCGCTGCGCCAGGCGGGGACGACGTTGCACGCGGCCCTGGGGCGCGAATGCGAGCCGCTGCGCTTCGTCGCCTCGTTGCGCCTGGGCGAGCCGCCGTCGCTACAGCCACTTGAGCGGCGCCTGGAGATCGTGCCTACGCTGCACTTCAAGCTCGACCCCACGCCCTCCTGGGATGACGAGCTGATCGCACGACTCGTCGCGCTGGGCGCGGTCGACTCGGTCGATCTAAAGGGGCAGTACGAGGGGACGATCGTCGACAACCCCGCCGATCCAGCGCTATATCGCCGCGTCGTGGACGCCTTTTCCGACGCCTGGATCGAGGATCCCAAGCTCACTCCCGAGACCGAAGTGCTCTTGCGCGCGCATCGCGCCCGCGTCACCTGGGACGCGCCGCTGCACTCGGTCGCGGACATCGAGGCGCTGCCATGGGCACCGCGCACGATCAACGTCAAGCCCTCGCGTTTCGGCGGTCTGAAAACGCTGCTCGACATCTACGACTACTGCGCAGATCACTCCATCGGCTGCTACGGCGGCGGGCAGTCGGAGTTGAGCGTCGGCCGCGGCCAGATCCAGTATCTCGCCTCGCTGTTCCATGCCGACGCGCCCAACGACGTCGCCCCCGCCGGCTTCAACCTGCCCGAGCCGCCGCCCGATCTTCCCTCCAGCCCGCTCGCGCCCTCGCCCTCCGAGCTCGGCTTTCGCTGGGACTAGCAGGCAGGTCGGGAGCGTATAGCCATCGTTGTTACGGGGTGGCTCGAGACAAATGGGCAGCGCGATGCGTAACACTGACTGACGCAACTTCTCTGCCGCTGTTCGGTTTGTTCAGACACAGCGGCTAAGGTCGATGGCCGCCGGTTCGAGGCAATCAGGTTTTCCGGCGCGGAGGGATTTTCTTGTTGGCGAACAGCGCCCCCCAGCGATCCATGTTTCCACTCGCGGCAGTCGCTTCCGCGCTGCTTTGCTGCTTGATCGGCTCGATCGGGTTGCCCTCACGCGCAGACGCCGCCAACCCCGGTGGCACCGCGCCCACCGGCTCCACCAAGACTCCCGCCGGCCCGACCGGTACGGCCGCCCCGCCCAAGACCACCTCCAAACAGGCCTCCAGCCCGCATGTCCTCACCGTGCGCATCACGAGCGTCAGCTGCATGCCCTCCGCGAGATGCAACACCAACTCGCACGAGGTCTCCACCCATGGAACCCTGCTGTTGGGCGGCAAAGGACTGACGAAGGGCATGCTCGTGGCCTTTCCCGCCGCGCCTGGAGCGCGGATCGGACGCACCTCGCCCTACGCACATCTGCGAACCACAGCCCAGGGCCTGGTCCTGACCGTTCCCGAAAAGGCCCACTCGGGGCACATCATGGTGCTGCTCAGCCACGGACGCCACACGAGCTCCTACGGGCCGATCACCGTCGTGCGCTACGCGCTGCACCCGCCCGCACCGCCGAAAGTCACCGTGGCTCCGACCGCCACCGCAGCCAGCGGAACGGCGTTCGAAGGCCAAGGCATGTGGATCTGGTACCTGAGCGCCTCCGACGGCGGCAACCTCTCCTCGATCGTCGCCCAGGCGCATGCGGCCGACGTGACGACGGTGTTCGTGAAGAGCTCCGACGGATCTTCGAACTACTGGAGCCAGTTCTCGCCTGCGCTGGTGGCGGAACTGCACGCGAACGGCCTAAAAGTTTGCGCGTGGCAGTTCGTCTACGGGACAAACCCCGTCGGCGAGGCGAACCTCGGCGCCGAGGCGGTCGCGAACGGGGCGGACTGCCTAGTGATCGACGCCGAGGGCGAATACGAAGGCCGCTATGGCTCAGCCCAGACCTACATCACTGACCTGCGCGCCAAGATCGGGGTCACCTACCCCCTCGGCCTCGCGTCGTTTCCCTACGTTTACGATCACCCCGCCTTCCCCTACTCCGTGTTCCTCGGGCCGAACGGGGCGCAGTTCAACGCGCCGCAGATGTACTGGAAGGACATCGGCAACTCGGTCGACACCGCCTACGCGAACACCTACATCTCAAATCGCGTCTACGGCCGGCCGATCTATCCGCTCGGGCAGACCTACAGCCACCCCTCGAACGCCGAACTCGTGCGCTTCCGCGAGGAGGCCGTCGACTACGGCGCTACGGGCATATCTTGGTGGGACTGGCAGGAAACCCCCGCGAGCGAGTGGACCGCGCTGGCGGAACCGCTCACGCCACTGAGCAGCGTGATCCCGAATCCGGGCTACACCGAACTGACAGAAGGCAACCGCGGCGATCCGGTGCTGTGGATGCAGGAGCACCTCGCGAGCGCGATTCCGGCACAGGCGACGACGGGCATTTTCGACGCCACGACCGCGGCCAACCTCGCGGAGTTCCAGTCCGCGCACGGGATCGCCCCGACCGGCAAGACCGAAGCAGCAACCTGGCAGGCGCTTTTGGCCCTGCCCCCCGTCGCTGTCAACTGGACGGGGAGCGGGCCGAGCGGCGGTTGAGACTCGGCCGGCTCAGACCCTCTGGATGAGGGTGCCGGTGCCGAGACCGCCGCCGCAGCACATCGTCACGAAGCCGATCTCCTTGTCGGAGCGCTCGAGCTCGTGCAGGAGCGTCGTGATCAGCCGCGCGCCGGTGGAACCGAGGGGATGCCCCAGCGCCATCGCGCCGCCGTTGACGTTGACGCGGTCCATATCCGGGTTGTGCTCGCGGCGCCAGGCCGCCACCACGGGGGCGAAGGCCTCGTTGATCTCGATCAGGTCGATGTCGTCGATCTTCATTCCGTTGCGGTCGAGGATCTTGCGCGTGGCCGGGATCGGGCCCTCGAGCATTTTCACCGGGTCACAGCCAACGGTCGTCTGATCGACGATCCGCGCGCGGGGGGTCAGACCCAGCTCCTTGGCCTTATCAGCGCTCATCAACAGCACCGCCGCCGCGCCGTCGGAGATCTGCGAGGCGTTGCCCGCGGTGATCTTCCCGTCCGGCTTGAACGCCGGCTTGAGCTGGGACAGGGTCTCGAGGCTCGTGTCAGGACGGATGCCCTGGTCGGCAACGAGCTCCTGCCCGTCGACCGTCATCGGCACGATCTCGCGCTCGAAGCGGCCCTCCTCGGTGGCCTGGTGGGCCAGCCGGTGCGAGCGCACCGCGAGCTCATCGAGCTCGGAACGGGAGATCTCCCACTGATCGGCGATCATCTCGGCGCCGAGACCCTGACCGACGATATTGTGCTTGGCCATCAGCTCCGGCGTGAAGGCGAAGCCGAAGTCTTCCTGAGTCTTCATCCCGGCGGAGAACGGGAAGTGACCCATGTGCTCCACGCCCGAGCCGATCATCGCGTCATGCACGCCCGCGGCGATCAGCGCCGCGGAGAAGTTCACGGCCTGCTGCGCGGAGCCGCACTGGCGGTCGACGGTGGTGCCGGGCGTCTCGATCGGCAGCCCCTCCTGCAGCCAGGCGTTGCGCGCGATGTTAAAGCCCTGCTCGCCGAACTGCTGCACACAGCCGGCGATCACGTCCTCGACCTCGCCCGCGTCGATGCCCGAGCGCTCGATGACCTCCGTGTAGACCTTGCCTAGCAGAGCATTGGGATGGGTGTCCTTGTAGTAGCCCTTCTCCTTGTGCCCACGGCCGATCGGCGTGCGCACTGCCTCGACGATCACGACCTCGCGGCCCTCTGTTTGTCTCATTTGGAAGTCCTCCTAAGGTCTTGCGCGGCATGTTGATGGGGTATCCCTTACTCTACCGCGCCGCGATCAAAACTAGATTGACCAGTCAGTCAACAGACCGAGAACCGCCGAGACAATCCATCGACAGAACCGCCGGAGCGGAGAAGAGGGAGACATAGGCAAAGTGGAGGAACGTCTCGCAATTGTCGGGAGCGGCGCGATCGCCTGCGGCCTAGCCGCCACCGCGGCCCACCACGGCCCGGTGCTGCTGCTTGCCCGCTCGCAGGATTCGGCCGAACGTGCCAGCGCCACCGTAGAGCGGACCCTCGACCGCCTGGGCGCCGACGTTGACCCCGAGCACGTCGAGATCGTGACCGACCCACAGGCCCTGGCGCCGGCCACTTTCGTGGTGGAGGCGGTAGTCGAGGATCACGAGATCAAGGCCGGGCTGCTGGCCGAGCTGGACCTGATCATCGGTCCCGGGGCGCTGCTCGCCAGCACAACCTCATCTCTGTCCGTCCAGCGCCTGGCCGACGCCAGCGGACGCCCCGAGCGGTTCGTCGGCCTGCACGTGTTCAATCCGGTCACGAAGATGCAGTTGGTTGAGCTGATCTTCCCCAATGTCGCTACCGAGGACACGCGGCGGCGGGCGCTCGCCCTGTGCGGGACCTTCGAGAAGACTCCCGTCGAGGTCCCCGACATCCCGGGTTTCGTGGTCAACCGCCTGCTCTTCCCCTATCTCTTCAACGCGGTCTCCTTGCTCGAAGAGACCGGCTTAGATCCGCAGGCAATCGACACCTGCATGCAGCTCGGGGCCGGCCACCCGATGGGTCCGCTGGCGCTGCTCGATTTGATCGGGCTCGACGTCTCGAAAGCGATCGGCGAGACGATCGGCGAGGCGATCCCCAACCGCATCGAGTCGCTGGTCGCCGAAGGCGCGCTCGGGCGCAAGAGCAAGCGCGGATTTCACGCTTACTGAGCGCGCGATCTGCGTTCTTCAAGAGAATTTATTTCAGGCCTCCTGACTTTTAGCTCGCCTTCATCAAGCTCGCGATACTGGTAGCTGCGACGCAGTAGTCGCACGCACACCGCCTCCTCCCAGTGCGCACGCTCCGGCCCGCTCCCCCCGCGGGCCGGACGTGTGCCTGGGGCGGTTTTCCTCGGGCTCAGTTCCTTCATCCTGGGTTTCTCTCGTCTTTCCGTACCCAGATCCGGGCGCCGCTCATGAGTCGTCGCGCTCGCGCACCTCGCGAGGGGGCATCGGTCGGCGCTCGCGAATGCGCACCGCCTCGATCCGGTTCTCCCGCACCGACTCGACCCTGATCGAGAAGCCGTCCGCGTTCACGGTGTCGCCACGCTGGGGTAAGCGCCCGAGCTCGGCGAACACGAAGCCGCCGACGGAGTTGTAGGCGTCGCTGTCGACCGGCAGATCCAGGCCGTAGTCGGCGAGATCGTTCACCGCCACATGCCCGCGCACGAACCAGTCGCCGCCGGCGAGCTGGCGCACCTCTCCCGCGGCGGGGTCGGTTTCGTCGGCGATCTCGCCCACGACCTCCTCGACGATGTCCTCGACCGTCACGATCCCCACCACCCGGCCGTACTCGTCGACGACCACCGCCAGCGAGGTGCGCTGGCGCTGCAGATCCGCGAGCAGGTCGTCGAGCGGCTTGGTCTCGGGCACGATCGGAGCGTCGTGCACGAGCGGCTCGAGCGTCGCCCGCGGGCCCTCCTCCATCAGCGTCTTGGCCAGCGAGTTGGCGTGCACCAGGCCCCTTACCCGATCGCGGTTCTCCTCCTCGGTGACCACCAGCCGCGTGTGACCGCTTGAGATGCACAGTTTCAATGCGCTCTCCACGTCCTGGGAGACGTCGACGGTGACGACCGCCGGGATCGGGGTCATCACCTGGCGAGCCTCCTGCTCGTGCAGGTGGAAGACGCCCGTCAGCATCCCCGCCTCGCCCGGGTCGATCTGCCCGCCGGCATGGGACTCGGCGATCAAACGCTTGAGCTCATCGGGCGAGCCGCCCTCCTGTTCGCGGGTCATGTCGACGCCGAGCAGCCGCAGTATCCGAGTAGACACCGCAGTGAGCACGACGATCACCGGGTGGAACAGGACCCTGAACGCCTGCAGCGGACGCGCCACCCGCCGCGCCACGGCCTCGGCGCGGTCGATCGCGTAGAACTTGGGAACCATCTCGCCGGCGACCAGCTGGACGGAGGTCACGATCAGGTAGGCAAGAATCACCGAGATCGCCACCGACACGCCGTGGCTGACCGTGGCGCCGAACGCTTCCTTCAGGATCTCCGCGAGCGCGGGCGCGCCCAGGGCGCCAATCGCGATCGAGGTCATCGTGACCCCGATCTGGACGGCCGAGATGTAGTCGTTGATGCTGTCCAACTGCGCCAACGCCAGCGCCGCGCCGCGCGCGCCTTCCTCTTGCATCACTTCCAGGCGCGCGCGTTTGGAGCGCACGAGCGCGTACTCGGCGATCACGAAGAACGCGTTCACCGCGACCAGCACGACCGCGAAGATGAGCTTCAGGCCGTTCACGCGAGCGTGTCGATGCGTGCTGCAATGCCGAAGTCGGCCTCAGTCAGGCCACCCTGCGAGTGCGTACTCAGCTCCAGACGCACCTTGTTCCAGCCATGCACCAGGATGTCCGGATGATGGTTCGCAGCCTCGGCGGCCTCGGCCACCCGGTTGACAAACGCGATCGCCTGCGCGAAGTCCACGAACGTCCACTCACGGACGATCGCCGCCCCCTCCCTGCGCCACTCGCCGCCCGCGAGGCGTTCTTCCACTTCCTGGTCGGCCAGCGTCATCGGGATAAGAGTAGGCCCTTCAGACGATGCCACCGCCGGGCGGACCTCATGGCGAGGAGCCGTCGCTCGATCTCATTCTCGCTGGGTACTGGCATTACAGTCACAGGATGCGCATTGTAAGCCTCGTCCCCCACGCCACCGAGCTGCTGTTCGCGCTCGATCTGAGCGACCAGGTCGTAGCAGTCACCCACGAGTGCGACCATCCGCCCCAGGCGACCTGCCTGCCACACATCACACGCGATGTGCTGCCCGTAGGACTGAGCGCCGCCGAGATCGACGCGGCGGTGCGTTCGCGCACCGAGCAAGGCCAGGCGATCTACGAGCTCGACGAGGACGCCCTGCGTGCACTGGAGCCGGATCTGATCGTGACACAGGCGCTCTGCCCGGTGTGCGCCGTCTCCTACGAGGACGTCGTCAAGCTCGCTGCCAAGCTGCCCTCAAAGCCCAAGGTCATCTCGCTCGACCCGCACACCTTTGGCGAGACGTTCGGCGACATACGAACCGTCGCCGAGGCGACCAATCGCCGTGAGCGCGGCATCGATCTGGTGGGAGAGATCGCCGCGCGCATCGACCGTGTGAAGCTCGCCGTACGCATGGCCGTCCGTCCCCGCGTGGTTGCCCTGGAGTGGCTCGACCCGGTGTTCGTTGCCGGCCATTGGACGCCTCAATTGATCGAGCTGGCCGGCGGCGAGGATCTGCTGGGTTTACCCGGCGAACACTCGATCACCGTGTCCTGGGAGACGGTGATCGCCGCCGCGCCGGAGATCGTGGTGGTGATGCCCTGCGGCTATGACGCGCCACGGGCCCACCTGGAGGCTCTGGAGCACGCCGACGAACTGGCCGGCATCGGCGCCCGGCGTGTGGTGGCCGTGAACGCCTCGGCCTACTTCTCCCGCCCCGGACCGCGCCTGATCGACGGGCTGGAGCTGCTTGCGCACATCTTTCATCCGCACCTCGTCGCGCGCGCCACGGGCGAGGCACTTGCTGTAGAGCTCTCAAGTGGTGGCGGTGGCGCCGGGAGCAGCGGCGATAGCGGGAGCCTCGGTGGTGGTGGCGCCGACGGCGGCAAGGCCGGCGAGCGCGTCTTGCACGCGGGCGCGCGTCATTGAGCTGGTTCGACGAGCTGGGTGGAGGCAGACGCTTCGACTTCAGTCGCCTTCGAGACCGCGATCGATCCCGCGAATGCGGCCACGCCGATCGCCACGCAGCCGGCCAGCGCGAGCGCCTGGGAGCGGTGGCGGGCGCCGAGCCGGATCACGAGCATCGCGATCGCCCCACCGATCAGGCCGCCGATGTGCCCGCCCCAGGAGATCCCGGGCAGCGCAAAGCTGATCACCAAGTTGAGCAGGATCAGACCGCCCACGCCGCTCTGCATGACCGGGATCTGCCTGGCCCGCATCTCCACGGCGGCCGCGCCCATCAAACCGAAGACCGCTCCCGAGGCGCCGACCGTCGGTGAGTGGGGTGTCACGAGCAGCGCCCCGAAGGATCCGCACAGCAGCGACACCGCGTAGATCGTCGCGAACTTCACCCGTCCCAGCGCCGGCTCGAGCATCTGGCCGAGGATGTAGAGCACGTACATGTTGAAGCCGATGTGGATCAGGTTCTCGTGCATGAAGCCGCTCGTGACGATCCGCCACCACTGGCCGTGTGCCACGCCCAGCGTGGGAAGTCCCTTGAGGCTCCCGAACAACGCACCTTCTTCGTAAACCTTGCCCGTCGGCCCCCCGCTGAATGTGAAGTTGCCCTCAGTCAGGAACACGATCACGTTGATCACGATCAGCGCGATCGTCACCTCGGGCCGGCGCTGAGTGTTGCGCAGCGTCTTCACCTGTGTCTTCTGCCGCGCGCACTCCGGGCAGCGCATCCCCACGGACGTGGTGGTCATGCAGTCGGTGCAGATCGGTCGCCCGCAGTTCGAGCACGAGACCCCCGTCTCGCGCGAGGGGTGGCGATAGCAGGTGGCCATGTCCAGGCAACTAGCCTAGCTCGGTCGGCTTCACGTCGACCTACGGAGACTCGTACGGCGCGGGCTTCGCTTCACGTCGGCCTACGGAGACTCGTATGGCGCGGGCTTCCTTACGGCGCGAGCTTCTACACCGAAGCGACGATCACCGGGCTGTGTGTCGGCTCCAGGCTGCCGCCGGCCGGCTCTTCGGTGACCAGCACCTTGCTGACGCCCTTCAGATCGCCCGGCACACCGACCGTGCCGTCGCCCTGGCCAGTGACAGAGAACAGCGCGTCGGTCGGCTTGGGCGCCTGCGAGCCGTCTTTCAGCCACACCTCATAGATCCGCCCGAGCGCGGGCGCGGGCATTCCCGTCACCTGGAGTTGCACATGCGAGCCGACTTTGCGCAGCGCCGCTGTCGCGTCGTGACCGGCGGCGGGAGGCAGGACCTGCGCCTGGATCACGCGCGTCTGCTGGCTTGAGTGAGTGTTGAGTGCCAGCGCACCGATCAGCACCCCCGCGGTCAGGGCGCCCGCGGCCGCCAGCGCCGGGAACACGCGCCAGCGCCAAGCCGGACGTGCGCGCGGGGGACGATCGGCCTCGTGGCCGGCTGCTCGCAGAAGCTCAGCCTCGCCGCGCACGACTCCCATCAACCGCCCACGCAACTCGGCCGGCGCCTGGGCGCGGGGCACGGCGATCGCCAGCGAGTCGGTCACCCCTTGTAGCTGTGAGAGCTCCGCGCGACACTCCGCGCAGGTCTCGAGATGCTCCCTGAAGGGCTCGACCTCGTGCTCATCGAGCGCGCCAAGCGCATATGCGCCGACATCGACGCCTCGCTCGCACTGATTCTCGCTCGTCGTACTCATGACAGCACCTGCATGGGACCAAGCTGCAATCGCAGCTTTTGTAGGCCGAGTCGCATACGACCCTTGATGGTTCCGATCGGTGTATCGAGCATCGCCGCGATCTCGCTGTGGCTGAAGCCGCCATAGTAGGCGAGCTCGATCACATGGCTCTGCTCGTCCGGGAGCTCATCCAGGGCCGTCCGGATCTCGCGGGCCTCGTCGCGGCGACCAACCTCATCGTCGGTGCGCTCGGGCGCCTCCAAACGCTCCTCGATGCCTTCGTCGCTGACCCTGCCACGGTCATGGACCGCGCCCCTGCGCAGCGCGTCGATCGCGCGGTTGTGGACGATCCCAAGCACCCACGTGCGCACGCTGCCGCGCGTACGGTCATAGCGCGCGCCGCTGCGCCAGGCGGAGAGGAACGCCTCCTGGACGACCTCTTCGGCGACCTGGCGCTTCCCGCACATGCGAAAGGCCAGTGAGAACGCGACGTTCGTGTGGCGCTCGTAAAGGATCGCAAACGCGGCGTCGTCGTTCTCGGTCACGAGCTGCATCAAATCCTCGTCGGCAAGACGCCTCAGTGCGGTCGAGGCAGACTCGGCGGATCGCCTGTGTCGGATCATCTCACCATAGATACGAGCCGGACGGCGCGGTGGATCAGCGGTCGCCGAGCAGCTTGCGCGTCTCGCGACGTAGATCGCGCACGGTGCGCTCAGCGCTCTTGCGTGCGCCGCTGAGAGCACCGGATGATGAGCCATGCGCCCGCCGGCGAGAGCGCAGCAGCACCAGCGCGACCCCCGCGCCGCCGCCGGCCACGAGCGCCGTCGCCGGGCGAACCCAGTTGCGTGGGTCGCGCATCGCCGAGAGCTCCCACTCCTGGAGCTCCTCAGCAGCCATCTCGGTGATGCTCTCCAGGGTGCTCTCCAGGCGCAGCGCCAGATCCTCGGGTGGCTCCACAGGCGCCAGCGCTTCGCGCAGCAGCCCCTCGAAGTTGGGCAATGCCTCACTCATCGTGGCCCTCCCCCTCCTCGCCGGAATCGTTCACGAACCCCTCCAGCTGCTTGATCGCGCGATGGATCAAAACCTTCGTCGCACCGTCGGACCGTCCCAGCGCGCGGGCGATCTCGCGGTTGTCCATGCCGAGCGCAAAGCGCATGATCAGCGCCTCGCGCCGATCCTCCGGCAGCCGCCCCACCCCGCCGAGCACGCGGGTCAGCTCCTCGCGCCCCTCGACCAGCTGCTCGGTCGTATACGGCGCAATCAGTGTGGTCGACTCGTCGATCGGCGTCGCCGGCTTGCGGGCACGGTCGCGGTAGAGGTTGGCCGCGAGGTTGTGCGCGATCCTGATCAACCACGGCCGCAGCGGCCGGCCATGCGATTGCAGCTGCGCGCGCTCGAAGTGACGGTAGGCCTGCAGGAACGTCTGCTCGGTCAGATCCTCCGCGTCGTGGTGATTGCCGATCCGGTAGTACGCGTAGCTGTACACGTCGCGCAGGTGCGCGCGATAGAGATCGGAGAACTCCGCGTCGAGCTGCACCTTGGACTTCTTCCGCTCCTGCTCCATGACCTGCTCTTCCACTCATCGCACCCTATCCCTCCGCCTCTCCCGCGCCCGTGTGACGCTCAGGCGGCGCGCGATATCTCGCGCCGTGAAACCTCGTGGATGAGCGCTGGGGGAGGAGCCTTTGCGCCACCCAGCCAGTCCCACTGCAGGCTGACGCACGCCCAGACGCGCTCGGTGACGCCGGCGGCGAGCGTGGGCGAGGAGCAGTGCTCGACCGTCGGGAAGAGCAGCGGCCGACCAACGCGGATGCGCACCTTGCGCGGACGGATGCGCCAGCCCCTGCGCACGGCGTCTGAGCCGATCACCGCGACAGGAGCCACCGGCGCGCCGGTCTCCAGCGCCAGACGCCCGACGCCACGCCGCGGTGAGCCGAGCGGCCCTGGGCGTACGCGGGTGCCCTCGGGAAACACGACCACACAGTCTCCGCGTTCGAGGATCGCGCGGGCAGTGCTCATCGCGTCCTTGTCGCCGGCGCCGCGGTCGACGGGGAAGGCACCGAGCGCGTTCAGCACCCACGCCTGCCAGCGCTTTTCGAACAGCTCGCGCTTGGCCATGTAGTAGACGGGACGGCGCACGAGCGTGCCGATCACAAAGGGATCGAGAAAACTGCGGTGGTTGGAAGCCAGCAGCAGCGGGCCCGTACGTGGCAGATGCTCGCGGCCGGTGCGCTGTAGGCGGAAGTAGAGCAGGAAGAACGGCACCAGGATCGCCCGCAGCGTCCAGTACAGGATCGGGTTCACGCCGCGCGTCAGAGTGTGCTCGCGAAAGGAGCCCAGGCTTGCCGCTCGCTCGTCCGATTGGACCCGTTCTGGCTCCTGCGGCTGGGGCCGCTCTGTGTCCAAACGATCCATGCTTGGGATACACCGCACGCAGGGACCCCGTTACAGTTGACCGACGATGGCAATCGATTACTCAAGGACGCTCCGCGGAGCGATCGCGGGCGCTCTGGCCGCCGGCGTATGGGCGGCGCAGATGCCGCTCGACAAGCGCGCCTTCGGATCGGACTTCGATGACGTCGCGCTGCTCGGCAAGGGACTCACGCGTACAGACGCCTGGCCGGCCGCCGGTTGGGCGCTGCACCTGCAGAACGGAGCGCTATTCGGAGCCGCCTACGCCAACCTCGCGCCGCGCATGCCCTTGCCCTCGTGGGCGCGCGGCCCGGTGGCGGCGAGCGCGGAGAATCTCCTCACATGGCCGCTCACGGCCCTCAGCGACCGCCTGCACCCCGCGCGCAAGGAGCTGCCGGACCTGTTTGCGAACCCGCGCGCCTTCGCCCAGTCCGCCTGGCGCCATCTGCTCTTCGGCGTGCTGCTCGGCGAGATCGAGCGGCGCCTGAACGCGCAGGAGCCGGTCGCTCCACCGCCGTCGCCCGTTGCCACCGCCTCTACCAACGGCCACGGCACGCTCGCGCACGCGATCCCCGCAGGCTGAGCGCACGGCGCCGGCGAACGCTCTGCCCGACCTCTGCTCCCGCTACCCTCGGCTTGGAATCGCGCCGGGGTAGCTCAGCTGGTAGAGCGCCTGTCTTGTAAACAGGGGGTCAGGGGTTCGAGTCCCCTCTCCGGCTCTCATACAAGCGCACCCACCCGGGGGATGCCGGAGCGTTCGAGCGCGGGACGGCGCGGCGCGAGCATCAGCCGGGCGACCTTCGGTGACACCAGGGGCTCACTCGCAGGCACACTCGCAGGCCGAGATAGGGTGCTGATTGGCCGGGCGTCCTGCGGCGAGACCGCAACTGTACGCGTGGGCTTGCGGTTCGCCGGAAAGCAAAGGACAGTCCCCAACGGCTCGGGGTCAACATCCAGCGCCGCTGACGGCTCGGGCTCGTAAGGCGGCTCGGTCGCAACCTCCAGGGCCACCGGCGACTCGAAGGCGACGGGCGACTCCAGATTGATGATGTCCGGGGCCGCGGGCGGCTCGG
>Ga0182024_10010965_pt1 | contig 18335 bp, 11 predicted proteins | sample P32metaG_FD_120480 | JGI IMG/M metagenome (GOLD analysis project Ga0182024, IMG submission 120480) | Permafrost microbial communities from Stordalen Mire, Sweden - P3-2 metaG (Illumina Assembly) | ecosystem: Environmental > Terrestrial > Soil > Wetlands > Permafrost | place: Sweden: Stordalen... | reverse complement strand
TTTTTGATTGCGTCATTGGGGTCGGTCTTGAAGATCTGCCGCAGTGGCACGACTCCAAACAGTACGGCAGCGAGCACCGAGATCAGGAACGCGACCAGGAGCAACGATGGCTGGGGCTGCATGTGGAATCGGAGCGGGTAATCGGTGGGTGGGTGCCAGTTGCCCAGGCCGCTGATGGTGACCCACGCCAAGGCGCAGGCTCCCGCACCTCCGAGGACTGAGATTGCAAAGGCCTCGACAAAGATTTGGCGGACGATGCGCCATCGGCTCGACCCAACAGCCATGCGGATGGCGATCTCGCGGGTGCGGTCTGCTGTCCGCGCGGCGAAGAGGCTGCCGAGGTTGGCGCAGGCGGCGAGGAGCACAATACCAGCGAGCCCGAACACCCCGGTCAAAAAGCCTCGCGCCGGCGCGCCGAAGAAGTCGCCCATGAGGCCTGGACGGGTCAGCTTGAATCCCATCTTCTCTTCTTCTTTTGGATACTGCCGCTGGATGTGGGTCGCGATCGCATTCAGGTCAGCCTGCACCTGGGGCATGGTGACGCCATCCTTGAGGCGCACCAGCCCCCAGACGTTCCGATCGGTCCGCGACTCAAGCCAGTTGCCTCCTCCCAGCGAGGCTATATTCGCCAGGGGAACGAAGATGTCGGGCTGCACAAATTTTTCGGTTCCGTAGAAGCCTTCGGGCGTAACGCCGACGATGGTGTATGGATGCTTGTTGAGGCGGATGATCTTTCCCACGACGTTGGGATCGCCGTTGAAATCGCTCTTCCAGGTAGCCCACGAAAGCACCGCGACCTCTGAGGCTCCGGGATGGTCGTCGTCGGCGCGCTGGAGGAGACGCCCGAGGAACGGCTTGATGCCGACGACCTCAAAGTATTGCCCGCTCACCGTGAATCCCCAGACAGGCCGGGCTGCGTCGTTGCCCTCCAGGCCGAAGCTATCGATGCCGAAGGCGGCAACAGAAGAAAACACGGTATTGCCATCGCGGATATCGCGCACTTCAGGATAGGAAAAGATCGGATAGGCCTGATCGGTGCGGCCGAGCGTCATTACCTTGTCGCCATGAGGCACATCGATTGGCCGCAGGATCAATGCCTGGACCACGGCGAAGACGATGACATTGGCGGCAATTCCCAGCGCCAGAGTGAGGACCGAGGTGAAGGCAAAGCCGGGAGAACGGCGCATCTGACGAAGGGCGAATCGCAGGTCCTGCAGCAGGTTGGTCATGGTCACCTCTGGGTGACGGTGTGGCTACATGGAAATAAATGCAACTCGATCGCCAAAGTGACGTGGATGCAATTTTACGAGAACGAAGCAACTTGGGGGATGTCGCAGGGGTATGGGAACCGGACTTTGTGTCCGGTTTCACCAAAGGGTGTCCGTGAATGAACGAAACGGCGGCGACTAAAAGGACTGATTGCCCTAGAAGGGGAGGTGGAAGACGAGGCCGCTGCTGATGGTTCCTACGGGATAGTTGTGGGCGGTTGCTCCGTAGGGATTGATGACGCCATAGCCTAGTTCGACGACGCGGAAGTCCATGAAGGGGAGGACTCTGAGATCGACGCCGGCGAAGCCCTGGACCTGGAAGTTGTTGTGCAGGATGATGCTGTTTCCAGTGATGCCGCCGGTGGAGGTGATGCCTTGCTCGTTATAGAGGAGGCCATAGTTGGTGCGCGCGATGCCCGCCGAACCCTGGATGTACGGTCTGAGGGCAAGAATAGGAGTGTGGAAGACGGCGCGAACACCGGCGAGACCAGAGTAGAGACGGGCGCCGCCGCCGTTGTAGTCGCTATAGGCGCCTCGTTTGACGGAGGTGAGAGTTCCGCGGAGGTCGGCGCCGAGCCTGACTGGGCCGAGCTTGAGGAAGTCATAGTAGACGCCGCCAGTTCCGCCCAGGGGAAGCACGCTGTCGTTGCGAGCCCCAAGGTTATTGCTGTCGGGTTCGGGAGAGGAGGCAATGCCGGTGAGGCGGTCGACGGAGACTGTGCCATAGACGCCGAATTGGGCGTGGGCGATGGTGGTAGTGGCGATGGCTGTGGCCAGGAGGAGGACTGCCTTACGGAAGATCATTACGGTTAGTTTACCCGTTTGGCGGGATGATGTTCGACGGGTGGGTGAGAATTGTCACGGGAGAGATTGCTATGGGTGGTTTTTTCTGAGGACCCAGGTGGTCATGCAGCGCTGGTTCTGGACGACGGTCGTCTTGATCGGGTCGACGAGGTGGGCGGCTAGTTCGGCGGTGAGTTCGAGGAGAAGGGACTCGGCGAGGAGGTAGCGCTCTTCGCCATCGGGGGAGAGGAAGCGTCGGCCGGAGAGGCGCTGGTGCTGCATGCCGATGGTGGAGGCGAGACGGCAGAAGAAGAGACCGCCGGGCTTGAGCGCGCGCCAGGCTCCGTGCAGCATGGCGGTGAAGTGCGCATCGTCGCGGGCGAAGTGGAGGACGGCGCTGAGGAGGACAACGTCGGCGAAGGCGCTGGGGAAAGACATGGCTTCGACGGGTTCGACGCGGAAGTTTTCCGCTGGGAGGGTTGGGGCAAGGGCTGCGGCGAGAGCGCGTACCTGCTCGACGGCGGAGGGGTTGGCGTCGGCGGCGAAGACCTCATAGCCTTCGCGGAGAAGATAGATGAGGTTGCGGCCGCCGCCACAGCCGGCTTCGAGGATGCGCATGCCGGGGCGAATGTTGCCGCGGAGGAGCTGGTCGAAGAGGTAGATGTCGATGCGGCCGAGTTGCTCTTGGAGCGAGGACATGATTAGTGGGGGTGGACGGCGAGGAATTTCTTGTATTCGGTGTCGAGACCGGTGACGAGAGATTCGACCAGGACGAGTTGTCCCTGGAGGACTTCGATGCGCTCCTTGATGGATTGGTCCTGTCGTGAGGCTGCAGCGGGATCGGTGACGTCTGCGTTGAGGAACGGGCCGATGCTGACGATGGCGTCTCTGACGGCTTGCTTCTGGGCTACGTCGAGGTCATCCTGCAGGCTGTAGAGAGCGGCATACTCCTGGGCGCGGGCGTAGGGCATGTAGGAGAGCGCGCCGGTGCTTTGCGCGGTCTTCCAGCTTACGTCATCGAAACCGACGAGATGAAAGTTGACCGACATGTGCTGGCCGGTCTTTGACATGGGATCTTTGATCATCTGATCGAGGACAACGACATCGTGCTTGAGGACGGACTGCTGGTTGTGCACGTCGGCAATGACACCTGCGAGTCCGCTCTCGTTGGATTGAATCTCGTTGTGGAGGCTGGCTTCGGCTTCGTGGACGAGATGGCGGTGGTGCTGCCATTCGACGCAGCCCTCGAGGCTGAGGGCGATGAGCAGGCCGATGGTGATGGTGGTGAGATGGAGGAAAAAATCGCGCCAGCCGTGAATCGGCTCATGAGGGGGATGGACATCGATCACGGGAGCAACCTCGTCGAGATTCATTGATGCCTAGCGTAGCAAAGTTGGAGGGAGCGAGGTTGGTGGACCGCGAGCTACCGTCGTTTCATGGCCATCTTTCGTTGTATTCAAGATTTTGGCGGGGTGGTACTCTGGCAAACGTTGAATTCGCAACTAATTTTTGAGGCGACAGTTTATGGCCAGGATCAAGTATTTCGCAGCCGCTCTCGTTGTCATAGCCTGCGCCGGAAATGTACCGGCGAACAATGCAAATGCCGCTGACACGGCTGAAAAGACCGCTCCGGCCGCACCTACAAAGGATGCACTCGTGACGCTCGAAAAGAGTGCATACGAGGCCTGGAAGTCTAAGGATGCGAAGTTCTGGGACACATTTCTTTGGGACAAGTTTGTCGGCTATGGTTCGTCTGGCAAGCTCGATAAGGCATCAGCGACGAAGGAATACACTGGCGCCGATTGCGAGATCAAAAGTTACGCTCTGTCCGACGAGCAGATGAAGCCGCTCGGTACGCATGCGGCGCTGATCACCTATAAGGCAACTGTTGACGGCACATGCGGCGGACAAAAGGTACCGGCTAAGAGTTGGGTGGCGACCGTATACGTTCGCGACGGTGATCAATGGAAAGGAGCCTTCCACGCGCAAGATGCAATTATCGATCCAAAAGCGGCGGTCGCAAAACCGGCTGACGAGAAAGAAGCGCCTAAAAAGGATGAGGCTAAACCCTCTGCTCCAGATGCCAGCACCGATGCCATGCTCGCAGTGGAAAAGGCTGTCTGGGAAGCCTGGAGAGCACACGACGGCAAAAAAATTGAGGAACTGACGGCCAGGGATATTTCATTTATCAATATTTTCGGCACCTACTTCGCAACCAAGGCCGATGCATTAAAGGACTGGACGGGGCCCGGATGCGATGTCAAGAGCGTTAGCGTCACTCACGCGGTGGGCACCATGCTCTCGCCGACAGTCGGCATCCTGACATTTAACGGTGCTGCCGACGGCACCTGCTCCGGCCAGACGCTTAAATCTGTTATTTGGGGAACGTCGATCTATGTTAAGGACGGCAATGCGTGGAAATGGGCCTTTGGCATAAATGTACCCTCACGCCCGGAAGGCGGCTAGAGGCCGCTTCGTTTTGAGCTAGGCGCGGCCGCGGGCGGAGTTTGGCGGCGGCGGGTAGTTGGGTCTCAGCTTCGTCGGGGGCGGGGTAGCGGGTTCGAGGTCGATGGGGCGGTGGGTTGCTACCATGTCGGCGACGGCGTATTTGAGGGCTTCGACGCCTTCGCCGGTGACCGCGGAGATGGCGTAGAAGGGGAGCTTGCGGCGCTTGGCCATGGCGGTGAGCTTCTTGAGCTTCGCCGGATTGGCTACGTCGGACTTGGCGGCGACGAGGATGGTGGGCTTGGCGGCGAGGGCTGGGTCGAAGCTTTCGAGTTCGGCGGTGATGACTTTGTAGTCGGCGACGGGGTCGGGACGATCAGTTCCCTCTGCGGCGCTGGAGTCGGAGACGTCGACGAGGTGGACGATGACGCTGGTGCGCTCGATGTGGCGGAGGAACTGGATACCGAGACCGGCGCCGAGGTGTGCGCCTTCGATGAGACCGGGGAGGTCGGCCACGGTGTAGGAACGCTCGTGGGGCCATTCGCCGACGGAGACCACACCCAGATTTGGTTCGAGGGTGGTGAAGGCGTAGTTGGCGATCTTGGGTTTGGCGGCGGAGAGGCGAGAAATGAGTGTCGACTTGCCGACATTGGGATAACCGACGAGGCCGGCATCGGCTAAGAGCTTTAGTTCGAGGCGGTAGCTGCGCTCTTCCCCGGCGCGGCCGAGCTCGTGCTCGCGCGGGGCCTGGTGGGTGCTGGTGGCGAAGTGCTGATTGCCACGGCCGCCGCGACCACCTTTGGCGATGACAATGGTCTCGTCGGGATGGGCGAAGTCGTGGATGAGCTCGCCGGTCTGGTCGTCGTAGAGGAGGGTGCCGACGGGGACTTTGAGGGTGGTGGATTCGCCTGCGTATCCGGAGCAGTTGGAGCCGAGGCCGTGGCCTCCGCGCTGGGCCTTGTGCTCGGGGTTGAAGCGGAAGTGGACCAGGGTGTTGTGGCTGAGCGAGGAGGACATGAGCACGTCGCCGCCGTGGCCACCATCGCCGCCGGAGGGGCCGCCTTTGGGGACGAATTTTTCGCGGCGAAACGCCATGCAGCCGTTGCCGCCGTCGCCGGCCTTGATGCGGATTCGTGCTTCGTCAATAAACATTATTTATTCAATATCCAGTGTACTAGGATGTGCGCTAGACTGCAGACACAGCACAGATTCCTGATAGCGCGTGGACCGTTTATGGGTGGCGGCGACGACGCAGCGACCACGCGACAGGATTGCCCCAGGCACTTCGCTGGCGGCGTAACCGTATGTTAACCGAGGCGTGAGAGCTTCAATACAGATCCATTGAAACCGAATGTCAGGCGCGGAATGAAAATGTGCGCTTGCCGACGGCGAATAAATTGAGGAGACCAAGTGATAAAGGTGATGAGAGTTCTGTTACTGGCGGTAGTTTGTCTGGTGGCGATGCCAATGTTGTCGCAGTCAACCACGCAGGGCGCGATTGGTGGAACGGTATTCGATGCGACTGGCGCGGTAATCGGCAAGGCGACGGCGACGATCCACAACGATGGCACGAACGCCGAGACTGTGGTGACCGCGGACGACAGCGGCTTCTTCAATGCTCCGCTTCTGGAGCCTGGAACCTACACCGTGACAATCTCAGCGACGGGCTTCGGCACTATTGTGGAGCAGCACGTTCTTGTGCAGGTTGGCCAGTTGACGACGCTGATGCCACACCTGACGACCGGCAGCGCGGAACAGACCGTAACGGTCTTAGCCGATAGTGTGACGCTGAACTTTCAGAGTCCGGATCTGACATCGACCTTGTCGCGCAGCGCTGTCGACAATATTCCGGTTCAGAACCGTCGCTGGTCGGCTCTCGCTCTCACGACACCAGGCGTCGTTGCCGATTCCAGCGGATTTGGCCTGATTAGCGTCCGCGGCATGAGCACCCTGCTGAACAACGTCGAAATCGACGGCGCTGACGACAACCAGGCTTACTTCTCCGAGGAGCGCGGACGTACGCGCGAGGGGTACTCGACTTCATCGAACGCGGTTCAGGAGTTCGAAGTAAATACGGGAGTGTACTCGGCGCAGTATGGCCGGGCAGCCGGCGGCGTCATCAACTCGGTCACCAAGAGCGGCGGGAACGTCCTGCACGGGGAGCTGTTCTTCAACGACCTCGACAAGGGGTTCGGCGCCTATGTTCCCGGCTCTGTCAGCCCCGCCAATACGCCGCTCAAGCCGAAGGATTTGCGCAAGATCTACGGCGGTTCGCTCGGTGGCGCCCTCATCAAGGACAAGCTCTTCTGGTACTACACCTATGACCAGTTGACGCACATCAACCCAGGCATCTCCAAGGCGGCCAGCTATGGGACTGCGAACGGTCAAACCACAGGCAGCTTCCTGGAGCAGCCGGATCCTACCGTGACAACCTGCACCAAATCGTCAACCGGCGCGGTAACCGTTAGCGGCACGACCCCCATCCACGCCGCGCTGGATGCGCAGGTCTGCGCGTTTGCGCTGCGCCAGGGTCTCAGCTACACGGCTGGAGCTGTTGCCTACAACGCTGGAGTGCAGAGCCTGACGACCGATCTTGGCACCGTCCCGCGCGCCGGCTATCAGGAGATCAATACTCCAAAGCTCGATTGGCAGGTCAACGGCAAGAATCGCGTCAGCTTTCTCTTCCATCGCCTTCGCTGGGATGCCCCGGGCGACGTTCAGACAAGCTCCAGCGCGTCGTACTCCGTGGACGCGTTTGGCACCGACTTCGTCAAGCTCGACTATGGTTTGACCAAGCTGGAGAGCCAGATCAGCTCGAAGCTCACCAACGAACTGCTCTATCAATACAGCCGGGAGTTGAACGACGAAGGCCAGCAGCCCTACAGCGCTTACACCGTGAATAATCTGGTTGCGCCGGGCGGAAGCGTCGCTGGTGTAGCCCCCAACGGACCGGGCGGCACCATTCCCTACATCGGCCTCGACACGGCCATCGGCTTCAACATGGGGTCGCCGTACTACTCCTATCGCATCGCCGACCCCGATGAGCGCAAGTGGCAGGTCGAGGACGTGCTGTATTACACCCTGGGCAATCACAGTATCCGCGTTGGCGGCGACTTTGTTCACAACACCGACCTGGTCAAGCAGGCACCGTACTACTATGGCGACTACACCTACAGCAGCGTTGCGAATTATCTCTCCGACCTGGCGTCGAAGGGCAAGCCGGGAACCTGTAACGCTGCGGGAAGCGGCGTAGCAATCACGGGTGGGGCTTACGGGTGCTACTCCACTGCCTTTCAGGACTTCGGAGCAACCACGTTCGCCATTGCCACGATGGATTACGCGGGCTTCGTTCAGGACAACTGGAAGATTACGCCGCGTCTGACGCTTGAGCTTGGCTTGCGCTACGACTATGAATCTCTGCCCGCTCCACCCGCGAACCTGACGACCGCGACCGGATCGTTTGTCCCGTATGCCGGTCTCACAAACGCTCCCAGCGACAAGAACAACTTCGGTCCGCGTATCGGCTTCGCCATGGATGTGTTCGGAACGGGAAGCACGGTGCTGCGTGGCGGATACGGTCTGTACTACGGCCGCATCCTGAATGGCACGGTCGAGAGCGCACAATTCGCCTCGGGGAGCCCGAACGGTCAGTTTGGAATCCCATCCACCAAGCCGACTGCGGCCGGCGCTCCGATCTTTCCTTTCCCTTTCACCGCCGGCAGCGGTTCGAAGCCGTCGTCCTTCTTCCTCGCGCCCAATCTGCAGAACCCGCAGGTTCACGAGGTCGACCTGCAGGTCCAGCAGCAACTCGGTAAAGGCACCGTCTTCCAGATCAGCTACATGGGAGCCCTGGGTCGCGAGCTCCCCAACTTTCTCGACGTGAACCTGGCGCCCCCCACGACCTCTGCAACGGTCACGATCGGCGCCCCTACCGGCGGTACCTCCACTGGGCCTCTTCCAGTCGGAATGAGTTATTCCGTTCCGACCTTTACCGGATACATCAATCCGAACTTCGGGAACATCACCGAGGTCGTCAGCAACATCAACTCGAGCTACAACGGTATGACGGCGGAGATCCAAAACCGCTCCATCCGCGGCGTGCAGTTCGACGCGAACTACACCTGGTCGCATGCGCTGGATTTCAACCAGAACGCATCCACTACCACCAGTATCAACAACTGGCTTAACCCTTACGGATCGGCCCGACAGAACTACGGCACCTCGGGGTTCAACGTCGGCAACCGCTTTGTGGGATATGTGCTTTACACCGTCCCGGGGATCTCTTCCGGCAGCATGCTCAAATACCTGACCAACGGCTGGAGCATCAACGACACCTTCCAAATGCAGAATGGCCTGCCCTACTCGGCGCTCATCGGCAAAAACTTCAACTCCTCGGGCGCGCTCAACTCCTCATGGAACGGTGCCCCGAGCGTCTTTTACCTGCCGCCGATCGGCATCAACACCTACCAGGTGCCACGGGCGATCGTCGACGATGTTCGTGTGCAGAAGGGATTCAGGATAGCCGACCGCTATGATCTGCAGTTGAATGCCGATATGTACAACGTCGCCAATAAGCAAAACTTCAGCACCTCGGACATCAGCACAACGGCATATAACTTCTCGGGCACGGCGACTGCGACCGGCAACACGCTCACCTACGTGCCCCAGACTGCTCCCAACACGGGTTTCCAATCCCACTCCACCGCGAACGACAGCGGCTTTCTTTACACGCCGCGCGAGTTTCAGATTGGAGCGCGTCTGGAGTTCTAGTTCAGGCGAACCTAGGGCGGCGGCTTCGGCTGCCGCCCTTTTCTTTGGGCTAACACTGGTGTGGGCTTTCCTAATTTGGGAAAGTTCGTTAGTCTGCGGCTAATCCCTTATTGACTTTGGCGCATTGCCGGGGTGTACGACTGCAATGCGCTGTCCCGAGAATTGGGAGTGAATGTGAGCTGAATCTTCGATCTTCCCGTGGTTGCGGCGTAGAGCGGTACAAGTTTCCAAGGGAGAATGCATGTTGTTTTGCCGTGGTCGCGTGAGGGTTGGCGCGATCGGTTTGAAGCTGAAGACAGTCGTGATGTGCCTGCTGCTGGGGTGCGGCTCCGCCGGTGTGACGCGCCGCGCGTGGGCGCAGACGTCGGTGGATGGGGCGATCACCGGCTTTGTCGTCGATGCGAGTGGTGCTGCACTTGGCGGGGCTGTGGTGCAGGTGCTGGGGGTTTCAACGGGCCTGACGATGCGGACGACGACGGGAGGCAAGGGGGAGTTTGTCGTGGCGCGGGTGCCCGCCGGAACGTACCAGGTGACAGTGGAAGATGCGGGATTTGCGCGGCTAACGCTGGATGGGGTGGTCGTGGAGGTTGGGGGCGTGACTTCGGTGGAGGCCCGGCTGCGTGTTGGCGGGGTGACGACGTCGGTGACGGTGACGGCGAGCCCGGATGTGCCGCCGGCGGTGAGCGTCGATGATGCGTCGAGCGCGGCGGTGGCGAGTACGGTGACCTCCGGCGAGATTGAAAGCCTGCCGGTGAATGGGCGGCGATGGCAGACGTTTGCGCTGTTGACACCAACGGTGAATGCGGATCCGGAGGGCGTGGGGCTGCTGAGCTTTCGCGGCGTGCCTTCGACGCAAAACAGCAGCCGGATCGATGGCGGCGACGACGATCAGAGCTTCGGCGCGGTGCCGCGGGGGACGGGTGGAGACAGTGGCCCGGAGTTGGAAGACGCGGTGGAGGCGGGGTCTCCGGGACGTGTGGGCGTGGCGGCTGCGAACGGCGGGGGCGGGTACGCGAGGCACGCGGGAATGGCTTCGACGTTTTCGCAGGAAGCGGTGCGGGAGTTTCGCGTGAGTGGCCAGAACTACTCGGCGCTGTATGGGCATGCCGCGGGAGGGATCGTCACGACGGTGTCGAAGAGTGGAACGGACACGCTGCATGGGACGGGATTTTATCTGTTGCGCGCGAGTGCGCTGGGGGCGACCAATCCTTTTTCCTATGCGAGCAACTATGTCGACGGCGTGGTGACGGGTGGGTTGGTGAAGCCGCATGATGTGCGGCAGCAGTTTGGCGGGAGCGTCGGCGGTGCGGCGGTGCGGGACAAGCTGTTTTACTTTTATGCGTACGACCAGCAGTTGCGGGACTTTCCTGCGATCTCCACGCCGCAGGATCCGAATTTCTTTGCCCTGACTGCGACGCAAACAGCGCTGCTGGGGAATCGCGGAGTCTCGTCAGCGAAGGTGAATACAGCGTTGAACTATCTGGACAGCCTGACGGGAACGGTGGCGCGGCGGCAGGACCAGACGGTGAACTTCGGCAAAGTAGATTGGCAGGCTTGGCAGCATCATCGACTGAGCGTGCAATACAACCGGGCGCGGTCGAGTGCGCCGGGTGGAGTGAGGTCGTCTCCTGTAGTGGACTTGGGGGCGGGCAGCCTGGGGAGCAGCTATGCCAGGATCGATACGGTGCTGGGACGGTGGTTGTGGACCGCGAGGCCGAAGCTAAGCAATGAACTGCGGGTGCAGTATGGGCGGGACTTTCAGTATGAAGAGGCGGGGAAGCCTCTGCCGCAGGAGCCGGCGATCGGGCCCGGTGGATATGCTCCCGAGGTTGCGATTGGGCCGGATGGATTTACGTTTGGCACGTCGTCGTCGCTGGGGCGGAAGGCGTACCCGGATGAGAACAAGGTTGAGGTTGCCGATATTTTGACGTGGGTGCGGGGACGGCATCAGGTGCAGGCGGGAGGCGATGTCAGCTTCGTGCATGACTACATCGATGCGCTCAGCAATGTGGAGGGGGCGTTTCACTATGACAGCGGAACGACGTCGGGGCACGCTGGCGGCCTGGTGGACTGGATCACGGACTACACCTTCAACGTGAATGCCTATCCGAATGGCGGATGTCCGTCGATTTTTTCCGCGGTGCATGATTTCTGCTTTCGCTCGTATACGCAGAGCTTCGGGCAGTCGGCGGTGACGTTTGACACGCAGGAGTGGGCGGGGTTTGTGCAGGACAACTGGCGGCCCAGAGCGGGGCTCACGGTGAATGCGGGGCTGCGGTATGAATACGAGTTTCTGCCGCTGCCGCAGCAGCCGAACGGTGCTCTGGACGCGGCGTTTGGGAGCGTGGGAGCGACGAGCGTGTTTCCTGAAGACCGGAACAACTTCGGTCCGCGCGTGGGGGTGGCGTGGCAGCCTTACGGTGAAGGGCGTGGCGTGGTGCGGGTGGGGTATGGGCTCTTCTATGGGCGGCTGGCGGGGGCGACAGTGCGGAGTGCGCTGGTGAATACGGCGACGAATCTTTCAACAACGCATGTTTTAATCTTACCGACGACGATTACAAATTGTCCGCAGGTGGCGACGAACCAGGGTTTTGGCTATGTCTGCTCGTACGTGACGCCGCCGCCGGCTGCGGTGGCTACTACGACCTCGGCGGTGGTGTTCGATCGCAGGTTCAGGCTGCCGGAGGTGCAGCAGGCCAGCATGACGGTGGAGCGCGAGGTTGGCGCAGGCGTGGTGGGAAGCGCGACATATCTGCTTAATCTTGACCGTCAGCTACCGAATTCGACCGACATCAATATTGCTCCGTCGACGGATACCAAGGTGTTTCAACTTCAGGGTGGGACTGGAGCGGCGGGCGTGCAGGATGGAGAGACGTTCGTTCTGCCGGTTTATTCGGAGCGGGTAAACACAAGCTATGGGCCGGTAACGGACATTGTTTCGAACGTGAATGCGAGCTACAACGCGCTGGTGATGGAGGGGCGGCGGCGCAGTCGCGGGGGCATGGAATTTCGGGCGAGTTGGACCTGGGCGAAGGCGATCGACTTTGGGCAGGTTGGCGCGACGCCGAGGACCAATGCGCAGTTCGACCCGTTCGACCTGCGCTACGACAAAGGATTGTCCGCGTTGAACTTTCCGCACAAGGTGCAGGCGAGCGTTGTGTGGGCGCCGATGCCGGACAGCGATCGGCGGTGGGTGAGGACGGCTGTGCGTGGGTGGGCGGTTGCGCCAATTTTTATTGAGACGAGCGGGCGGCCCTACAGCCTCGACATCTTTGGAGGCACCCGGCTGACCGGCGGCCACGAGAGCATCAATGGTTCGGGCGGCGCGGTGTATCTGCCGACGGTGGGGCGGAATACCCTGCGACTGCCGGATTCTGCGCATCTCGATCTGCGGATCAGCCGCGCTGTGCATGTGACGGAGCGAGTGCGGATGCGCGGGACGGTGGAGATCTTCAACCTGACGAATCGAGTAAACTACTCGGCGATATCGCAGAGGGCATTTCTTGTCGGCACGGCGGTGAACGGGGTGACACCGCTGGTGTTTCAGAATGCCGCTACGGTCGCAGCCGAGGGGTTGAACGTGCAGCCGTTTGGAACGTTCACGGCTGCGGCGACGGGCCAGGCACAGGAGCGTCAGGTACAGCTTGGGTTGCGGCTCGAGTTCTAAGGAAGCTGTTTATAAAAACTGATGTCCTGCCGGACGGGCCCACTGCGCGTGGGGCGGCCACTTCGTGGCGTGTATACCGGTCTCACAAGGGCAATCGATTGTGGTCCTCCCGTTGGTCGGAAAATGATGATCCCGACCAACGGGAGGGGCCAAAGCTTCTGATCCACCCAAACAAGTTAAGAAGGCGTGCGAACGCCCGCCCCACGCGCAGTGGGCCCGTCCGGCAGGACATCAGCTTTAGGTTCTAAAGCAGCGACGCGGGCGGTACGCTGAGGCGTAAGCTGCATCGTAGAGACAGTTAGCTTTGCAAGGGAAGTGGTTATGGGCCTGATTGAGGTCATTGCACATCATGGGTATGCAGTGACGGTGATTGTGTTGTTCCTGGCATCTGCTGGGTTGCCGTTGCCGGTCTCGATTACGCTGCTTGCCGCGGGGGCGGCGTCGCAGCATGGGCTTCGGCTGGGCGTTGTGCTGCCGCTAGCGTGTCTCGCGGCAACGTGTGGAGATACTCTCCTCTACTTTGGCGGACGGTATACCGGGTGGTGGCTGCTGTCTGGGATGTGCCGGATGTCGATGGATCCGGAGCGATGCATCTTCAACTCGGCGGGTTACTTCTATCGCCGCGGAGCGAAGACGCTGCTGTTGGCGAAGTTCATTCCGGGATTGGGGGCGATGGCGGCTCCGCTGGCCGGGTCGCTCAATATGCGCTTCTGGCGCTTTTTCCGGCTGGATGCAGTAGGAGTGCTGCTTTACTGCTCAGTGTGGACGCTGACCGGTTATGTCTTCAGTGGATTCATTCGCGAAATTGCCAGTTTGATTGGGCGCGCCAGCAATGCGGCGTTTCTGCTTGTTCTGCTGCTGGTGATTGGATACGCGCTGGCGTTGTTGACGTTTACGCTGCGCGCGCGACGCTTTAAGCAGATTGGCCGAGTTGACGCCGTCACACTGCATGAGCGTCTGCAGTCGATGACGCCGGACAAACTGGTGATTATTGCGGATGTCCGCAGCCACGGCTACTACAATCCGGGCATGCAGCGGATCAAGAATTCCATTCGGGTTGAGCCGCACCGTCTGAAGGAAGAGATTGAGGCATTGCGCGAGTTTATGCAGCCGGAGTGCGAGATCTATTTGTACTGCAGTTGCATTCGCGATACGACGAGTGTGCGGGTGGCGCATATGCTGCTGCAGGAGAACTGCAAGACGCAGGTGATTACTGGCGGGATGAAGGCCTGGGTCAAGGCAGGGGGCGCTCTGGAGATGGTGCCTGCCAGGGATATACAGCATTTGCCGCGGTTTGAGTAGGCGGCTGGTTCAGTGTTGCGAGAGGGACAGCGTGTTGCCGTCGGGATCGAGGAACCAGGCGACTTTAGGGCCGTCTGGGGCGGTCCAAACTCCATCTTCGCTCTGCTCCAGGAATCCGTAGCGCGTGAACTGCAGTCCCTTGCTCGTCAATTCAGCTACGGTCCGGTGAATATCGTTGACCTGCCAGCCGAGTATGGTGAAAGGCGCGGGGGTGAACTCGCCGACGCGAGCGATGCGGACCATGGTTCCGTTCGCGTCCATGACGAGGGCGAAGGAGTCGTCGCTGACGAATCGCATACCGATTAGCTCTTCGTAGAAAACGCGGGCGCGGGCGGCGTCTTTGGTGGGGATGAAGGCGATGAGGGGATTCTGGGCGATCATAGGGACCTCGCTGGAGAGCCAGTGTAGCTGAAGGCGCGTTGTGGCTTGCGACTTATTTCTGGAGTGAAGCGAGAGCGTCGAGGACAGCTTCCTGCAGCGCGATGCGATGGTCGGAGTAGGAGTGGTCCGTGGCCATGTGGATTGTGTTCACGTTGGTGTTGCCGACGCGGTGGAGAGCTTCGACGAGTGCGTCGTTCGTGGGGGCGAGGCCGTCGTCTGAGGTAAGGACGAGCATGGGGCGGGTGGCTAGCTTCGGGGCGAGGCTTACGAAGTTCCATCTCGCGGCGTTGTCGATGACTTCGCGGGCGAGGCTGTCGGGGGTGCAGCCGGCGAGCGGGGCCATGCCCTCTTCAGCAAGACCGGCGGCGAGCCGTTTCATAGCTGCGTCGCGCTTGTCGGCGGGAAGGGATTGCAGACGGCTAGCATTGAAGTCGGCAGCCGAGATGGTCACGATGGCCTTGATGGCGGGGTCGTTCGCGCCGGCCTGGAGCGCCATGAGGCCGCCCATGCTGTGACCGGCGAGGACGATGAAAGCAGGGTCGGCGCGGAGCTTTTTGGCGTTGGCGGGATCGCGCATGTAGGCGATCGCGGAGTGCGTGTCCTCGATGGAGTGAGTGAAGGAGAAGTCGCCGGGTGAGCCCCAGGAGCCGCGGTAGTCGAAGTAAAGAACGTCCCAGCCTGCGCGGCGAATGGTCTGCGCGAGGTCGAGATTCTTCTCGTTGCCGGGGAAGCCGTGAAGGAGGATGACGACCGGATGCGGTCCAGCTCCTGCGGCCACGTAAACGAGTGCGTTGAGCAGCGCGCCGTGACTCGGCAGCTGGAATGTCTCGATTGCGGCTGGATTTGCTTTGTCTGGTGCCGGGTCCGCGATGATCGCAGAAGAAAGCTGCTGAGCACGGAGAACGATACTGAACGGGGCGCAGAGAAGCGCAGACGCAGCGACGAGATGAGTTAGGCGCATGGCTGATTGTTCTTCGAGTTGCGTGGTTTGTAAAGAAAAAGCAATCGAAAGCCTAAAATGGACGAGTGAGTTTTTCGGAACAGTTCGATGTGGTTGTGGTGGGCGCTGGGCACGCCGGGTGCGAGGCTGCGATGGCGGCGGCGCGGATGGGTCTGCGTACGGCGATCTTTACGCTGAACCTTGATTTGATTGCACAGATGAGCTGTAATCCAGCGATTGGCGGGATCGCCAAGGGACACCTGGTGCGCGAGGTGGATGCACTGGGTGGAGTGATGGGCGAGGTTGCGGATGCCACGGGGATCCAGTTTCGGCTGCTGAATACTTCGCGCGGGCCGGCGGTTTGGTCGCCACGGGCGCAGTGCGACAAGGCGCTGTATCGCGTGAAGATGCGCGAGGTGCTGGAAGGGCAGAAGAATCTTTTTATCAAGCAGGCTGAGGTGGTGGACCTCCTCATCGAACAAGTGGACGGTGGCCGAGTTGTGCGGGGGCTGAAGCTGCGGGATGGGCGCGTGATTCATGCGGCGGCGACGATTGTTACTACGGGCACGTTTCTGAATGGACTCATTCATTGCGGGGAGCAGCAGTACACAGCAGGGCGCAGCGGCGAGCCGGCGAGCGTGTTGCTGGGTGAGGCGTTGAAGCGCCTGGGGCTGCGTGAGTGCCGGCTGAAGACAGGGACGCCGCCGCGTCTCGATGGACGCACGATCGACTGGAACCAGTTTCAGGAGCAGCCGGGCGATGAAGATCCGACACCGTTCAGCTTTCGGACGAAGTCGATTCCGCTGCGGCAGATCATGTGCCACATCGCGCATACGACGCCGGAGACGCTGCGGTTGATTCGCGAAAACGTGCATCGCTCGCCCATGTATACCGGACAGATCGAGGCGATTGGGCCGCGCTATTGTCCGTCGATTGAAGACAAGATCGTGCGCTTCCCCGAGAAGACGCGGCACCAGTTTTTTCTTGAGCCCGAGGGCTTGAACACGCATGAGGTCTACATCAACGGCATGAGCACGAGCCTCCCGATGGAGATCCAGGCGGCGATGGTGCGGTCGATTCCTGGGCTTGAGAATGCGGAGATGCTGCGGCCCGGGTATGCGATTGAATATGACGCGATCGACCCGACGGAGCTTGATCGCACGTTGCGGGTGAAGTCGTTTGCGGGGCTTTATCTTGCCGGGCAGATCAATGGAACGAGTGGGTATGAAGAGGCGGCGTGTCAGGGGCTGATGGCGGGGATCAATGCGGCGCTGGCGGTGCGTGGCGAGGCGGCGTTTACGCTCGACCGGACCGAGGCGTACACCGGAATTTTGATCGACGATCTGATCAGCAAGGGGACGAATGAGCCGTACCGAATGTTCACTTCGCGGGCGGAGTTTCGGTTGCATCTGCGGATCGATAATGCCGATCGCAGGCTGACTCCGCATGGCCGGCGGCTGGGACTGATCGACGACGCAGCCTGGGCGGACTATGAGGCGAAGCAGGCTCGCGCGGTGGCGTTTGAGAAGCTGCTGGCGACTGCGCGGGTGCGGGCGGAGGAACTGCCGGAACCTCTGCTGGCGCGGCTCGACGGCGACGTTGCGAGTGTGAGTGGGCAGACGTTCGCGCAACTGCTGAAGCGGCCGGAGGTTCCTATTGAAGAACTGGCTCTCTTGCTTCGCGAGCGGCTGGCGAACGAAGGCGCGGTGCTGGCGGAGTGGGTTGCGGCGATGGATTCTGCGGGCGGTTCGCGGCTTCCAGCCTGGGTTCGCAACGAGATGAAGACGGTGGAGACGGAGATCAAATACTCCGGCTACCTCGACCAGCAGCGGCGCACGATGGAGAAGATGCGCAAGGCGGAGAAGCGTACGATTCCCGCATGGTTCGACTACGCTGCGGTAAGTGGCCTGTCTACGGAGATGAAGCAGACGCTGACGCGGGTGCGGCCGCAGACGCTGGGGCAGGCCAGTCGCATCGCAGGAGTGACGCCGGCGGCGGTCAGTTTGATCCATGTTTATATAGAGATTCAGGGCCGCGCGCGCGTCGCTTAGCGGCTGCCAGCATAGGACGCGAGCGGATAAGGGTGATTCCTCTGCTCGAATGTAACCGCAGGAGTTCTTTCCGCGTCCAATGCCTGAATGGACTGGAGAAATGCGATGACGGCTGGCGTACGGGCAGTATGGATTGGGCTGGGTATCGTGGTGGTTGCTGGCCTGCTCACTGCGGGCGGGAGGAGGATGCTGATGGGAACAGTGATGGGAGCAGAGGCGACGCGGAAGGAGCCGATCCCGGCTCCAGCAATCGACGAGCCGCAAGGCACCGCGAAGCACGAGACGGCGGTGTTTGCAGGAGGCTGTTTCTGGGGCGTGCAGACCACCTTTCAGCGGATCAAGGGTGTGACCGCGACGACAGCAGGCTACTCCGGTGGCTCGGCGGCGACCGCCACCTACGACCAGGTCTCGTCGGAGTCGACGGGGCATGCGGAGTCGGTCAAGATCGTCTTCGACCCCGCGCGGATCAGCTTTGGCACGCTGCTGCGGGTGTTCTTCTCTGTGGTGGCCGATCCGACGCAGTTGAATCGGCAGGGGCCCGACGTTGGAACCTCCTACCGGTCGGTGATCTTCTACACCAGCCCGGAGCAGCAGAAGATTGCGACGGCTTACATCGCGCAGTTGGATGCGGCGCACGTGTTTCCGAAGAAGATCGTGACGGAGGTTACGCCGCTCAAGGCGTTCTACGACGGCGAGGACTATCACCAGGATTACGCGGAGAAGAATCC
>Ga0182024_10010964_pt1 | contig 18335 bp, 19 predicted proteins | sample P32metaG_FD_120480 | JGI IMG/M metagenome (GOLD analysis project Ga0182024, IMG submission 120480) | Permafrost microbial communities from Stordalen Mire, Sweden - P3-2 metaG (Illumina Assembly) | ecosystem: Environmental > Terrestrial > Soil > Wetlands > Permafrost | place: Sweden: Stordalen... | reverse complement strand
TTTCGCGAAAATACGTAAGAGCCGCCTTGGTCACAATAATCGTTCCGAAGAGATTCGTTTCGATCTGTGCCCGGAATTCCGATAGAGGCGTGTCTTCGATGGATGAAAGATTGCCATATCCCGCATTGTTGATGACCACATCCAGCGAGCCAAATAGATCGATCGCCGATATTACCGCGTTTGCTGCTGCTGCTTCGTCGGTAACATCCAGCGCGAAGAGCTTGACCTGATCCCCATATCGTTCCGGCAGATCAGCCAGCGACTCAATGCCCCGAGCTGTCGCCAACACCTTATTGCCCGCGGCAAGGCCCGCTTCAACAATTGCGCGGCCCAGACCACGAGAGCTGCCGGTGACTAACCATACCTGCGCCATTCATCCTCCTGTATCGAAGCCCGACCACACGGATATTCTCGCCGGATATTATGGAGAAGCTTCTCAAACTCAGGAGTTGGATGCGCGATGGGTATACGAACGGACTTGTTAGTTACGGAGGAAATCGCCGAATCTTCAGATCTCAGGGCGGCTCCCTTCGAGTTCGAGAGAGCCGAGAGGGTTGAGGCGGCGCTCTCAATTCTCGAAGGCAAATGGAAGATCGTTATTCTGAACCGACTCTTCGCGCGCCCTATCTGGCGATTCTCTGAGCTTGAACGCGCCGTTCCCGGCATTTCACAACGTATGTTGTCGCAACAGCTGCGTCTCCTTGAGAAGTGCGAGTTGGTGAAGCGAACCGTTCATCCTCAATTTCCACCAAAGGTGGAATATGAACTCACCGAGTTTGGGAGAACGCTCTGTCCGGCGATGAAGACGCTCGTCGATTGGGCGATGATCTTCCCCAAGACCCGAGAAACGTCCCGGTATCAACCGAAAAAGGCTCGAAAAGCCTTTTAGTGTTTTGAGTGCAGGAGGATGCCCCCTTCCTGCACCTTTCCCCACGCTGCTTTGGAAGAACTCGGACGCGCTTCTTCTGGGCGGTTTATATTGAGGCTGTTGCCCGAACGGAGGTGAGTGTGGCTCGCAAGCAAGATCTTCCCACGAAGCCGCTGTTGGCACGTCCCGATCACCACCGGAAGTTCTACGGCGCGAATCTAGCCGAGGTGTTCCGAACACCGGCATATGATTGCTCCCTTAAGAACGAGTGTGGCGTGCCCGACTTCGCGCTCACCAGGCTCAAGGGTGGCTCGATGGAGATGCAGCGGGCGCCGGCCTATCCTGAGGACCGCGCCATGCTCATCTGCGTGGCTTTAGCTCCAACTCCGGTTGACCGGTGGCGCGCACGAATCGCCGGACAAGATGTCAGCGTCTCTCATTCGATCGCCTTCGCAACAACGGTAATCGATCTTATGAAGCCGATGGAGATGTGGGCGGCAGGTCCGTTCGATTATCTGCACTATTATGTGTCGCGCGATCTACTGGACAGAGTTGCAGCAGACAACAGGATTCATCCAGTTGATTCATTTCGGATGGTCTTCTTTGAAAGGGACCTCGTCGTTGCTCAATTGACCAAGACCATTCTCAATCAGGTGCGCAACCGTGAACCGCTCAACATGCTTGCATTAGAAGATGTCTCACTTCTTGTGAGCACACACCTTCTCCAACACTATGGAAACGGTAAGGGAATTCTCCGGGCACAGCCGAGCCTGGAGATCTGGCAAAAGATTCGCACCGAGGAGATGTTGCGTGCGCATCTTGAAGGCGAGATCAGAATTGCGGACCTTGCAACCGCCTGTCAGCTCTCCCCGAGTCACTTCTCTCGTTGCTTTCGCCAGAGCTTTGGCACTTCAGTTCATCAGTGGCTCATCAAGCTTCGAATCGACACGGCGAAGAATCTGCTTCGCGAACCCGAAGTGAGTCTGGCAGAGGTGGGATTTCGCTCGGGATTTTGCGATCAGGCTGCCTTCACGCGCGCGTTTACCACGCTCGAAGGGACAACGCCCTTTCGCTGGCGCAAACTGAACGGTGATGGCGCGGGGGCTACTGACCACCTTGCCCCTAGCGAACTGGGCCATCTCTAAATCGCTTCTATGGAAGCGACGATCCGCTTCACCGAGAGCTGGGCTTTTCTGTCCGCGTCCGGGTCCCGAAGAGAATGGCTGGAGACATGGTGGCTCAGATAGATCCCGAGCAAGTCCCACGCCAGCTGGGCGACGTCGGTATCCTGCGATAGGTGTCGCTTGTCGGTCGCATCACGGATCAACATCATGAGGGTCTGCCGCCAAACAGATTCCGCTGCAGCGGCAGCCTCCCGAACAGGTCCCGGCAAGAAACTCAACTCAACAATGGCTTGAGCAATCGGACAACCGCCCGGTAGTCCTGCCCTCCTCGTCCATCCAATCCATACATTCAGGTATCGGATCAGCGATGGCAACCCGCCTCCAACGCCAGTGTCGACTCCGAGGCAGGTGCGGCTCCAAAGGTCCAATGCAGCATCGAGAATGGACCGCTTTAGGTCGCCCAAATGCGGAAAATGGGCGACAACGCCACCCTTTGACAGGCTCGCGCGTCCGGCAATCGAACCAAAGGTGATACTGCAGAGCCCCTCTGCGCTTGCCAAATCAAGCCCCACCCGAAGGATGCGGGTTCTAGTCACTTGACCAGACACTGATCGTCCTCTGCTTGTGCGCTACAAAAGCACTTTTCATTCCCGACGAGGTAAGCTACGCCGCCAACCGGCTTTGAGAGGTATGGTACGCGGTACGCCATCTTGGAGGATTGCCGATATCTGTCCTATTTGTCGAATCGGACTCAGTTTTCGAGTCCAAACGAAGTGCATTCGTCAGTGGAAGGACCATAAATCCGGCTCCGCACTAGCATTTATGGGAGCGATCTCATTCAACCGCGGTCATTTTGTACAAGAATGACCGTTCTTTTGGGCGCTACGCTACATTGCAGCGTAATACGACGTCCGAATAGTCCCCTGTAATTCAACAAGGTCTATCCATGACGACATCATCGAACCCGGCAAGCGCCCATGGCGCGCAGATGGCGAAGTATTTCACCATGAATCAACCGCCCCATGTTGCGCTCGATTCTGTGGTTTCCGTCGTCCGGCCGCAACTGGCGATTACCCGACTGATTGCACGGAGCGGCATTCCCGAACGAACTGCATCCATCCCACCTGAAAAGGCCTATGTTGTCTCGCTTCATCTTAATCATGCGAACTCCGGTGAATGGGAACTTTGGACCAATGAAAAGTACACGAAGACGGGGGCATGGCCAGTGGGTGGAGTCGCAATGTGCGACCTGGAGTCAAATACCACCATTCGAAATCCGGGCCCGATCGATTGGATCCACTACCATGTCCCGCGTGCAACTTTAGATTCACTCTCGGATGATGCCGGAGTGCCTAGAGCTAAGCGTCTCCACTGCGTTTATGGAACTCCCGACCCGACACTCCATCACCTGACGCAAACGATTTTGCCGTGCCTGAATAGGCCGGAGATTTTCTCTCAGCTGTTCATGGATTCTTTCACCTTGATGGTTTGTTCGCATCTTGTCGGACGGTACGCTCAACCTCACGAATCCTTCCCGCAATTCAAGGGCGGTCTGGCGCCGTGGCAAAGACGGCGCGTTGTGGATTTGTTCCATGAGCACTTGGACGGCGAGTTAAGACTGGAAAAACTTGCCGATGAATGTGGGATTTCAGTCAGCCATTTTGCGCGATCATTCAGGAGATCGTTTGGGACGTCCCCACATAGTTACCTGATCCTGCAGCGCGTTGAGATCGCGAAGGTCCTTTTGTCGGAAACGAATAATTCGCTGGTGGAAGTTGCCGCGCAGACGGGATTTTCCGATCAAGCCGCGTTCACTCGGGCGTTTGCAAAAGTCGTCGGTACGACTCCCGCAAAGTGGAGGCGTGAACACTTACGTCGCAGGAGCTTTGTCGAAATACCCAAACGCCAATTCCCTCAGCTACTCGATTAGATCCCATCCTCAAGTTCAGCGGTCCGGGACGGTGTTGCTCGGAATCGTCTTCGGACACAATATCGTCGCGAGTTTGAGATTTGGTTAAAGTTCTCGCGTTGAACTCGAGCCTCGGGTGGTCTTTTTGCCCGCTTTCACCTTGCATTTGAGCAGGAATCGACAAAAAGGGTTCATGTCTTCAATAGAGTCGTGTGCGTTCCTGACTATGGTTGGCCGCAAGGGCGGAGATCGATACTCGAATCATCGAAGAGGCTGCTACCTCCGCACACGTCAACTAGTAGCGAACAGGTCGTTGCAAATGGGCTGTGCGTCCCGCGCGAAACAATAGCCATTCGGCGCGAAGGCGTTCGACATCGAACCTCAATTGATCCGAATGGATCTCTAACGCAAAGGAGAATAGTCATGACACAGCATATTAAGAACGTGGTCCTGGTGCATGGAGCTTTCGCGGATGGCTCCGGGTGGAAAGCCGTCGCTGACATCCTCAAGAATGATGGCTACAAGGTGTCGGTGGCGCAGCCTCCCGAGACTTCGTATGCAGACGACCAGAAGTACACGAAGGCCGCAATCGACGCCATCGGCGGCCCAGTGGTTCTGGTCGGCCACAGCTACGGCGGTTCCATCATCACCGAGGCCGGCAATCATCCCAACGTTGCGGCGCTTGTCTATATCGCCGCCTTCGCTCTCGATGAAGGTGAGAGCTGTGCGTCGATCGAACAGGCCCTGCCGCAAGCGTCCACAGCGTTCAAATCGGACAGCAACGGGCTCTGGTGGATAGACGAGCCACATTTCGTAGCTGACTTCGCCGCAGACATTCCACGGGATGAAGCGGAGTTCATGGCCATAGCGCAGGTGCCGATCTCTACCGACTCGTTCACTCATCAGGTTAAGAATCCCGCCTGGAAGCACAAGCCCACCTGGTACATGGTGGCAACCGAAGACCGGTCAATCAATCCGGACCAGGAGCGCATGATGGCGAAGCGCGCCAAGGCCAAAACGGTCGAAGTGAAGTCGAGCCATGTGGCCTACATGTCTTTCCCGAAGGAAGCAGCCAAGCTCATCGAAGAGGCCGCCACCTCCGTCAGAGTGTAGCCATATTCTTCGGACAAAATGATCTCCGCCGAACCGGTCGCAGTCGGCGGAGACACTGTCAGGAGATAGTCGTCCCAGGAGGGCGAAACAATGGATCACATCAATGTAAAAGGGCAGGGCGGCACATTCTCCGCCTATATCGCAAGACCGAAGACCTCGCCTGCCTCGGCTGTTGTCGTTCTGCAGGAACTGTTCGGTGTGAACGCCGACATTCGCAAGCACTGCGATGAATTGGCGGAACAAGGATATCTCGCGGTTGCTCCAGACCTGTATTGGCGGCAGGAGCCAGGCGTCGATTTGAACGTCACCTCCCAAGCCGACTGGGACCACGGCCTTCGCCTCTATCAGGCTTATGACAGAGATGCCGGCGTAAAGGACATCAAGGTCACCATCGACGTGGTACGCAATCTGCCGGAATGCAACGGCAAGGTAGCCTTGCTCGGCTATTGCCTCGGCGCGCTAATGGTCTTTATGACAGCCGTGCGCAATGAGGGCATCGACGCCGCGGTCTGGTATCACGGCGCCGATACCGACAAATACTTGGGAGAGGTCGATGGGCTTCATGCGCCCATTCTCATGCATCTGGCCGAGGAAGATGAGTTCATTTCCAAGGCTGCACAAGCGGCGATTAGAGCGGCCCTTGCTAAGAGACCAAATGCGACGGTGTACAGCTACCCAGGGCAGAGTCACGCATTCTCCCGCCATAACGGAAAACACTACAACGCCGCCGCGGCTCACCTTGCCAACGGTCGGACGAGCGAATTCCTGAAGCACGAATTGCGATGATTGCCGGACGCTCCGGAGGCAGTCACGGGGGCCGACCGTAGCGTCCTCTTTTGTCGGTGGCAAGAGAACCTGCCGTAAGGGCCCTTGAGGTGGTTGTCGGGATTGGCTGTTGAGTAGCCATGAAGGCTGGTGAAAAAAGCATCTGAACACTTCTCAGTTGTGAAAGCGCACAGCATGCCACATGGAAACTGCTCCCGCATTTCTTAAGCGTGATAAGTCCAAGGAGGCAACACATGGATTACCCCGCTCCGCTCAATCACACGATAGACCGAGTAATTGCGCCAGTTGACGATATCGTATTGGCAGCTCAGGCAGGCTCGGCTGCAGCTTTTGCAGAGATTCATTCAATCTATTCCGGGCGCCTTTATCGGACCATACTTTCGATTGCCAAAAATCCACAAGATGCAGAGGAAGCCCTTCAGGAGACGCTTCTCCGAGCCTATTTGGCGATTAAGAGATTTGAAGGTAAATCGCAAATATACACCTGGCTAACTCGGATCGCCGTCAATACTACCCTTATGGTCCTTCGCAAACAACGTATTCGTCCCGAGGTGTTGTTTGACCCTCAGCCAGATGATCGATGTGAATCGTTCACTTTCGAGGTTAAGGACTCTGCGCTGAACCCCGAAGAGTTGTGTGTCCTGCATCAACGTCAACTCAAGACTTTGCGCGCGCTGCATCGGCTTCGTCCGTTTCTGCGTGAGCCAATTCGGATGCAAATAATGCACGGATGGTCGATTAGCGAAATTAGCCGAGAACTGAATGTCTCTGTCGCAGCCGTCAAGTCCCGCTTATATAGAGCTCGTCAACAGCTTTCGACTTCGTGTGGACACCTGGAGCGTTCCGACGCCCAAAGCTGCTGTGGCGTGATTCCCACACAGACTTCAATTCGGGTTCGTTCACGGCAGAAAGTAATCATACGAAAAACGCAAGAGTGATGCTGCACTCGGCGACGGTGGCGACCAAGCGCGAATTGACTGCCTCGCCGGCATGACTCCCAGGCTTCATTGAAGAACGGCCTCCAACGAGGAGCGAGGAGTAGAAGATGACTTCCAAAAATGATTTGCAAGCCCGCCGCAGTGCCCCACTGAGGACTCCATCGGACATTTTGCCCCAATCGGTCAAGGAGATCGCGGGAGCCTTGAACAAGCTTCTGGCGGATGTATTCGCTCTTTATCTGAAGACCAAGAATTTTCATTGGCACATGAGTGGCCCCCACTTTCGCGATTACCATTTGCTTCTCGATGACCAGGGCGACCAGATCTTCGCGATGACAGACGACATTGCTGAACGCGCCCGCAAGATCGGCGGGCTCACCATTCGATCCATTGGCGAGATTTCGCGCCTGCAGCGCATCGCGGATAACGACGCGGAATATGTCACCGCCGAAGATATGCTGAGCGAGTTATGCGAAGACAACAAGGCGCTCGTGCTTAGCATGAGGTCGGTTCATGACCTGTGCGACGCAGAGGAAGATGTTGCCACCACCAGCTTGCTCGATAACTGGATCGACGAGACACAGCGGCGTGCGTGGTTCCTCTTCGAAACTACTCGTTTTCACTAAGGCGACAGTTGCTCGCGTGCAATTTCAGGGGAGGTAAACGAAGCTATGTCTCCGATCCAACAATCGATACCGGATGGGAAAGCTCACCCGCCCGAACCATCTTCGCCCAGTCGGCAGGCCGCACCGCCTACGCGCGAGGAAATTGCGCTCCGCGCGTACGAAATATTTGTCGAGCGCGGCGAGGGACCGGGCTGCGAGGTGTCCGATTGGCTCCTAGCCGAACAAGAATTGAGTCGCACGTGATGGGTGTAATCGTCGGCCGCAAGGAGAGATAAAATTGTGGGCAAATTGAGTGGAAAGATCGCGCTAGTCACTGGTGGCAACTCTGGGATAGGTCTTGCCACAGCAAAGCAATTTGTTCTCGAAGGCGCTTATGTCTTTATCAGTGGCCGTCGCGAAGGTGAACTCGCCAAAGCAGCCCAGGAGATTGGCGAGAACGTCACAAGCGTCCAGGGAGACGTATCCAAACTAGCCGACCTTGACCGACTCTTCGCGCAGATCAAGAAAGAAAAAGGTCGCCTCGACGTTGTTTTCGCCAACGCCGGAATCGCAAAATATGGCCGGTTGGATGAAATTACAGAAGAACTTTACGATTCCATCTTCGACATCAATGTAAAAGGCGTGCTCTTTACCGCGCAAAAAGCACTCCCAGTGTTGGCGGACGGAGCATCGATAATTTTGAGTGCATCGATCGTCGCCAGCAAGGGCCTACCTGCGAACGCCGTTTATAGCGCAAGCAAGGCTGCGGTCCGTTCATTTGCTCGAACTATGAGTACCGATCTTAAAGGACGTCAGATCAGAGTGAACGCGATCAGTCCGGGATCAACAGATACTCCCGGTTTCAGTGAGCTTGTTGGTTCCTCGGAAGTCGGTCAGGAGCGGATCAAAGCGCTTTCGACCGCAATTCCATTGGGACGGCTCGGCCGCCCTGAAGAGATTGCCAAAGCGGTGACATTTCTCGCATCCGATGAGAGCAGTTACATCACGGGAATCGAACTTTTCGTGGACGGAGGGATGGCTCAAGTTTAGAAAACAGGACCAGCGCACAGGTCTCTTTACCATTGGAGAGGACCAGAAAGAATCGTCGAGATGATCAGAACAATTGAGGTTGAGCGATTCAGCCTTATCTCCTCTAAACCTTTCGACCAGGTGATGGCGGTTCTTTACGCTTCTATAGGTCATCCAGACATGGACGAATTCGGGAGATTGACTAAAGAAGCGAGCTCCTTTGCCGAACTGAAGCGCACAGTCGAGAAGGGCTTGAGCGAAGCCGGCCTGATGCTGTTTATGCAGCTTGATCACGGCGCGGTTGTCCGCAAAGAAACGGGTCGCGGTACACCCAAGATCATCCGATTTATCTTGGGCAATCCACTCATCATGCTGGAAATGGCCAAGCACGTTCCAGATGCTGGTTCATACGCTCCCGTTACAGTTCTTGTGGACGAGCGACCAGATGGCGTGCACCTGTCATACGACAGGATGGCCAGTTTTCTAGCTACGTACGGAAACGCCGATGCGCTTCGGGTTGCAGAATACCTGGACAACAAAGTCGAAACACTCTTACGCGAAGCGGCAGCATGAAAGGGAGTTGTCTCTAGTCTCTGAAAAAGGGCAGCGACCTGCCAACCTGAATCTTCATGAATTTGATCCCGTCAGAAAAGCGGTGAGCATTTCCCATTCAGGTGAAATATGATTGTGAGTCGGTGGCCTAGTTATGGCAGAAAACGACGAGGCGAAGAAGCACAATTTTACAGAGGGTCTGCTCGTTCGCGATCTTGCCGACGGAGCGATCGCCGTTGGCAAGGCCGCGGGCGAAGATGTATTACTGGTGCGCCGAGGCGATGAGTTTCTTGCAATTGGCGCAAACTGCACGCACTACCACGGAGAGCTTTCGCAAGGCCTAGTTGTTGGAGACACTTTGCGCTGTCCCCTGCATCATGCCTGTTTCAGCCTGCATACTGGAGAGGCGCTGCGTGCCCCCGCGCTCGACCCGTTACCGCGCTGGCGTGTGGAAAGAATTGACGACAGAATATTTGTTCGAGAGAAGCTTCCAGAACTCGGTCGAAAACAACTGTGCCGCTCCGCTGAGGGTCAGAAGCCCCCTGCTTCGGTGGTAATCATCGGGGGCGGCGCCGCCGGCCTCGGAGCCGCGGAAATGCTCCGTCGCGAGGGGTATGATGGTCCGTTGACCATGATCAGCGCGGATGATTGGCCACCATATGACCGGCCAAATCTGTCCAAGGACTTTCTCGCCGGCGCTGCGCCGGATGAGTGGATGCGTTTGCGAATACCTGAATATTACCGTGAACAGAATATTGATCTGCTATTAAATACACGCGTGTCCGCGCTGGACATTCCTGCGAAACAAGTTCACCTGGAGAACGGCGCGACGTACGGATTCGAAGCCCTTCTCATCGCGACCGGGTCAGAGCCCGTGCAATTACAGATTGCGGGGGCGACCAGTTCCCAGCTTCACTATCTGCGCACATTCGCGGATGCCCGCGCGATTGTATCGAGGGCCGCGTCTGCCCGTCGTGTTGCCGTCATCGGCGCAAACTTCATTGGACTCGAGGTAGCAGCCTCCTTACGCTCCCTTGGGATCGCTGTGGACGTGATAGCGCCTGGGAGTCAACCTATGGAACGCGTGATGGGGCCGGATGTAGGCCTCATGGTTCGTGTGCTTCATGAAGCCCACGGCGTGGTTTTCCATATGGGTGAAACCGTCTCAAAGATAGATGGATCCGCATTGATGCTGACCGGAGGCGGCACAGTGGTGGCGGACTTTGTGGTCTTGGGCGTAGGCGTCCGCCCCTCCGTGTCCCTGGCCGAACAAGCGGGACTGGCGACGGATCGCGGCATTGTAGTGAATGAATATCTCGAGACAAGTGCTTCAGGAGTCTTTGCCGCGGGCGACATTGCACGGTGGCCCGATCCGCATTCCGGGGAGATGATTCGAGTTGAGCACTTTGTGGTGGCTGAGCAGCAGGGGCAGGTAGCGGCAAAAAACATTCTTGGTCGCCGGGAACGATTCGATGCACTGCCTTTTTTCTGGACCCAGCAGTACGATGTTGCCATTAACTATGTGGGGCACGCCGAGCGGTGGGATTCGGTGGAGATCGACGGCAACCTTCATGCCCATGACTGTTCGGTGTCATACAAACGCGGAGGAAAAACCCTCGCTTTTGCGACGATCTCGCGGAATCTGGAAAATCTTGAAGTCGAGGCCGCGATGGAATCCCGGGACGTCTGAGCGGACATAACATTCGATCTCTTGCACTCGACTTCATTTAAGTCAGTGGGTGGAAGTCGCTAAGCATGGTTGGAATGAGCTCCGACAGAGTCGGATGAATGTGCATTATTCCTGCCGAAGCAACGATCAGATCGGCTCGGTCGAACCTCGGGGACACGCGAGTGCATCTAATGAGTCAAATTTCTCATTTTTCGGGGGACTGCACATGGCAGACAACACCGCGACAGCGCTTATCACGGGAGGAACAAGTGGAATCGGCCTCGCGACAGCCAAGAAACTTGCTCAGCTTAATATTCATGTTTTGGTTGTGGGGCGAAATGCGGAGCGCGGGAAGAAGGCAGTGGACGAGATTCGCGCCTCAGGAGGCAAAGCAGATTTCATTGCCTCCGAGCTTCGAGGCGCAGACAGCGCACGCGAATTGGCCAGGAAAGCGATCGAACTCGGAAATGGCCAAGTCGATATTCTCATCAACAACGCCGGCATCTATCCTTTCGGGCCTACGCATGAGATGACGGAAGAGCAGTTTGACAGCGTTTTCTCTACTAACGTGAAAGCGCCGTATTTCCTGGTCGCAGAGCTTGCGCCGCTGATGGCCAAGAGAGGCAAAGGGGCCATCGTGAATCTTTCCACGATGGCTGCGGATTACGGGGCGCCTGGGATGAGTCTCTATGGCTCAAGTAAGGCCGCCATCAATCTGCTAACGAAAACATGGGCTGCCGAATATGGTCCAAAGGGTGTCCGCGTGAACGCAGTAAGTCCTGGGCCAACGCGCACCGAGGGTACGAATGCGATGGGGGAGGGTCTTGAGCAACTAGCCGCTCAGGCGCCCGCGGGCCGTCCGGCAACCGCCGAGGAAATTGCGGAGGCAATTGTCTTCCTGGCGACAGACCGCGCCAGCTTCATTCACGGCGCAAAACTCGCGGTGGATGGAGGACGTACCGCGATTTGAATGACAATTGACAATTCTGACTGGGCAAGTCAGCGGCTTGGAGCCGCGAGGTGAACGAATTGAATCACAAAAAGAAGGCCGCTGAAGCCTCTGCGACTTGAAGGAGAAAACAATGCTCGACCACATCATCCTGAACGTCATCGATGTCAAACGTTCGTTGGCGTTCTACGAGGAAGCCTTGAAGCCTCTTGGTATTAAGTTCTTCCTACCCTACAAGAGCGAAGGCGGTCATCCCGATCTGTGGGGATTTGGTGATGGCAGGAGGGCGTTCTTCTGGATCAAACAAGGAAAGCCCGATCCAGCGTCCATTCACTGGGGGTTCATGGCCGAAAACAAGGATAAGGTCGATGAATTCTACAAGGCAGCAATATCCGCTGGTGCCAAAGACAATATTTCACCGCGGGCACGATTGGAGTACTATCCGGGATACTATGCCGCTGACGTATTTGACCCGGACGGATATTCGTTCGAAGTTGTCTACAAAAGCTAGTGAAACCTCACATCTCCGCTAGCGCGTTATGCACGAGGTGGATCGAGATCGATCCTTCACCCACGGCGGATGCAACGCGCTTCACGTTACCGGAACGAATATCTCCTACAGCAAAAACTGCAGGCAGGCTCGTTTCGAGCATCTGCGGAGGCCGGCTGAGCGGCCACTTCAATGGCGCGCTGTCCAGAACCGGGTCCAAATCCCGCCCTGTGAGTATGAATCCCTGGTTGTCGAGCGCAAGACATTCACGCAGCCAATCCGTACGCGGCGAAGCACCTGCCATCACGAACAAATGGCGGATGTCATGCACAGATTCTTCGCCCGTTGCCCGATTCAGCCATGTAACCCGCTCGAGGTGCGAATCGCCTGCTAATGCGACAATCTCGGTTTGGAGATGCAGTTCAATGGCCGGGTTCTCAACGATTCGCTGGACGAGATAACGCGACATTGTTTCAGACAATTCCTTGCCGCGAACCAGCATGTGGACCTTGTGTACTGTCTGCGCCAGGAATACCGCCGCCTGACCAGCAGAGTTGCCGCCGCCAATAACGATGATCTCCTCGCCTGTGCATAGTTGCGCTTCCATGGCTGTGGCGGCGTAGTAGATGCCCTGTCCCTCGAACCGTTCCAGATTCTCAACGTTCGGCTTGTTGTACTGAGCGCCGGTGGCGATCACGATGCTCCGCGTTTCGATGACTGAGCCGTTTTCCAAAGTTAACTGGTACGGCCGCTGGTCGCATCTGATCTTCACTACTTTCTGACCGACGAGCATCTGAGCGCCGAATTTTTCTGCCTGCACAACCGCCCGGCCGGTAAGTTCCTGTCCCGAAATGCCCATTGGAAACCCGACATAATTCTCGATTTTTGAACTGGCGCCCGCTTGGCCTCCGGGGTACTCAGATTCGATCACTAGTGCGTCAAGCCCTTCTGAAGCCGCATACACGGCCGCGCCCAATCCTGCCGGACCAGCGCCCACAATCGCAACATCGCGAATGCGGTGCTCGTCCATGTGGCCCGTGAACCCCAGGCACTCCGCCAGTTTCTGATTTGTCGGATTTCGCAAGACGGCCTTTCCGCTGCAGATTACAACGGGGACGTCCTCCAGTTTTATGTCGAACCGGTCCAGAAGTTCCTGCGACGCTTTGTCCCTGTCGAGATCGACATAGCGAAAAGGATGGCCGTTGCGGGTTAGGAATTCGCGCAGACGAAGGGTGCTGGATGAATGTTGCGATCCCAGCACGGCTACATTGCTCAGGCCTCCTGATATCATGGCAACACGACGCAGGAGGAATGCGCGCATAAATATATCGCTCAGCTCGGCATCCTTCGCAATCAACGTGCGCAACTCGTCTGCGCCGATTTCGAGGAACTTCCCCGGTTCGGCCACACGCCCGCGAGAAAGTGCGCGGGCTCCGGAAATCAGGACCACCTCACCGGAGAATTGGCCGGGGCCGTAGGTCACAAATACTTGCTCGCCGGAGAGTCCGGACACTGCGATGTCGAGCTTTCCTGAGAGCACCACGAAACAGGACATGCCCGACTTACCCGGTTCAAAAAGAACCTCCGCAACCTGGACCGATCGGATATTGCCATAGGGCCGGAGACGGTCAATCTGCGCCGGCGTAAGCACGGGAAATGCCTCGGCTTGCCGGTCGGGCGTATTGATCGTTGGCAACATTGTCCAATTCTCCTGCAACCGTATTGAAATGCAATAAGAGGGTCGATCGCCGCCAGGCGTTAAGAGCTTTTAGGCAATTTATCTACGCAAGACTCCTGATCCAATGCCTGAAACTCTCTTCACAACGTTCGTCCAGTTGGACGGCAAGTCCTCCACTCGATCTCAGTTTGAGATTCCGGGCACGTTTACGATTATCTGCCTCTAGTCGCCGGCTGGCCTATGATGGCGGCTAGTTCAGGAGCGATTCCCAGTTGGCCGGGACCCTTCCCGATGGTCCAGGAGCGGGCTGATTTCTCGGGTGCGAATGCGGCGGAAGCAACTCTGCACCCTTGACCATCGCCTGCTTCTCGTAATCGAAGAACCAATCCTCACCCGGCTCAAAACTGGTTATGATCGAATGCCCGGTCGCCGTCGCATGCTTTGATGCATGTTGATTCGGAGAGCTGTCACAGCATCCAATGTGCCCACACTCCGCACACCGACGGAGATGAAACCACCAACCCCTCGGCGACGCCAGGCATTCTACACATCCGTCACCACTTGGTTTCGAAGCGGGGTTGATTCCGCGTACAGCCTGTTTCATCTCCGATTTTCCCTTCGTGGCCTTTGTGCACAATGGAATGTCAAGCCAACAGCAAGACCTTCCCGATAATACCTTTTCGCGGCGGCTTGAGCTTCCGCCGCATGGCTGAGTGGCAGCTTGCGGCTATCGGGATTTTCAGTTTGCCAACTCGGACGGCCTCGGCCATAGGCAAATGTGGAGAACGAACCTGATCATCCGAGTGTTTTCGTTGCCATCGCCTCCTCCCCGTCAACAGGTTCGCTAAACTTCTCTTGGATGGACAAGGCATAAAGGAAGACGGTAAGTTTCAAAACCAATGACTCAGGTAGCTCAATCACAGGTTTCTCGCTCGTTGGGGCCGTGGCAGCCTCTCCGGAACCGCACGTTCCGAAACCTGCTTGCGTCCAACCTGATCTCTGATATTGGAACTTTTATGCAGAGCGTCGGCGCGGCATGGCTAATGACTTCGCTCACCAGAAATCCTCTGTATATCGCCCTAATTCAAACCGCTTCCGCCTTACCCTTCTTTCTCTTGGCGCTACCAGCTGGCTCGATCGGAGACATCTTCGACCGTCGCAAGCTGATACTCGGTACAGAGACGTGGATGCTCGTCATTGCGGTTGTGCTGACTGTGGCTACATTCGCCGGAGTGATGACGCCCTGGCTCTTACTCCTGCTTACGCTGGGGCTGTCAATTGGGGATGCGGTCGAATCTCCCACTTGGAGGGCAATCTTTCCCGAGCTAGTAGACAAAGAAGAGTTACCGGCCGCTCTGGCTCTGAATGGGATCGAGTTCAATCTGGCTCGGGCCGTAGGGCCGGGCCTCGGCGGCTTCATTGTTGCATCTGTAGGCGTGGGCGCTGCATTTGCATTTAATGCCCTCTCCTTCTTCGGTGTCATCGCCGTGATCCGGAGATGGAAGAGGCCCCTGCGAAAGAGCACACTGCCGGTCGAGACGTTCCGAGGAGCGACCTCCGCTGCCATTCGCTATGTCCGGTATTCCCCGGGTATTCGCAGGCTGCTGCTTCGATCGGCAGTTCTTATATTTTTCACGAGTTCCTTCTGGGCGCTCCTGCCAACCGCAGCGAGGGAACTCAGCAAGAGCCCAATCGCCTACGGATTCTTGCTTGGGTCCTTCGGATTGGGCGCGGTGCTGGGCGCCATCGTGCTGCAGCGGACCAGGTCGAAGCTTTCGACGGAGAGTCTACTATCTTCCGCCACAGCTATATTCGCTGCAATTGTCCTAAGCTTGGCATTGTTACGCACGCCTGCGATCCTCTGCTTCCTAATGCTCTTTGGAGGTGCCTCTTGGACCGCGATCATGTCCCTCTTCAATATTATGGTGCAGGAACTTGCACCCGATTGGGTAAGGGCTCGAGTGCTCGCATTCTATCTCTTCGTATTTCAGGGTAGCGTTACCGTAGGTAGCACTCTGTGGGGCTTTGTAGCGTTGCGCACGAGTGACCATGCAACTCTTGCGGCTGCAGGTATTGGAACGGCCGCATGCCTATTGCTACGGCCCTGGCTCAGATTGCCGGATACTAAGCTGGATCTCAGCATCTGGAATCACTGGGTTAAACCGGCCATGATCGAGGAACCTGAGCCTGACGAGGGGCCGGTCCTCGTCACGGTGAAGTATGTAATTGATCCGGCGAAAGCTCCGGAGTTTCTCCATCAAATCCACAACTATGAGCGCGTTCGTCGCCGCGATGGCGCCATAAGCTGGGGAATCTTCGTCGATACTGAAGCACCGAACACCTACCTGGAGACCTTCAAAGTCGACTCTTGGGCGGAACACGAGCGGCAACATAACCGCTTCACTCAAGCCGACAGTGAGGTTGAGAACCAAGTGCTCAGCTACACCATCAAACCTGTCGAGGTCCAGCACTACATCTATGCGCGGGAGGAACCTCGCTACCCAAAGACCGACGCTTAGCGAGCGGCGCGATTGAATCGCCAGACGAGCCGCGATTCGGTTTTCATTGGCCCCATGGTGCACAGCGCGCGCCTGCTTCGCTAAGCCATGAAGCGCGAGCGAGGGCATCGACGCCGTGCGCAGTTCTTGAAATACGTGACGCCTATCACCTATACAGAAGCGGAAAGGAAAATCGGCTTCACTATCGCTTCAATTTTGGCAGCCATCTCCTCGGCGGGAATGCGATCTGGCGTTTGGAGCCAGCGACGCGCGGCCCCGAATATCGCCCAGGCGGCCGTGGTTCCGAGCAGCGCGGGATCGAGACCGGGCTGCGCCGGATGATGTCGAGCGCCTTCCAGGAACATACCCTCCACCACGGGGATGATTGAACCTTCGAGAGGCATCTTCGTCAATTGACTTGGGCATCCCGTGGTGTCGGCAAGATAATCACAGACGCCGAGAGCAATCGCGCGTAAAGCTCCATCGCAATTTGTGAAGGAAAGGCCGCGACGGGCAATCAGGTCGCGGAAGCGCGTAGCTGTCATGGCCTGGAGGAGTGCGTTCTTGTCTGCGTAATGAAGATAAAAGGTCGCCCGGTTAAGGGTAGCTTCATCGGCAATCTCCTGCACGGAGATGTCGTTGAACTCCTTACGATCCAATAAGGTGGCTAATGCTTCCATCAACATCTGACGGCTGCGCAGGATGCGGGGATCGATAGCCTCCGCAGCGGATCCGGATTGGGGCATCTCGACCACTTATCCAGATTACGCTCCTTTGTCAATAGATGCTTACGCGACATCTGTCGATTTATTGAATCAACGTATGTCGATTAAACATCAATTGTCGCATGGGAGGTTTCGCAATGTCCACGCTACTCCACATCGACTCGAGCCCGCTGTATGGGCGATCCGTCTCGCGCCAACTTACCGGTGCGTTCGTTGACCAATGGAAGTCTTCGCATCTGGATGGAACGGTCATTGACCGCGACCTGAACGCAACCGCGATATCGCCCATCACCGCCGAGTGGGTGGGCGCTGCTTATACGCCGGAAGCAGTGCGCACCCAGCAACAAAAGGAATTGCTGGCAGTTTCCGACGTGCTGCTCGCCGAACTCGAGCAGGCGGATGAGTACGTGATCGGGGTGCCGATGCACAACTTCGGCGTGCCCTCAGTGCTCAAGCTCTGGATCGACCAGATCGCGCGCGTGGGCAGGACTTTTTCCTACGCGTCTGGAACCCCGAAAGGATTGCTCACAGGCAAGAAGGCGACCTTCATCATCGCGACCGGCGGAATCTATGATGCGCAGACTCGGATGTCCTCTTTCAACTTTGTCGAGCCGTATTTGCAGTCGGTCTTTGGCTTTCTCGGTGTGACGGATGCGACTTTCCTCACGGCAGGCGGAACCGCCGCACTCAACCAAGGGCAGGACCGCGATGCGTTTCTCGCCCCTCACCTTCAAGTCGTGCAATCGCACGCGCAGACAGTCTAAAGGAGACGAAATATGAAGACGATTTCTATCATTGCGCGCTATTTGCTGGGACTGCTGTTTACGGTCTTTGGGCTGAACGGCTTTCTCAACTTCATCCATCAGGTACCGCCGACGAACCCGCTTGCCATCCAGTTCCTCGTCGCTGTCAGCGCGTCACATTTTGCTGCGTTCTTCTTCGCGGTGCAGCTGATTGGCGGGCTGCTTTTGCTTTCGGGCTTCTTTGTACCGCTAGCGCTTACGGTGCTCGCGGCAGAGCTATACAACATCCTCGCGTTTCATCTCACACTTGCGCCGGCGACGATTGCTCCTGCACTGGTAGCCTCTGTGCTCTGGGTCTTGGTCTTCCTGCAATATCGCGCCAGCTTCAAGGACGTTCTAGCCGTAAAGCCTACGTCGCAGGAATAGTTTGCTTCGTATCGACAAAGGCAAAACCTCCTAGCTTGGATGGGAGACTGGATTGAATGAAGAAAATTGGGTTCCTCTCATTCGGTCATTGGTCATCTTCTGCGCAGTCAAGAACGCAGTCGGCGGCGGATGCACTCCTGCAGTCCATTGACCTCGCCGTGGAGGCCGAGCGCCTGGGAATGGACGGAGCCTACTTCCGGGTTCATCACTTCGCGCAGCAACTGGCATCACCG
>Ga0182024_10010963_pt1 | contig 18336 bp, 17 predicted proteins | sample P32metaG_FD_120480 | JGI IMG/M metagenome (GOLD analysis project Ga0182024, IMG submission 120480) | Permafrost microbial communities from Stordalen Mire, Sweden - P3-2 metaG (Illumina Assembly) | ecosystem: Environmental > Terrestrial > Soil > Wetlands > Permafrost | place: Sweden: Stordalen... | reverse complement strand
GATGGAGGGCGACATGAGAATCCTGCAAAACGGAGAGCAGTGGTTCGCGAGCGTGTCGGACGGTCAGGCTGGCGACTCCCCACAGTGGAAGCCGATCTTCGTCGTCGACTCGCTCAAACGAATACACGAGGCCGTACCCCGTCTCGGCGGCGCGATACTGATCGAGGAGATGCCCGTGCCGGGCAGCGCGCTCTGCGTCTTCACCGAGCCCGTGAACGGCACCGTGATGACGGTCATGGCCGCTGGCCAGAACCCCGAGTGATTCCTTGGCATCGGATCTCGCGCTCGAAGCGACGTCACGGCGCCTGCGCTACCTTTCATTCATGACCACCGTCAAATTCTCCGTCGCCGCGCTCGACTGTCCCGCGCCACTCGAACTCGCCGCGTTCTACGCCGCGTTAACCGGCCTCGAGGTCGAACCGCTCGGTGATTTTCCTGTCGAGGACGTGACGTGGATCGAGTTACTCAACCACGGGCACGCGACGATCGGCTTTCAGAAAGTCCCCTCCTACGTGGCGCCGACGTGGCCCGAAGGATCGGTGCCCCAGCAGTTACACCTCGATTTCACGGTGGAGGATCTCGACGAGAGCGAGGCGCTCGCGCTTCGCCTCGGCGCGATCAAGGCCGATTTTCAGCCGGGCGAGAGTTTTCGCGTTTTCCTCGATCCCGTTGGCCACCCCTTCTGCTTGGTCAAGCCGAGCGCGAGTTAATCGTCCGAGTGTCAGCAATCTCTTTCGAGAGCCCTTAGTAACAACGGATAGACTGACGTTTCGCGTCTCGGGGTCTTGATCTCGAGAACACCGAGGACCTGTGGTGCAGCTCGGAGTGCACGCCGCCCTGTCAAGGCGGAGGTCGCGGGTTCAAATCCCGTCAGGTCCGCTCCTCACCCCCTCGGGGTGACGAGGAGGTCGAGTAGCTCAGTTGGTAGAGCGCGCGCCTGAAAAGCGTGAGGTCACCGGATCGACGCCGGTCTCGACCACCACATATTCGCGGAGGGTTCCCCTCGCGACGTTCGCGACTCAGTTTCGAATCGGTGAGACGAGAACCTTCGAGTGGTGACGACTTGTGGTCTGTCGCCACGGGCCGACGACCTTCAGCACGCCGCGTTGTCCGCTCACCTTGGCCCCGCCCGATCTTTCCAGCGTCGAGACGAGGCCCAAGGAGTCGATTCGTGCCACCACGTTCGAACCCTCGAGGCGAGCGACGAGGTAGAGACTTACTTCGCGACGATGGCGCGAGGAGAAGACCTCCGAGCGATAGACGTAGTGGGCGGTTATGAGTCCCTCGGCGTTGTCCATCCCCGAACGCTAGAGATGACCTGTGACGTCGAGCCGTGTAACAATGCTCAAGACCCATGACCAGCGACGCCCTTCCCCTCATTACGCCCACCTTCGCGACCCAGCCCTCGGACGTGGCGTGGCCGAGCGCCGAATGGCCCCGAGGCGAACACCCGCGACAACGTGAACTCGAGGCCGTGGTCGACGAGGTGTTCACGACGGATGAACTCGCCCTCACCAACGCCGTCGTCGTCATTCAACACGGGCGCGTACTCGTCGAGCGTTACGCCGGCGTGCAGGAGTACTTCGATCGTCCGGCCGAGCCGATCAACGCGTCGAGCCAGCTGCTCTCGTGGTCGATGGCCAAGTCGATGTTGCACATGATCGTCGGCACCCTCGTCGACGAAGGGCGACTTGACCCCGACGAGCTGGCCCCGGTCCCGGAGTGGAGCGACGCGACCGATCCCCGACACCGGATTCGACTTCGTGACCTCTTGGCGATGCGTGACGGCTTGGCCTTCGTCGAAGAGTACGAGATCGGCCAGACCAGTAACGTGCTCGAGATGCTCTTCGGCGAGGGCCAAGAGGACGTGGCCGGCTACACGGCGCGACTGCCTCTCGCCCACGATCCCGGGACGTTCTTCAACTACTCGAGCGGCACGTCCAACGTGCTCAGTCGAATCGTCGCCGACACCGTGGGTCACGGCGAGCCCTACCGCGACTATCTCGCGTCGCACCTCTTCGCGCCGCTGGGCATGAGCAGCGCCGTGGCGACATTCGATCCGACGGGCGTCTTCATCGCCTCGAGCTACGTCCACGCCACCGCGCTCGACTTCGCGAAGTTCGGTCTGCTCTACCTTCGCGGTGGCCAGTGGCACGAGGAACAGCTCGTCTCGCGCGCGTGGGCCGCCACGGCGCAGGTCCCCCTCAGCGTCGACGCCGAAAGTAGTTCGTGCTATTCCTGGCAGTGGTGGGTGACGGGCGACAAGTACGGCACGTACTGGGCGAGTGGCTACGAGGGCCAGATGATCAACGTGGTGCCCGCGCTCGACGCTTTGATCCTTCGATTCGGACACACTTCGTCCGACCACTACCCCGCACTCGACGCGTGGCGAGCGAAGGTCCTCGACGTCCTCGACGCGGACTAGGCGCCCTCGTAAGGAAAGCCGAGGTCTACGGCAGTGAACAAGGCCCGAAACGTCAGCCCCTCTTTCGCCGTCATCGCCTCAGCCGTCCCGCCTCGGTCGACGACCGCGAGGATCAAGACGACCTCGGCGCCGACCTCTTGGGCGACGTGCACGGCCTCTAAGAGACTGGTCCCTCGCGTGACCGTGTCTTCGGTGATGACTACGCGGTCGCCGCTACGAAGCACGCCCGCGACCCGACCGCCCGCACCGTGATCCTTCACTTCTTTTCGCACACTGAAGGCGCTGAGCGCGCGACCCCGCGTCGCCGCGACACCGGCCGCGATGAAACTCACGCCGTCGGCGCCCATCGTCAATCCCCCGATCGCGGTCGCGTCGTCGGGGATTGCGTCGAGCACGAGATTCGCGAGATCGACCATCACTTCGGGCGCGCAGATCGTCTGTTTGGAGTCGATGAACCACGACGACGTGCGACCGGACTTCAGCGTGAACTCACCACGTCGAACCGAGTGCTCGAGGAGGTGCGCTCGCACCCGCTCGCGAGCGTCACTCACGTGAGGACCACTTCACCGGCGCCAGAACGAACGTCACCCACGAGTGAAGCCCCGACACCGAGCGAGCGCGCGAGCGTCACGGCGGCCGCTGCGGCACTGGGATCGAGCGCGACGACCATGCCCAGTCCGCAGTTAAACACCCTCACCATCTCCGCGGCGCTCACCGGGCCGCGGCGTTGGATCTCGAAGAAGATCTCGGGCGTAGGAAAACTCTCCATGTCAATCACGGCGTCCAGATGGTCTGGAAGAAGCCGCACGACGTTACCAACGATGCCCCCGCCCGTCACGTGTGCGACGGCGTGCACGGCGGCGCCCAGTTCGTGGCGAAGCGCTGACACGCACGGTGCGTAGATCACCGACGGCACCAAGAGCTCGTCACCGAGGTTGCGCGTGGCGTCCTTGAAGGCGGGCTGTTGCAGCGACGCGCCACTCGTGACCAGCACCTCTCGCGCGAGTGAGTAACCGTTCGAACGCAGTCCCGGCGAGTGCAGGCCAACGAGCACGTCGCCCGCGCGCACGCGCTCGGGCGAGAGAATCTCACCTCTCTCGACGACGCCCAGCGCGAAGCCGGCGACGTCGAGGTCGTCGGGCTTCATGACGCCGCCGTGCTCGGCCGTCTCGCCACCGAGCAGCGCCACGTTCGCTTGACGACAGCCGTCCGCGATACCCGCGACCAATACTTCGAGTTGTTCTGGGTTCACCGATCCGACGGCCACGTAGTCGAGCATGAAGAGTGGCTCCGCTCCCACGCAGGCCAGATCGTCCACCAGCATGGCGACGAGGTCGATGCCCACGGTGTCGTAGCGTCCGACGAGCCTCGCGACCTCGAGTTTCGTGCCCACCCCGTCGGCCGACGCGACGAGCACCGGCTCTTCGTACTTCTTCGAATCGAGCGCGAACAGTCCGCCGAAGCCACCGATGCCACCCAGCACGCCGAGGCGAAACGTGCTCTCGACGCTGGACTTGAATCGCTGGACGACGTCGTCACCGGCTTCGATCGACACTCCCGCGTCGGCGTAGGTTCTCGCGCCGGCGACCTCGAGCAGTCGGCTCACCAGCGACTTCCGACCGCGCCCAGGGTTACCGGAATCGGCGCTGGGTAGGTGCCGGTAAGACAGGCGTCACAACATTCGCCGTCGAGTTGTACTGCCGCGCGCAGGTTCGCGAGCGTGATGAATTCGAGGGTGTCCGATCCAATGAAGTCGTTCATCTCTTGGATCGAATGATTCGCCGCGAGGAGATCGTCGCGATTGGGCGTGTCGATGCCGTAGTAGCACGGCCACGTGAACGGCGGCGACGAGATACGAAGGTGCACCTCTTTGGCGCCCGCGTCACGCAACATCCCCACGAGCGCCTTCGTGGTGGTGCCGCGAACGATGGAGTCGTCGACGACGATGAGTCGTTGTCCTTCGATGTTCTCTCGCAGCGGATTGAGTTTTCTTCGAACGCTCTTCGCGCGTTCGTTCTGGTCGGGTGAGATGAAGGTGCGCCCGATGTAGCGATTCTTCACGAGACCTTGGCCGAAGGGTATCCCCGAGACCTTGGCGTACCCTTCCGCGGCCGGGACGCCCGAGTCGGGAACGCCCATCACGAGATCGGCCTCGACGTTGGACTGTTGAGCGAGCAGTTCGCCCATGCGTCGACGCGTCGAGTGGACTTGGTGGCCCATGAGGTAGGCGTCGGGACGCGCGAAGTAGACGAACTCGAAGATGCACAACTTCTGCTTACCTTCGGCGGGAGCGAGCAGCTGCTGGCTCGTGAGGCCCTCCTTCGTGATGGTCACCATCTCGCCAGGCGAGATCTCGCGAACGAACGTGGCCCCGATGACGTCGAGAGCCGGTGACTCGGACGCGACGATCCAACCTTCGGGCGCGTCGGCGGTGCCGAGTCGGCCGAGACAGAGTGGTCGAAAGCCGTAGGGGTCACGAACGGCGTGCACCTCGTTGGCCTCGAGGATCACCATCGAGAAGGCGCCCTCGACACGGGCGAGGACGAGACCAAGCGCGTCGTTGAGCGTGGCGCCAGCTTCTACCTCGCGCCCCAGGAGTTCGGCGACGAGGTCCGAGTCCGACAGCATCGAGGTGTACTCGATGTCCGCTTCGGCCGCCAAGGCCGTCGTGTTCGTGAGATTCCCGTTGTGCGCGAGGGCGAAGCCCGACGCGCCCGCGGAACGGTAGACGGGCTGGGCGGCGGTCCAGTTGGCCGATCCCGACGTGGAGTAGCGGGTGTGGCCAATGACGAGCGATCCCGCGAGCGCGCGCAGTGTCGACTCCGCGAAGACGTGACTCACTAGTCCGTTGTCTTTGACGACGGTGATCTGCTGGTTCTGGAAGGTCGCCATGCCGGCCGACTCTTGGCCGCGGTGCTGCAGTGCGAAAAGGGCGTCGTAACAAAGATGCGCGACGTCTCGACCCGGGGCCACAATTCCAACGACCCCGCAGGCTTCTTTCATATGCCTTCCACGTTAAGGGTCAACAGGGTGGCGGGCACCGTTCTAGTCTCGCACAGAGACTCCGACCCATCCTCCACCTTTACTACGCTACGTCGATGATTGATCTGCACACGCACTCAACGTTCTCCGACGGGTCCGATACGCCCGAGGCGTTGGCGGCAAAGGCGCACGACCTGGGTCTCAGCGCCCTGGCCCTGACCGATCACGACACCACTGCCAGCCACGACAACATGGCGACCGCGTGCGCCCACTACGGCATCGAGCTCGTCCCTGGCGTCGAGGTCTCACTTCGCGACAACGAGTTCCCAATGCAGCGAGGGGGTGAGACAGTGCCGCGAAACGTCCACGTCTTGGCGTACTTCTTGCCCCTCGAGACGGACCATCCACTCCAAAAGGAGTTGGCCTCGCTTCGTCACGACCGCGACGTGCGAAACCTCGAACTCGTCGCCGTGTTGCAAGAAAAGGGCTTCGATCGCCTGACGTTGGACTATCTCACCGAGATCTCTGGCAACGTGCACTCCGTTGGTCGACCCCACTTCGCCCGGGCCATGTTCGAACTGCACCCCGAGATCGTGGGCGAGCGAACCGACCAGAGTTGGAACGGAATCTTCATCGACTGGCTGGGCAACACGGGTCGCGCCTATATCCCGAAGACCAGCATGCCGATCGAGCGCTTCGTGGACGCCGCCAAGGGATCGGGCACGGTGTTCTCCATTGCCCACCCACTCGTCAACTACGTCGAGGGCTTCTCCCCGAACGCCATCGAGGCGACGATGCCTCGGGTGATGGCGTCGCTTCGTGAGCGTGGATTTCAAGGGATCGAGGCCTACTACGGCGGTACGAACGCCCCGACCAGATCGCTGATGGTGAAGCTCACCCGCGACGCAGGCATGATCCCCACCGGCGGCTCGGACTACCACGGCCACTACAAGGAGGACGTGTCACTCGGCGTCGGCCGCGTGGGCGATCTGCGCGTGCCCGACGAGATCCTCACGGAACTCAAAGCCGCTCGCTAGTTCAGCGCGCCCAGCGCCTCTTCGAGAGCGTCGCGCCGCCTCGACGCGATCTGCGTGACAGAAAGTTCGATCATCGAGCCCACGCGCAGTTGAACGCCTCCACTCGTGCCGAGTCGCGTCGTCATCACGCCCGCCGCGTCGGCGCGTGCCTGAAAGGCGTCGACGTCACTCGTCGCCATGACGAAACGACCAGGAAATTCACTGAAGAGTTCCGCGTGTGCGTCTAGCTCCATGATCTCGGCACCGACCCCCGTGGCGGCCACCATCTCGGCCAGAGCGCCGGCGAGACCTCCACCGCTGACGTCGTGCACGGCCGTGACGTCACTCACGTCGCCCGCGCAGATTGACGCGATCTCGGCGACCACGAAGTCGAGCGTCGAGATCAGCGCGACGTGATCAACGCCCTCGATGACTCCGCCGCGACGACCCCGTTTCGTGGCCCAGCGCGAACCACCGAGGGGAAAGGGCCGCTCTGCGTGGGCCCGACGTGCGCCCACCAGCACGATCGCGTCGCCAGAACCCCAGTTCCAGCCGGGAGGCGCCGCAACGAGTTCGTCCACCACGCCGAGGAGACCGATCACCGGGGTCGGGTCGATGTCGCTGCCGCCACTTTCGTTGTAGAGCGACACGTTGCCACCAATGACGGGTAGCTCCAAGGCAACGCAGGCTTCGGCCATCCCGTCGATCGACTCCGAGAGCTGCCACATCACTTCTGGGTGCTCGGGATTGCCGAAGTTGAGACAGTTCACGACGGCCTTGGCCTTCGCGCCAACGCAGGCGAGATTGGCGACGCCTTCAATGACGGTGAGCGCCGTGCCTATTCGAGGATCGAGCGCGCACCACCGCGGATTCGAGTCCGTCGAGAGCGCAATGCCGCGCGTCGAGTTCGGCAGTCCCGGACCCGCGAGACGAAGTAGCGCCGCGTCTCTTCCCGGTCCGACGACGGTGTTCAAGAACAGCTGCGAGTCGTACTGGCGATAGACCCACGCGGGGTCGACGAGCAGTTCGAGTAGGTCGTCGTTGGGCAAACCAACTGGCTCGTCGACGGTCGGATCGTCCGCGCGTACGTCGTCAAGGGACGAGGGACGCTCTCGCGGTCGGTCGTAGAGGGGCGCCTCGTCGGCGAGCGCTGAGGCCGGCACTTCGGCGAGAACCTCACCGTCGAAACCGTGACGGATACGCAACATTCCGCGTGTCGTGCCGTCACTTCGCGTCAGTGGTTCCACTACTCGACCCACGACCGAGGCGCGAACTTCCCACTTCTCGCACAACGCGCTGACGGCTTCTAAGTTCTCGGGCGTGATGATCGCCAACATTCGTTCTTGACTCTCGGAGGTCATGATCTCGAAGGGCACCATTCCCGGTTCGCGCAGCGGTACGGCCGTCACGTCGACGTCCATGCCCACGCCGCCACGCGCCGCGGTCTCGCTCGTCGCGCACACCAGTCCCGCGCCCCCGAGGTCTTGAATTCCCACGACCAAGCCGTCGTCGAGCAGAGCCAGGCACGCTTCGATGAGACGCTTCTCCTCGTAGGGGTCGCCGACCTGCACGCTCGGACGCTTCGCGTCGTCGATCGACGCGGCCCCGTCCTCGCCGGAGAATCCCGCCGACGCGAGCACCGACACGCCACCGATTCCGTCACGACCCGTTCGTGAACCGAGCAGCACCGCGAGGTTCCCGACGCCCGACGCGATACCCAACACGAGACGCTCCTTCGGTAACGCGCCCACGCAGAGCACGTTCACCAACGGGTTCGAGCTGTAACAGTCGTCAAAGGTCAGTTCACCGCCAATGGTCGGCACGCCCACCGAGTTGCCGTAGCCCGAGATGCCCGACACGACGCCTTCGACCAACCAGCGTTGACGAGCGTCACCGAGCTCGCCAAAGAAGAGGGGGTCCATCACCGCGAGCGGTCGTGCGCCCATGGTGAACACGTCGCGCAAGATCCCGCCGACGCCGGTGGCGGCGCCCTGATAGGGCTCGATGGCTGACGGGTGGTTGTGGCTCTCGATGCGTATCGCCACGGCGATGCCGTCACCCGCGTCGATGACGCCCGCGTTCTCACCCGGACCCACCAGAACGTGTGGTCCAGTGGTGGGTAGACGTCGTAGGTGCAGACGTGACGACTTGTACGAGCAGTGCTCCGACCACATGACGCCAAAGAGAGCGAGTTCCAGGTGATTCGGTTCGCGGCCGAGGACGATCTGGATGTCCTCGAACTCGTCGTCGCTCAGCCCGAGAGCTCGGTGAAGGCTCTGGGGAGGGCTAGTCACGTATTCAAACTACTGGTCGCCAAAGAGTCTCTCGGCGCTCTACGCTCACGCGGCGACGTTGGCCGCGACAAAACTCTCGAGCAGGACGCGCCCGTCGGCGCTGCCGAGCAACGTCGACATCGCGCGCTCGGGGTGAGGCATCAGACCAACCACGTTCCCCCGCTCATTCGCGAGTCCCGCGATATCGGCTAGAGAGCCGTTGGGATTGTCCTTGTAGCGAAGGACTACTTGACCGTTGTCGAGCAGTCGCTCCAACGTCTCGTCGTCACACGTGTAGGAACCAGAGAAGTGGTTGATGGGGATGACGAGCTCTTGACCGATCGTCGCTCCCGAGGTGAGGACCGAGTTGTTCGACGTGACCACGAGGGTGGTGGGTTGACAGAGGAACGTCAGGCCGATGTTTTTCTGCAGCGCGCCGGGAAGGAGCCCGGCCTCGGTGAGGACTTGAAAACCGTTGCAGATGCCGAGCACCGGGCCGCCTTCGTCGGCGAAGCGTTGGACCGCCGCCATCACGGGCGAGAAGCGCGCGAGTGCCCCGGGGCGTAAGTAGTCACCGTGCGCGAAACCACCGGGCAGGATCACCCCGTCGAAGTCGGAAAGGTCGGTCGTCGAGTGCCACACCAACTCGACCGTGACACCCAGGGCCTTCATGGCGGCGGCGGCGTCGTACTCGCAGTTCGATCCCGGAAAGACGACGATGCCGACGCGGTTCACGGCGTCACCGTCTCGCCCAGGCGCGCCGCGGCGTCTTCGATCACGGGATTTGAGAGCAGGCGCTCGGCGAGCGCCGTGGCCTTTTCCAACGCTTCTTCTTCACTCGCCGCGTCGATGGACATGCGAAAGGATTTGCCGGCCTTGACGTTGGAAACACCGCTAAAACCCAGTGCCGGAAGGGCTCTTTCGATCGTGGCGCCTTCGGGATCGGCGATGCCTTGACGAAGCGTGACGTCCACGATTACGAAGTAGTTCACTCCTAGAAACCGTACCAGTCGACGAGGAGTCGTCCGGTAATTCGCTCGTACGCCGCGACGTAGCGCGCCGACGTTACGTTGACAATTTCTTCGGGCACCGCCGGCGGCGGCGGTACGCGGTCCCACGACTCGCTCGTCAACCAGTCGCGAAACGGCTGCTTGTCGAAGGCCGGCGGCACTTCGCCCGCGTGCACTTGGTCGGCCGGCCAGATTCGTGACGAGTCCGGGGTCAAGACCTCGTCACAGACCACCAACACGCCGTCGACGACGCCGAGTTCGAACTTGGTGTCGGCGAGGACGAGTCCGACGCCTTCGAGTCTCTTCGACGCACGAGAGAAGAGATCGAGACACAACGTCTGGGCCGCTTCGAGACGAGCTGGACCGACGATCAGCGCCGCCGCGTTCAGATCGATGTTGAGGTCGTGACCCGCCTCGGCTTTCGTCGAGGGCGTGAAGATCGGCTCGGGAAATGGGTCCGTCAGACGAAGCCCGGCGGGCGCCTCCATGTCGTGCACCGTGCCGCGCTCGACGTACTCGTCGTAGGCCTGTCCGGCGAGGCGCCCGCGCACGATGCACTCGAGGGGCAGCATCTCGGCTCGACGGGCCAACATCGTGCGACCGTGCAGGTCACGGTGGCCGAGGAAACCGGGGACTCTTTCCTCGATCTCCTCGGGGTCACACGTCACCAGCGCGCTGGGCACGTTGGAGGCGAACGCGCGCGTCCAGTAGTCCGTCAGTCCCGTCAGCACCCGGCCCTTTTGGGGAATCGGTTCGTTCATGACGACGTCGTAGGCACTGAGACGATCCGAGGCGACCATCAAGAGATGCGCGTCGTCCACCTCGTAGAGGTCGCGAACCTTGCCCGAGTAGAGGTGGGTGAGCGCGAGTTCTTTCACGCGCGCCACGTCAGCGCGTCCAGGACGCGGCGGCGATGCACCAAGAGGCGATCGAGATCGAAGGCCCGGACCAACGCCTCGTCACTCAAGGTGACTTCGTCATCGTGTTCGATGACGTCGCGTAAGTTTCGTCGTTCTTCGATCGACGTGCGCGCGGCCGCCTGCACGACGCGATACGCGTCGTCGCGCGAGACTCCTGACTCCACCAGCGCCAGCAACACCGACTGGGAGAAGACCAGGCCGAGTGAGGCTTCGGTGAGATTGAACAGCGCGCGCTCGGGGTGCAAGACGAGCCCGTCCGCCAGCCACGTGGCCTTTCGCAGCATGTAGACGGTGAGTTGCAGCGCATCGGGCATGATCACGCGCTCGACGCTCGAGTGCGAGATGTCGCGTTCGTGCCACAGCGCCACGTCCTCGAGACCGGCCTGGAGATAGCCGCGCAGGACTCGCGCCAAACCACTCAGTCGCTCGGCGATGACGGGATTGCGCTTGTGGGGCATCGCGGACGAGCCCTTTTGTCCCGGTGCGAATGGTTCTTCGACCTCTCCGACTTCGCTCCTCGCGAGGTGACGAACTTCGAGGGCGAACTGCTCCATTGACGTACCGAGCGCCGCGCAGGCGTAGAGGACTTGCGCGTGTCGATCGCGCGCGATGACCTGGGTCGCGGGCACGGGAGTGAGTCCCAGGTGCGCGCAGACGTACGTTTCGACGGCGGGGTCGATATTGGAGAACGTGCCCACCGCGCCGCTCAACTTGCCCACGGCGATCGCCGAACGCGCGTCGAACGCGCGTTGGAGATCACGATCGACCTGCAAGGCGAACAGCGCGAACTTCGCGCCGTAGGTCGTGGGCTCGGCGTGCATCCCGTGCGTTCGTCCGACGATGGGCACGTCCACGCTCTCGATCGCACGACGGGTCAACGCGTCACGCAAGTTCGTCGTCTCGGTGATGACGATGTCCATCGCGGCCGCCAACGTCGAGCAGAAAGCGGTGTCCACGACGTCCGACGAGGTCAACCCGAAGTGCACCCAGGCTCCCTCGGGCATGCCGATGCGGTCCTGGACGATATCGACGAACGCGGCCGTGTCGTGGTTGGTGACCTCCTCGCGCTGGTTGACGGCGTCAACGAAGGCGGTGTCCACCACGGGGCGACGCGCGCGAAGCGCCGCGGCGTCAGCTACCGGCACGACCCCTAGTTCGACCAACGCCTCGGCGGCGAGCAGTTCGACCTCGAGCATGGTGTCAAAACGGTGCTCGTCGCTGAAGAGCGCGGCCACGTCTTTGGGTGCGTACCTCGGAATCACTGTTCTCCCTCGGAAGCCGACTTCGCGATGTCGCTTCGTCGAACGCTTCCCTCAAAGGTTACGAGAGCCGCGCCTTCGTACGCGCGACGACGGGCCTCGCTGACGTCAGCACCCAGTCCCGTCACCGCGAGCACACGACCCCCGCTCGTCACGAACTGACCTTCGTCGTTGCGAGCAGTACCGGCGTGAAAGACGATCACGTGCTCGTTCGCAGGCGAGAGCTGACCATCGGAGCCGAGCCCGTGGATCACGTCACCCGAACGCGGCTGTAGAGGATAACCCTGCGCCGCGAGCACGACCGTCACCGCGGCGCCTTCGGACACGGCACTCGCGCCCGCGAGGCGTCCCTCGGCGACGCGAAGCAACAGGTCGTAGAGGCCGTCACCGTAGAGCGGTACCAGCACTTCGGTCTCGGGGTCACCGAAACGAACGTTGTACTCGAGCAACTTGGGTCCCGACGGCGTCAACATGATCCCGGCGTAGAGGACGCCACGAAAGTCGATGCCGCGCTTCTTCAGTTCGGCGAGCGTGGGATGAATGGCGAGTCGAAGAATGTCGTCACGCTGCGCGTCGGACATCGCGGACATCGGCGCGTACGCGCCCATGCCTCCCGTGTTCGCGCCGAGGTCGCCGTCGCCGACGCGTTTGAAGTCCTGGGACGTGGTGAGAGGAACGACGTCCGTGCCGTCGCACAGCACGTGAAAGGAGCACTCGTCGCCGACGAGACCCTCTTCGATGACGATCGTCGTGCCGGCCGCACCAAAGGACTCGCCGCTCAACTTGTCGTGCACGTCGGCGCGCGCCTCGTCAATGATGTTCGTGACGCTGACGCCTTTGCCGGCGGCGAGTCCGTCGGTCTTGATGACGTAGGGCGGCAACAACGTGTCGAGAAATTCGAAGGCCGACTCCTCGTCACGAAACGTTTCGTACGCGGCGGTTGGGACGCCAGCCGCGGTGAAGAAGTCCTTCATGTAGGACTTCGAACCTTCGAGTTGAGCGCCGTCGACGCCGGGTCCGACGACCAACTTTCCCTGGGCTCGCAACTGGTCGGCGAGGCCCTCGACGAGGGGCTGCTCGGGACCGACGACGAAGAGGTCCGCGTCGAGTTCGCTCGCGGGCGTCGTGACGCAGGTGAAGCCGTGCGCGGCGATGCCGGCGTTACCGGGCGTCACGATGACGTCGCAACTCTTCGACAGCGCCCACGCCAGGGCGTGCTCGCGTGCTCCCGACCCCACGACGACGCAGCGACTCACGTGGGTCGAACGAACTGCTCTCGACCGGGTCCCACGCTCACCACGGAAATGGCGACGCCGATGGTCTCTTCCAAGAATTTCACGTAGTGCTTCGCTTCGCTCGGGAGTTGTTCGTACTTCGTCGCCGAGGTGATGTCGGTGCGCCAGCCGGGCAACGTCTCGTAGAGGGGCGTCACCTCGTGCAGGACCGACTGGTGATAGGGCGGATGGTCGTAGTGAACACCCTTCGCTTCGTAGCCCACGCAGACCTTGATCTCGTCGAGGGTGTCGAGGACGTCGAGTTTGGTGAGGGCGATCTCACTCAACGAGTTGAGTCGGGCGGCCTGGCGCGCCATGACCGCGTCGAACCAACCAACGCGACGACGTCGACCGGTGTTCGTGCCGAACTCGTGGCCTCGTTCGACCAATAGTTCCGCGAGCTCGCCGTCCAACTCGGTCGGGAAGGGTCCCGCGCCCACGCGCGTGATGTAGGCCTTGGCGATGCCGATGACGTCGGTGATGTCGCGCGGACCGAGTCCCGCGCCGATGCAGGCCCCTCCAGCGATGGGGTTCGACGAGGTGACGAAGGGATAGGTGCCGTGATCGAGGTCGAGGAACGTGGCCTGGGCGCTCTCGAGGAGGATCCGCTGGCCCGCGGCGAGGGCGTCGTGCACGATGGTGACGGTGTCGCCGATCATGGGCGCGATCCGTGGGGCCATCTCGTCGAGGTACTTCGAGGCGATGTCCTGTGCGCTGAGGGCCGGTCGGTTGTAGATCTTGGTGAGGATCAAGTTCTTCTCGTGCAACACCAACGCGAGCTTCTCGCGAAAGATCTTGGGGTCGAGGAGGTCCTGCACGCGAAGCCCGACGCGCGAGGACTTATCCGCGTAGGCGGGACCGATGCCGCGCTTCGTCGTGCCGAGCGCGTTCTTTCCCAAGAAGCGTTCGGTCAAACGATCGAGCTCTTGGTGGTACGGCATGATGAGATGCGCGTTACCCGACACGACCAGGCGCGACGGGTCGACGCCTCGTGCGCTGAGTTGGTCGTACTCCGCGAGTAGGACCGCGGGATCGACGACGACGCCGTTACCGATGACCGGCGTGATGTGGGGATAGAGGACGCCTGAGGGCACGAGCTGCAGGGCGAAGGCCTCACCGTTGACGACGATGCGGTGTCCAGCGTTGTGGCCGCCCTGGTAACGCACGACCATGTCCATGTCGCGCGCGAGGAGGTCAACCGTGCGACCTTTGCCCTCGTCACCCCACTGGGTTCCGACCACTACGGATGCGGGCACTTGACTCCTCCGAGACGGCCTCGTTGCACGTCAAGCCTAACGTAAGAAAAAAGGCGCCTCGTCGTCCTGCGATGCGCGAACTCCTCGTCGAGCGGCTACGCGGTTGGTGTCACCGTCACGCACGTCGCAAGGAAGAGCCGCGAGGGCCAGCGAACCCCCGATCCGACGTTGGACGACACGATTCAAGGCCCGCGTGTCAAAGACTGCGTCGCGAGTGATCAGCGATCAGCTCTTGGGCGCCGGACCTTTTCGATGATGAGCGCGAGCGTGTTCTGCACTGGGACGAGGTCACGTCGATAGTGACGGTGCGTGCGTTCGACGTTCGCGCGCGCCTCATCCGACAGCGAGTTCATCGCCTCCTTGACTTCAGCGATCTCTCCCTCGAGCACCATGATGCGCTTCACGCCCACTAAGTTGACGCCCTCGCTCGTCAGTTCTTGGATTCTGCGCAATGCCGCCAAGTCCGCGTCGGAGAACCGGCGAGACCCGCCTCGTGTGCGTTCGGGGTTCAAGAGTCCGCCGCGCTCGTAGTTGCGCAGCGTCTGGGGGTGGACGCCGGCGAGTTGGGCGAAGACCGAGATGACGTAGACGCCATGGATCTCTGGTTGTTCAGTCACTGCTCACCTCTTCGTTCAAGGCGCTGGCCAACTGTTCGACGAGGCCGCGCTGTTGTTTCGTCAACTTCTTTGGAACCGCGACACTCACCGTCACCAAGAGATCGCCCGCCGCGTTCTTGCCGTGAGCCGGCACGCCGCGTCCCTTCACCCGCATGGTGGTGCCGGGTTGAGTGCCCGCTGGGATCTTGAGCGTGACGGGTTCGTCCAATGTCGGCACCTCGACGGTGGTGCCGAGCATCACCTGGGTGAGAGGAACCTTCACGGTCGTGGTGACGTTGCGCCCTCGACGCTCGAAGTGCGGGTCCGGGGTCACGTGCACGTCGACGAAGAGGTCACCGGGAGGGCCCCCGTGCGTGCCGGGATTTCCCTTGCTCTTGAGGCGAATACGTTGCGAGTCGACGACGCCGGGCGGGATGCGAACGTTGACGCGACGCGCCGAAGGTTCGCGACCAGTGCCGTGACACGTCGGACACGGCGTGGCGAAACGTCCACCGCGACCCTGACAGACGGGACAGACACTCGACATCGCGAAGGGTCCCTGATCGTCGTTGATGACGCCGCGACCGTGACAACGTTCACACGTCACGAACTCGCTGCCCGGCGCGCCGCCGGTGCCCTTGCAGGTGTGACACGCGTCATTGCTCGGCAGCGACACGGTGGTCGTCACGCCCTTCACGGCGTCACGAAAGCCGAGGTGCAGCGCTGTTTCGAGATCGGCGCCGCGCTGGGCGCGTTGGCGCCGAGACCCGCCAAACAGTCCGCCAAAGATGTCGCCCAAGTCCGAGAAGTCGCCGGTCTGAAAGTTGAAGCCACCGGCGCCCGGTCCGCCGAGACCACTGGCCGCGGGGCCGAGGCGTCGGACCTCGTCGTACTCCTTGCGTTTGGGCTCGTCACCGAGCACGTCGTAGGCGCTCGAGATCGCTTTGAATCGTTCTTCGGATCCGGGATTCGTATCGGGGTGGGACTGTTTGGCGAGCTTTCGGTACGCCCGAGTGATCTCCTTATCGGTCGCACTCGAGGTGAGACCTAAGACCTGGTAGTAGTCCTTCTCGAACCACTCACGTTCGGCCATACCCCCACTATCCCCTGACTTTCACCATGGCCGGACGTAGTACCACGCCCTTCCAGCGATAGCCCGCTCGAAGCACTTCCTCGACCATAGGCCCGTCACTCTGCTCGTCACCTTCGACGTGCGCGACCGCGTCCTCCACTTGGGGATCGAACGGCGCGCCCACGTTGTCTATGCGCTCGAGACCTTCGCGAACGAGCGTGTCGAGCAAGAGCCCGCGCGCCTGACCCAACGCGACGGCTTCGGCACTCTCGGAGTTGCCAAAGTGCGCCAGCGCGTAGTCGAAGGCGTCGAGGACCGGCAGGACCTTCGAGACGAGGTCGCCCGCGGAACGCGTGGCCGCGTCCTCGGACGATCGCGCCACGCGCTTGCGATAGTTCTCGAAGTCGGCCTGAAGACGTTGGAGGGCGTCGAGATATTCGTCGCGTTGACGTTCGGCCTCGCTTCTCGAGTCGAACGCCTCGGTGGCGTCGTCAAGCGACGACGCCACCGGTTCGTTTTGTTCTACTTCGTCGCTCACGGCTCGTCCACGATCTCGGCGTCGACGATGTCGTCGTCGTCACCGGCCGGTGCCGCGGGCTCGCTCTGATTGGACTTGGCGGCCTCCTCGTAGAGACGCTGGCTGAATCCCTGGCTCGCGGTGAGCAACTTCTCGGTCGCGGCCTTGATCGCATCGAGGTCGGTGCCGTTGAGGGACTCCTTGAGCGTGTTGAGAGCGCCTTCGACGTCCTCGCGCTCAGAGCCCTGGAACGACTCGGCCTGATCCTTCAACAGTTTCTCCGTGGAGTACACGAGACCGTCGGCGTTGTTGCGAATCTCAGCTTCGGCGCGACGCGTACGGTCGTCCTCGGCGTGCGCTTCGGCGTCACGGACCATGCGGTCGATCTCATCCTTCGAGAGCGAGGAACCACCGGTGATGGTCATCGACTGCGTCGCGCCCGTCGCCTGGTCCTTCGCCGAGACGTGCACGATGCCGTTCGCGTCGATGTCGAACGTGACCTCGATCTGGGGCACGCCGCGCGGGGCCGGGGGAATGCCCACGAGCTGGAACTTGCCTAGCGTCTGGTTGTACGACGCCATCTCGCGCTCGCCCTGGAGGACGTGCACCTCTACCGAGGGCTGATTGTCGTCAGCGGTGGTGAAGGTCTGAGACTTCTTCGTCGGGATGGTCGTGTTGCGCTCGATGATCTTGGTCATCACGCCACCCTTGGTCTCGATGCCGAGTGACAGCGGCGTCACGTCGAGCAGCAAGATGTCCTTCACGTCGCCCTTCAACACGCCCGCCTGGACGGCCGCGCCGATGGCGACGACTTCGTCGGGGTTCACGCTCTTGTTGGGCTCCTTGCCCGTCACCTTCGTGACCAGTTCCTGTACCGCCGGGATTCGCGTCGAACCGCCCACCATGATGACGTGGTCGATCTTGTCGAGGGTGAGACCCGCGTCCTTGATCGCCTGGTCGAACGGCGTGCGACAACGCTCGACGAGGTCGGCGGTCAACTCATTGAACTTGGCCCTCGTGAGTTTGAGGTCCAAGTGCTTCGGGCCGTCGGCCGTCGCGGTGATGAAGGGCAGGTTGACCTGCGTCTCTTGGACGGCGGAGAGCTCGATCTTGGCCTTCTCGGCGGCTTCCTTTAGACGTTGCACCGCCATCTTGTCGGCGGAGAGGTCCACGCCTTCGGTGTCCTTGAAGGTCTTCACGAGCCACGCCATGACGGCGTCGTCCCAGTCGTCACCACCGAGGTGGGTGTCACCGTGGGTGGACTTCACCTCGAAGACGCCGTCGGCGATCTCGAGTACCGAGACGTCGAACGTGCCACCACCGAGGTCGAAGACCAACACGGTCTGCTCTTGGGGGCCTTTGTCGAGTCCGTAGGCCAACGCGGCCGCGGTGGGCTCGTTCACGATGCGCAGTACCTCGAGGCCGGCGATCTGTCCCGCCTCCTTGGTGGCGGTGCGCTGGGCGTCGTTGAAGTACGCCGGCACGGTGATGACGGCCTGGGTCACGGTGTCACCGAGGTAGGCCTCGGCGTCGCGCTTGAGTTTCTGCAAGATGCGCGCGGAGATCTCTTGCGCGGTGTACTTGGTGCCGTCGATGTCGACGCTCCAGTTCTCACCCATGTGGCGCTTCACCGAACGGATGGTGCGATCGGGATTGGTGATGGCCTGACGCTTGGCTACTTCACCGACCAAGACCTCACCGGTCTTGGAGAATCCGACCACCGACGGGGTGGTGCG
>Ga0182024_10010962_pt1 | contig 18337 bp, 16 predicted proteins | sample P32metaG_FD_120480 | JGI IMG/M metagenome (GOLD analysis project Ga0182024, IMG submission 120480) | Permafrost microbial communities from Stordalen Mire, Sweden - P3-2 metaG (Illumina Assembly) | ecosystem: Environmental > Terrestrial > Soil > Wetlands > Permafrost | place: Sweden: Stordalen... | reverse complement strand
GCTCGTGCCGCTCAAGCGGAAATACTGGGTAGGACAGCCCGGAGGGGCTGGAGGAGCCGCAGGAGCGCAAGGTGCGGTGGGCGTGATTTCCAGAGTCGGAAACTCGGTGTCGAGCGTGCTGTTCTTCACCAGCAACGAACCGATGCGGTTGCCGGGAGCAACGACGTCCGGCTTGACGATGTGGTCAAGCAACGTCGGCCCCTTCGAGCTGTAGCTGGCGATAGCATCATCGTTCCGTGAGGCTGTGTTGAAGGTTCTGGTAGCGCCCACGGTGATGACTGCCGGATCGTTACCAGGAGAACCGATGGTGGCGAAACCGTCGGTGCCCATCGAATTATCGCGGCCATCGTTTCCGGCAGCGACCACTACGACGATGCCCGCGGCCCAAGCCTGTTCTACGGCCTGATCCAGAGGATCGACGGTATAGCTTTCAAACACCGGACGACCCAGCGAAAGGTTGATGACGCGGATGTTGTATTGCGCCTGCAACTGAATGGCTCGCTGAATCGCCGCGATCACCTGGCTATCAGTGCCCGCGCCATTTTGATCCAGCACGCGGAGGTTGATGATATTGACATTCGGAGCCATGCCCATGATCTGTGAGGCATATCCGCTGCCTGGCTCAGAAGCCTCGCCGTTTCCGCCAATGATGCCGCTGACGTGAGTGCCGTGTCCGTAGGCATCGACGGCAGAAGTAACTCCTGGCACGAAGCTCTCACTATGAACGATGCGGCTGCTGCCGGCAGTGTGAAAGTCAACGTGGTCGGCAACGCCGCTATCAATCACGGCAACACCGATTCCAGTTCCATCCAGCCCATACTGCTGGGCGGCTACGTCCGCTTCGACTGCCGAAGCGAAGACCTCATAACTGTTGTCCTTAAGAGTGACTTTGCGATCCGGCGAGACGTAGACGACGTCGGAATCTTTTTCGAGCTGAGCAAGAGCGGAAACCGGAATATTAAAAGCCGCCGCCTTAATACCATGCAGTCTAGTCTTCACCCTTCCACCACGAGCTGCCATTCTCTGATAATGCTTGGCGGTGGGAGTGACGTTGAACTGCACGATCACATCCATCCGGTCATTCGGATGGCTACGATCAATGTCGCGGGCAATCTTCCCGTGCGCCACGCCGGGGCCCTGGTTGAAGAGCTGCGACGGCGTTACCGCAAAGCTCGCCGTAGCAAGGACGACGGGAATTGCTAAACCCAATAGCGCCGTCCGTATGCCCTTCCATTTTTGAGTTTGTAAGTTTCGTGATTTCATTGATGGGTCGCTCCGATCCTTCCCATAACTTGTCATGTCTGTTAGCTGCCCCAAACGGCTGATGCAATGAACGAGACAGCGTGGTTAAAAATCCTTTGGGGAACGATTTGGACGATTTCGTAGGCCAGAACCGTTAACCCAGCCATCCATCCGATTTTGTTCTTCATTTGCACTTGTCCACTCCTCACACAAAGATCTACTTCGTTACTGATATTGCAGATGGGGGGCCAAAGCAGAGGCCGATTAAGTAATTCATTATCAATTGTTTACAGGAGATTGACGAACCGGCCTGAAGGGACAGATTGGCCTGCAGGGACAGGCGCATACAGCTTATAATGCTGAAAACAGGATCGATATGCGGTTTGCCCAGCAAATGGGACAAGTTGTCCCTTACTGGCGCTTAAACAGCCCCAAGTTGGCTCTTGGCTGTGCAGTCTGCTTGAAGGACTAGCGATTCGTATCAGGGCTTGCCTTCAGGCGAGCCGTTAGCAGGCGGTTAGGTCTAAAGAGGCATGGCTGGGAAGCTCGGGCCTTCCAAGCCACAACGCCTGCAGGGGCTTTCCGCAACCGCTCGGGGCGGCGATCGTCGAGATCTAAAGTTCAACTAACCGCCTTGCGCCGGAACTGCGCCAGCCCAGTCGCGAGAAACAGCAAGTCAAAGAAAGTTAACGCGACCAAAACCGCTATTACCGGGATATGCGGAAACTGGGGAACGAGCGTACCGCGCAGGCCTTCGCTGGCATAAACCAGCGGGTTCACCAGCACGATTTTCTGCAATATAGGAAAGTGCGCCAACGCGCTCCACGGATAGTAGGTGCAGCCAAAAAAGATCATCGGAGTCAAAACCATGCTGAACATCAAACCGATGTGGTTTTGATCAATGCTGCACCCCAAGGCGAGACCGCCGCAGGCAGAAAAAAGAGCCACCAGGACAGTGACGCAGGCAAAAGTCAGAGGAGAGCGCAGGTTCAAGTCAACTCCAGGCCGCAGCAATAACCAAGCGGCGGGAATAACGACCAAGCCGGCGAACAGCGCTTGAATGGCGCCGAAGATAACCTTCTCGATGGCCAGCCATGAAATCTGTATCGGCGCCAGCAGGCGATCTTCGATCTCACGCGTGAACTGAAATTCACCAATCAACGGCATGGCCACGGCCCAAACGCCAGTAAAGACCATGCTGATCGCCATGATTCCCGGCAGCAGCAAGCTCTTGTAGGCGACGGGCATATAGCCGCTGCTCACCATGACGCGGCCGAAAATGAAGACAAACATCATCGGCTGCAAAAACGTCTGCAGCAGTAAAGGAATCAAGTTGCGCCGAGCGACATGAGCATCACGCCCCAGCAGAGCGAGAAAGGTTTTCCAGTTCATTCGCGCAAACTCCTTCCAGTGTGGTGCAGGAATAGATTCTCCAGGCTGGGCTCGGAAATGTGCACATCGCACAACTCCGCGTTAGCCAGCGCAGCGAGACTGGCGACCTCAGCAACCAGCGAGCCGCCGCGGTCGGCGTAAACATCGGCGGAGTTGTCATCAGTCGCACGAACCTCGGTTACACCTGGCAGCTTCTGGAGACGCTGCAGCAAATCGGGAGAAAGATGTCCAAATCGCAAGCGCAACAGAAATCCGCCGGGTACAGCAGCCTTCAGCTCGTGAGGAGTACCCAAGGCGATGTTACGGCCATGATCGATGATGGCCAAACGCTGGCACAGGGCATCCGCTTCCTCCATATTATGTGTGGTGATAAGGACGGTTTTGCCGCTCTGATTGTATTCACGAATAATTTCCCACAAAAGCAGTTTAGTTTGCGGGTCGAGGCCGGCGCTGGGTTCATCGAGAAAAAGCACCTGCGGGTCATGCATCATGGCGCGGGCGATGGAAAGACGTTGCATCATGCCGCCGGAAAAGCCGCGCACCAGTTGGTCGGCGCGGTCGCGAAGTTGAAAGCGGTCGAGCAGCGCGTCTGCTCTTTGCGATCGCTGTTGAGCATCGATGCCGAAGTAAGCGCCGTGGAAGAGAAGAATCTCACGAGCAGTCAGAGCAAAATCAAGATTGGGCCGCTGCTGCACCACGCCAATAAGTCGCTTGACTACAACCTGTTCCATCCAGACATCGTGCTCGCCAATCCAGGCCTGGCCGCTCGTCGGCCGTACGCGCGTGGTAAGGATTCCGACCGTGGTTGACTTGCCCGCGCCGTTCGGTCCGAGCAGACCAAAGATTTCACCAGGCAGTATTTGAAGAGACAGTCCGTCCAGCGCAACGATTTCTGGCTTCGATTGCTTCTTGGTTTTGCCGCGCCCGAAAGTCGGAGCGAAACCGCCTCCACCCGAGGCGAGCGGGGGCGGCGAAGTGAAGACTTTCCGCAGATCGATGGTTCGGATTCCAGCCAGCATGGAACGGTCCTGGTGAGTCCATCCGATAGAAGCAGAGGGATGGGACGATTGTCAATCGTGTAGAAAAGCAATGAACGATGGAGAGCGGGCGTCTCGCCCGTTCAATTCGCCGTCCAGTCAATGACCTTCGACGGATGCAGGCTGCGCGCTTGCGGATTGAACTTCGCTCAATCGACGCTCCAGAAATCGGCGTTCGGCATCATTAGTGACCAGTGCCAGAGCGCGTTGATAGCTTTTTGCGGATTCAACTGTGGAACCAAGACGACGCAGCAGATCCGCGCGGGCGGCATGCAGCAGATGATAGTTGGAAAGATCGTCGCTTGCTGCCAGTTGATCGATCAGGTCGAGGCCGGCTTCGGCGCCCTCGGCCATGGCCACGGCCACCGCGCGGTTCAGCGCAACAATGGGCGATGGCTGGACGCGCTCCAGCAGATCGTAAAGGCGGACGATCTGAGGCCAATCTGTTTCTTCCGGCCGCGCTGCCTGACAATGAACCGCCGCAATTGCCGCCTGCAGCGCAAATGGGCCAGGTCCGCCGCGAAAAGCCTCGGCTATCAGCGGCAGAGCCTCCGCAATCTGAGGGTCATCCCAGCGGCTTCGGTCCTGCTCTCCGAGAATAATGATATCGCCAGCTTCATCAACGCGGGCATCGCGCCGCGCGTCGTTAAGCAACATAAGTGCAACCAGACCTATGACTTCCGCCGGAGGCTGCGGCATCATTAACGACCTGACCAGGCGTCCCAGCCGAATAGCCTCCGCGCAAAGATCGGTCCTCACCAGCGGCCCCACGCGAGTCGCAGAATAACCTTCATTGAAAACCAGATAAATAACGGTCAACACCGCCTCGATCCGGTCAGACATCTCGGTGGTCTCGGGTACGCTATAAGGGATGCCTGCGTCCCGAATCTTGCGCTTGGCACGAACCAGCCGCTGAGCCATGGTCGCCGGAGGCACAAGAAAAGAGCGGGCAATTTCGTCGGTCTCCAAACCGCAGAGCGTGCGCAGGGTTAGCGCTACCTGCGCCTCCAGGGCGAGCGCAGGATGGCAACAGGTAAAGATGAGGCGAAGTCGGTCGTCGGGAATTTCGTTACTATCGTAATCTGGAACTTCAATCGTCCGCACCAACCCCGAGGTGGCGTATGATTCAACTTTTTCTTCGAAACGGGCATTGCGCCGGATGCGGTCGATGGCCTTATACCGGGCGGTCTGGATGATCCATGCGCGGGGAAACTCTGGCACGCCAGATACAGGCCATTGATCCACGGCGGCGGCAAAGGCCTCCTGCGCCGATTCTTCGGCGAGGTCAAAGTCTCCTATGAGGCCGATCAGGGTAGCGACAATCCGCCCCCAATCGGAGCGATAAAGCGCTTCCACGGCTTCGCTGGTTTGGAACGACATGCCTGATTGTAATAATTTTTTGAGAGGAGTGTCGATTTACACTCAGTTCGTTCGATTTACTGATGAAGGCAAACAAATTCAAACGGAATGGAGACAGATATCAATGCGATGCATGGTGATAGTCAAGGGCAGCAAGGAGTCCGAGGCAGGAGGTCTTCCCAGCCCGGAGATCATGAACGCCATGGGAAGATTTAACGAAGAACTGCTGAAGGCCGGAGTATTGCTGGCTGCTGAAGGGCTGCAGCCGACTTCCAAGGCCAAGCGCGTAAAGTTTTCCGGCGCCAAGTCCACCGTAATCGACGGCCCTTTCGCTGAGACCAAGGAATTAATTGCCGGCTTTTGGCTATGGCAGGTGAAATCGGTGGATGAGGCCATCGAATGGCTAAAACGCAGCCCCTTCGGAGGCGGCGGGGAAGTTGACATTCGCCCGCTATTGGAAATCGAAGACATGGACCCCGTATGCACGCCTGAGATTCGAGAACGAGACAAACGCCTGCGCGCGCAACTTGCTGGGAAGAAATAAGAGCCTCGACGGAACTATTATTATTTCTAGCCGTCTAAGTAGTTTCGGCCGCTTCGCAGGTCAAAATATACAGGCCCAAATATTTCTGCCGAATGTCGATCGGGCCATCCGCCGTTCGACTTATTAATGGAGGCGCACAAAAATGAAGTACATGTTGCTAATTTATGCCGACGAGCAGGCCTGGACCGAGGCTGAGCGGCAGCAGTGTTACGGCGAGTCCACACAGCTTGCCCACACGCTCAAGGCGAATGGCCAGTTTGTGAGCACTTCGCCTCTCCAGCCAGTGTCGACTGCAACCAGCGTTCAGGTGCGCGATGGCAAGCGAGTGGTGACCGACGGCCCATTCGCAGAGACACGCGAACAACTGGGCGGCTACTACATGGTCGAGGCCAAGAATCTCGACGACGCCATCGACATTGCCGGACGAATCCCGGCCGCGCGCAAGGGTACGGTCGAAATCCGGCCAGTAGTAGAACTCCCGGACCTGCCAACGAGCTAAATCGAGGACAACGCTATGCAACTGAATTCTTACCTTACTTTCAGCGGTCAATGCGAGGAAGCGTTCAAGTTTTATGAACAGTGCCTGGGCAGCAAAATCGTCAACATGTGGTCGCACGCGGGGACACCGCTAGAAAATCAGGTACCACCGGAATGGCGCAACAAAATCATTCACGCCACATTGGACGTGGGCGGCGACCTATTGCAGGGTTGTGACGTTCCACCCGATCATTATCAAAAACCACAAGGCTTTTTTGTAAAACTTGACGTCAAAGACAAAGCAGAAGCAGACCGAATATTTCTGGCTTTGGCAGAAGCCGGGAAGATTGAAATGCCACTCCAGGAGACATTTTGGGCCCTCCGATTTGGTATGCTCGTCGATCGCTTCGGCATCCCTTGGATGATTAATTGCGGCCAAAAGACTTAGTCGTCTTCCGAACCAGGCAGACGATGGCGAAGTTCGATGTAATCAAATGACAAAAACCAACAAGGAAAAAATAGGGAGAAAATCATGGAAACAAAACCCACGCACGAACAAGCACGACTCCACTTGCAGGTCTTTGAAGAGCGCCGCGAAGCCCGGCTTCGACAGGCTCGCGACTGGTTTATCAAGAACTATTTCGCGGACACCTTCGAAGACTCCATGCGAATCGCCGCACCGGGGACAGAAGGAGGCACTAATTTCATGATGGTGGTCAGCTATTGGGACCAGACCTGCGCCTTGCTGAATTATGGTCTGCTCCACGAAGACTTGTTCTTCGAAACTACTGGTGAATTCTTCGGAGTCTGGGAGCGTGTCAAGCCGATCATCCCGCAGGGTCGGGAAATGTTCAAGAATAAACAGTTCCTTGGGCACTTGGAAAAAGCTGCGCAGCGCTACGAAACCTGGATTGAAAGCCGTAATCCCGGCAATGTCGCTGCCATGCGTCAGTTTATGCAACAGATGCGGACGCAGTTCACAAAAGCGGCATAGAGGCTGATGCATTAGCGGTCGAGCCTGCGACCACGATTCGTGAATGTGGCGCAGGCTCGCACTTCGAATCTAGTTCTTCAGGAGCGACAATGAGCCAAAAGATGATTGAGAAAATAATATCGGGAGCTTTCGCGCTGGCTGTAGTGCTGGGCACATGGCAGGCGCAAGCGCTGGACGCCAAAACGCCGTATCCCACCATGGCACCGCTTGAGCAATACCTGATAACAGATCGCAACGCCGAGATAGCTTTGGCCCGTAGCGCGGCTCCCGATTCTATTTCTCGCGATGCAAAAATCCTGGTCCTCGGGCGGCAAGGCTACGAAACTGCAGTCGAAGGCAAAAATGGTTTCGTGTGCGTCGTCGAACGAGCGTGGATGTCTCCGTCTGACCACCCTGAGTTTTGGAACCCAAAGCTGCGTGGACCGATTTGCTTCAATCCAGCGGCCGCGCGATCCATTCTGCCGCTCACGATTAAAAGGACAGAATGGGTGCTGGCTAGGCTTTCCAAAGCACAAATCATGGACAACCTGAAAACCGCAGTCGATCGAAAAGAACTGCCTGCTCTCGAGCCGGGGGCCATGAGTTACATGTTGTCGAAGCAAGCCTATCTTACCGATGCCGACGGACATAACATGTCCCATCTCATGATCTACGTTCCACTCACCCAGAGCGCCGCTTGGGGCGCAGATCTGCCCGGCTCTCCAGTCATGTTCGGTGGACAGTTTCAAGGCGCTCCCGAACCTATAACTGTGTTCCTGGTTCCGGTTGAAAAGTGGTCGGACGGTACCGCCGCACCCATGGATGCAAACTGACATCCGTTGTGGTTGTCCCAATCTCGGATTTATGAACAGGGAAAAACATGCAAAAAATAACTCCATTTTTGTGGTTTGACAGTAAGGCGGAAGAGGCAGCAAACTTCTATACTTCCATTTTCAAGAATTCAAAAATTCTGAACGTTGCGAGACACGGTGACGCGGGACCTGGTCCGAAAGGGTCCGCAATGACGGTGACTTTCCAACTGGAAGGCCAACAATTCATAGCATTGAACGGAGGTCCGCAGTACACTTTTTCTCCGGCCATATCGTTCTTCGTAAACTGCGAAACGCAGGCAGAAGTAGACGAGTTGTGGAACAAGCTCTCGGCCGGTGGAAAAGAAGTGCAATGCGGATGGCTGCAAGACAAATTCGCCCTGTCGTGGCAAATTATTCCCAAGCAATTGATGGAACTCATGGGCGACAAAGATCCTGCAAAGTCGCAGAGGGTATTCAAGGCCATGCTACAAATGAAAAAAATTGATATTGAAGGCTTGCAGCGAGCTTATCGCGGTGAATAAATAAAGAGGAGCGAAGCATGAGCGAGGTACGGGTTCTGGTGGGAACACACAAAGGCGCATTCGTCTTGACGTCTGATGGCAAGCGCGAAAAGTGGGATGTTAGCGGTCCCCATTTTGCGGGCTGGGAAATTTACCACATGAAAGGATCCCTCGCAGATCCGAATCGTATTTATGCGGCGCAAACTAGCGACTGGTTCGGACAAATCATTCAGCGCTCCGATGACGGAGGCAAGACGTGGCATCAGCCGGGAACACCTCCGGGAGAGCCGCTTCCACAATGGCCAGCTAAGGCGAGCAACAAGTTCGTCTACGATGCTTCCGAAAGTGGCAAGCCGCTTACGACACACCAGTGGTACGACGGAACGCAGCATCCCTGGGAGTTCAAACGCGTCTGGCACCTGGAGCCGTCGCTCGACGACCCCGGCACTGTTTACGCTGGTGTGGAGGATGCCGCTATCTTCCGCTCGACTGACGGCGGCGAGAGTTGGAAGGAACTCTCCGGACTGCGCGGCCATGGCACCGGGCCGAAGTGGCAGCCGGGCGCGGGCGGCCTGTGTCTGCACACCATTATTCTGGATCCCAGCAATCCGCAACGGATGTTCATCGCCATTTCAGCGGCGGGTGCTTTCCGTACCGATGACGGCGGCAACACCTGGAAGCCGATTAATCAAGGGCTGCGCTCGCAGTACATTCCTGACCCTAATGCCGAGATCGGCCACTGCGTGCACCACGTGGCGATGAATCCGAAGCGGCCTGGCGTGCTGTTCATGCAGAAACATTGGGACGTCATGCGCAGCGACAATGCCGGCGATTCGTGGCAAGAGGTCAGCGGAAATCTGCCAACTGATTTCGGATTCGTCATCGATGTCCACGCGTACGAGCCGGAGACGATTTACGTTGTTCCCATCAAGAGCGACTCGGAGCACTACGTACACGAGGGAAGGCTGCGCGTCTACCGCAGCCGTAGCGGCGGAAACGAATGGGAGGCGCTAACCAAAGGTCTGCCGCAAAAGGACTGTTACGTCAACGTTCTGCGCGATGCCATGGCCGTCGACTCGCTCGACAAGTGCGGCATTTATTTCGGAACCACGGGCGGGCAAGTGTACGCATCAGCCGACGCAGGCGATAGCTGGAATCCCATTGTGCGCGATCTTCCAGCGGTGCTGTCGGTCGAAGTGCAGACGCTGGCGTGACATGGTCCCAGGGTTATTTGCTTCCATTTCGTTGAATGATATACAATGGCAATGTAGATCATTCAGGAGACGGAAGATTATGCAGGTTTCCAAATGGGGCAATAGTCTCGCGGTGCGGCTACCGTCTGAAGTTGTGGAAGCTCTCAATTTGAAAGAGGGCGACCAGATCGAAATTAGGATCGCGAACATGCGGGAATTTGAAGTGCGCCGCGATCCCGCCCGCCAGCGGGCTCTCGAACGCTTACGCCGGCTACGCCGTCCTTTACCGGCAGGATTCGTATTCGACCGGGCAGAGGCGAATGCCCGCTAAACATTTTCTCGACACCAACGTGTTGATCTATGCGGTCGCGAAGAACGACCCTCGCACGTCCAAAGCCGAGGCCCTGCTGGCAAGCGGCAGCATGGTAAGTATTCAGTCGTTGAATGAGCTTGTCTCAGTGGCGCGTCGGAAGCTGGGCATGCCGTGGAAAGAGGTAATAGAATTTGTGGACCTCATTTGTATTCTGTGCCCCGACCCAGTTCCAACCACACTCGATACGCACAAGGGAGCTCTTGCCATTGCAGAAAGGTATGGATATAGCATCTACGATGCGCTAGTCGCTGCCGCCGCTCTGGAGTCTGGCTGCAAAACGCTTTACTCCGAAGATTTGCAGGATGGGCAGATTATCAATCGGCAACTGACAATTCGGAACCCTTTTCGATGACGCTGGATGTCGAGCCGGAAGGAGCCCACCAACAATGACGATCCGAGTTATGCTTCCGCAACATTTGCGAACGCTGGCGCACGTCGGCGCTGAGGTCTCAATCGAGGTAGAAAGTCCGGCATCGCTTCGCTCTGTCCTCGACGCACTCGAGGCTGCATATCCGATGCTCCGTGGCACGATTCGCGATCACGTCACGCTGCAGCGACGGCCATTCTTGCGATTCTTCGCATGCGAAGAGGATCTGTCGCACCAGCCGCCTGAGACGCCGCTGCCCGCCGCAGTCGTCTCAGGAGCGGAGCCGCTAATCATCATCGGCGCAATCGCCGGCGGCTAGTCGTAATTTAAGCGTGTCATCCCGAGCAACGCGAGGGATCTGGGTTTTTGCCAGCGCTGGCGATAACGTCGGCACGGGCAAGCACCCAGATCCCTCGCTTCGCTCGGGATTACAACTTTAATCGGGGCAACAGCTCGCAAACGAAAACTCGTTCAACTCCCTGGCAAGACCCAGCCGACGCGAGTACCCTATTCATTCGCTGCCCAATCCATGAAGGAGGAATGCAAGTGAAGCTATGGATGGTGTGTGCGCTTCTCGCCCTCGCAGTCACGTCCGTCTCTGCCCAACAAGCCTCGAACACCAGTGATCCGTATAAGCCAACCTTGGACCGATTAAAATCGCTGACTACTCTGCCCTTGCCCGAGTGGCGATTTCATGCGGACGTGCCGCATCCCGAGGATCCGTCGTTCGCTGATTCCAGCTGGGAATCATTGCAAGTCGGGGACAAATGGTCGACCGGGCCTCGCGTGCTGCGCCGCTGGATCGAGATTCCCGAGAAGATCAACGGTTACGCGGTGCAAGGCGCACGCGCCAAGTTGGATATGAGGTTCGACTTCAACTGGAATAACAAAGGCCCAGTCACGATCGCAGTATTTTCCAACGGATCGCTGGTGTCGCGCGGCGATGACGACATGCAGCAGCCGATCCTGCTCACCGAGAGTGCCCAAGCCGGCCAGAAATTTCTAATCGCGGTGCGTATCGACGCGCCGGAGGTGGAAACTTTATTTCATCACGCGCAGTTGACGATTGAACCTGGCGTTGCCCGGCCGGATCCCGCGATGCTGCGAACAGAAATTCTCGCGGCGCGACCGATGATTACGGCCTATGAAGAAGGACGCGAAGAGCGCCAGCAGCAACTCGATTCCGCCGTCAAAGCCATCGATTTTTCCTCGCTCGATAAGAACGATCAGGCTGGATTCGACGCTTCGCTGCGGCAGGCGCAGAGCAAACTGCAAGCGTTGAATGCGTGGTTGAAACAGTTCACCGTTCGTGCGGTGGGGAACTCGCATATCGACATGGCTTGGCTGTGGCCGTGGACGGAGACAGTCGAAGTCGTCCGCAATACATTTCAGAGTGTTCTGGATTTGATGCGCGAGTATCCGGATTTCAAATTCACCATGTCTTCGGCGCGAACTTATGAATGGATGCAGGAAAAATATCCGGACATGTTCGAGCAGATCAAGCAGCGCGTGAAAGAAGGCCGCTGGGAGGTCATTGGTGGTATGTGGGTCGAGCCTGATCTGAATATGCCGGACGGCGAGTCGCTGGTGCGGCAGATTCTGGTCGGCAACCGATACTTTCAAAAAAACTTTGGCGCCGACATTAAAATTGGCTGGAATCCGGATTCCTTTGGATACAACTGGCAGCTTCCGCAGATCTACAAAAAGTCTGGCATCGATTATTTCGTAACCAGCAAGCTGCTGTGGGCCACCGACTACACAAAATTTCCCTACCGATTATTTTGGTGGGAGGCTCCCGATGGAAGCCGCCTGCTGACTTACTTTCCGCACGAATATGCCAATCAATTCGAAGCTGAGCAAATAACGAAGGATTTGGGGATATACGCGCCGTCAATTTACGGGAACAAATTCACCAATTCGCCGCAGATGCTCTACTTGTATGGAATCGGCGACCACGGCGGCGGACCGACGCGCGCCATGCTCGATCAGGCGAATCGGCTGCGCGACCCGAACACAGTTTTCCCGAAGATTGACTTCAGCACCGCCAAAGATTTCTTCGCCGACCTGAATCAGGAACTTCCAAATCTTAAAGTGCCCACTTGGAATGACGAACTCTATTTCGAGTATCACCGGGGCGTGTACACCTCGCAAGCGGACACGAAACAACGCATCCGGCACGATGAGGAGTTAATGCTGGATGCGGAGAAGTATGCGTCAGTCGCGGCGCTCTTTGGCCGGCCCTATGCGCAAGATCAATTTCAATTGGCTTGGAAGAATTTATTATTCGATCATTTTCACGACGTGATGCCCGGCTCGGGAATCGCGGTGAACTATCTCGATGCCAAGCGAAATTTGGAGGATGTCGCGCGCTCGGCCAAAGAGATCACGGATGGATCGCTGAGCGAGATCATGGCTCACGTCAATACGAAAGGTGATGGCGTCCCGCTTGTTGTCTTTAATTCTCTCGCATGGCGGCGAGGCGAAGTGATCGAGGCCGTGGTCCAGCTTCCTGACCATAATATTTCCGTTGAAGTTGACGATGCCGCGGGCCACCGAGTTGGGTCGCAATTGCTCTCGCTGGACGCAGCGACAAACCGGGCGCGTATCCTTGTTCTCGCGGATGTGCCGCCCCTGGGCTATAAGACCTATTTTGTGCGTTCAGCAAAGGATGTTTCTAATGTTGATGAAGTTCCCGCCAGCTCGCCAGCGGTAACAAAAGTTATTGCCGCGGGAAACGTAATGGACAATGGATTGGTTCACATTAAAGTCGATCCGCAAACCGGATGCATTACCAGTCTTCTCGATTTGCGAACTAAGACGCAAGCGCTTGCTCCCTCCGAAACCGATACCGGCGGCCCCAAGACCTACGCTTGTGGAAACTTGTTGCAGGCTTTTTACGACAAACCGCAAAAATGGGATGCGTGGAACATCGACGCCGATTTCGAGAAACAACATTGGGATTTGGATAAAGCTGACGAGGTGAAACTCGTCGAGGGTGGGCCGTTGCGCGCCGTGATCCGCGTCAAAAAGCATTTCCAGAATTCAACCTTCGTGCAAGATATCACCATGTACGCTGGAGTGCCTCGGGTTGATGTGAAGATGCAGGCCGAGTGGCACGAAAAACATATTCTGCTGAAAGTGGCTTTCCCTTTGAGTGCGCACAGCGACAAGGCCACATTTGAAATCCCTTACGGCTCGATCGAACGTCCGACCACTCGCAACACACCGGCAGAACAGGCCAAATTCGAAGTTCCAGCGCAGCGCTGGGCCGATCTTTCCGATGCTAAGCGCGGCTTCAGCCTACTCAATGACAGCAAGTACGGATACGATGTCAAGGCCAACGTGCTGCGTCTGTCATTGCTGCGCTCGCCGGAATGGCCCGACCCGCACGCCGACGAAGGTCATCACGAATTCACCTACTCTTTGTATCCGCATGGCGGGAGTTGGCGGGATGCGCAGACCGTTCGCCGCGGCTATGAACTGAATTACCAAATGATTTCTGTGCAACCGCACAAACATGTGGGAACGCTTCCGAGCGAACATTCATTCATCGGAGTTGACGCCGACAATGTCGTGCTCACCGCGATCAAGAAATCTGAGGACGATGACTCGCTGGTTTTACGCTTTTATGAGTGGGCAGGCAAAGAAGCGGATGTAAAACTCCATCTACCGCCTGGAGCGCAGGCGGCGTCAGAAACCGATCTGATGGAGAAACCGATCAGCGATCTTGCCCTTCGCAATGATTCCGTAACTGTGCACACCAAGCCGTACGAGATCAAGACGGTGAAGGTCCGCTTTGCGCCACAGCAGTAGCAGAACCGCGGCGACTGAAAGCGCTGCAGCAGTTCGGCATCGCTGAAGCAATGCCCGAGTCAAACCCTTTGTCATCCTGGACGAAACGAAGGATCTATGTACTCGCTCGCGCAAACAAAATGCGTGGATCCTTCGCTGCGCTCAGGATGACAGCGTTTTTCGGCTGCTGGATAGCTGCACTAAAGCTACATTGAACAGCACGCTACTGTCCTTCGCCTTTATCGATCTTGCTCGCGACTTTCACTCCGCTCAGGCCGCCAACATATTTGGCGATGCCGCGGTAGAGCGATTCAGCAATCTTCTGGCGGTAGTCGGCGGTTTCCAGGCGGTGCTCGTCGCCGGGATTGCTGAGGAAAGAAATCTCCGCGAGAATCGACGGCATGTTGGCTCCAATCAGCACGATGAATGGAGCCTTCTTCACGCCGCGGTCGCGTTGCCCGGGACTCTTCGCCGCCAGGCCAGTGTGCAGAGATCGCTGTACGTCGCCGGCGAACTCCTGCGATTCTTCGATCTTCTCTTTCAACGCGATCTTCTTAACCAAATCCTGCAACTCGTGAATCGATTTTTCTGAGACCGCATTTTCGCGGGCAGCAACTTCGAGCGCTTCCGGCGACGAAGTGAAATTCAAGTAGTAAGTTTCCACTCCACGGGCGTCAAGATCGTGGCTTGAGTTCGCGTGCACGGAAACAAAAAGATCAGCGGCTTCCTGATTCGCGATTGCGGTTCGAGTCTCAAGGGGGATGAAAGTATCGTCCTTGCGCGTGTAAATAACCTCGGCGCCCAACCTCGTTTGCAGTAACTTGCCAAGACGTCGGCTGACGTCGAGCACCAGATCTTTTTCTTGCAGCCCAGTTGGACCAATCGTTCCGGTGTCGTGGCCTCCATGTCCGGGATCAATCACGATCTTTCCAATCTTCAATCCCAGCGCGCGAATCAGCGAACGATCACCGCTGGCGGTCGGTTGGGCTTCGCGTGTGTCAAACTCAGCGGCTGCGACCTTGCGCTTGCTTTTGGGGCTGCTCTTGGCGCGGTCGGAGGGCAGACTCGATACCGTGTCGACGCTGGCGGGCTTGATCTTTCCGGGATCGACAAAGTCAGACTTGACCGCATCTTTATTAATATTTTGCGCCAGCGCCTCGGCTTGCTCGGGGCCATCACTGTCGGCATCAACGATGGTCTTCTTAACTCCGTTGCTGATCACCACTGAATTACGGCGCGCCGATTTCTCAATGGAAACTTTTTCCCCCGACAGCGCCTCGCCGCTGGTCGGATCCGGAATGCTCTTAGCGGAAGAATTTTCGACGTCCGCACTCGACTTTGCCTTCATCGCCGACGCGGCCGTGACTGGCTTGTTGTGAATGTCGATAATCAGCCGCGGCGGATTCTCGACCAGTGCTGCATCAAATTCCGAAAGTTCGTCGAGATCGAGCACCACGCGCGCGCGTCCAGCTTTAAACTGCGCGGTGCGTATATCTTTCAACAGGCCGTCGCCGACATCGAAAGTCCTGCCGGCCAATTTGGGATCGAGGTCAGTATTAAGCAGATCAAAGAAAATGCGATCGGGCGATTCGATTCGTTGCGACTCGAACTTCACTCCCTGCTCAAGATCAATCGCAACCCGCGTGTAATCCGGCGTCGACCAGTGGCGGATTCCGATCACGCGCGATGGCTTCCCAGATTCCGCCACTTCAGTTTGATTGCTCGAATTATTCTGAGCGCTTTCGGACACAGCACCTGAATCGGCGTCCGCGCTCGGCTTCAGAGCTTTATCAGCAGCTTTTATTTCTTTCTGTAACCTGCGGCTGGGCTGGGGCTGCGCAAGTTCAGCAAGCGCCTGCCGCGCCGCCTCGGCAAATTGATTACGCGGATAACGCCGCACAAATTCTTCAAACGTCGCATCGGCGTTCTTCTTGTCGTGAAGATCGTCTTTGTAGATCTCGCCAATCCTGAACAGAGCGTCGAAGCGAAACTTGCTGCCAGGATATTCGCGGCGCAAAAATTCGTATTGCTGAATCGCGGATCGCAACGCGTCGGAATCGTCGAAGCGCCGTCCCATTTCCTCAGTCATCTGGGCAGCCGCAACTACGCTGGGATCGGCACGGCCCGAAGTAGGCGCTCCGAGATACACCCGGCGATAAGCACTGATCACACGTTCATAGTCAACCCGCGTGCGTTTGTCGATGGGCTGACCTTCTAATGCCTCCTGCATGCGTTGAGCGGCGGCAAATTGCGAATCGGCCCACGCGCCGGACCTGTGAACGCGCGCGCCGGCCAGCGCCGGCAGCAACAGCGCGAACAGAGCCGCACTCCAGCGCAGTACGCGTTGAATTCGCTTCGTCTTCAAATTGAACGGCCCGTAATCGCTATCGCAAAATTAAGAACGAATTCCTGGGATGACTGGGAGCTTGCTCGTCAACCAACCTGCACGCAATTATTCTGTATTGCTGATGTGAAGCACGCCCCGGGCGTCCCGCTCCACATGAATTGGATCATGCATGGGGCTTTCCAGAAAGTGAGAACCTGGGTCCGATCCTCCTGGGTTCGATCCTCCATAGTACAGCTGCGTGATCCGCTTAACGTAGTTGCGGGTTTCGGCAAAATGCGGCACTCCGGCACTGCGCGCCACCGCTCCCTGGCCCGCGTTGTAGGCGGCGAGGGTCAGCTTCACGTCGCCTCCGTAGCTCTCCATGAGCTGCTTTAAATGACGAACCCCGGCGTCGACATTTTGTTGCGGATCAAACGGATTTTCCACCCTCAACTGGCGCGCGGTTTGCGGCATCAGTTGCATCAGTCCCATCGCACCTTTGCGGGAAACCGCATTGGGATTGAAGTTTGACTCCACTTTGATCACAGCCCGCACCAGGTTAGGGTCAACATTGTGCCGCGATGCCGCTTGCTCGATTGCAGCATCGATGTCCTGCTGCGAGAACGCCTTTCCCGGAGCAAAGTTTGTCTGGTTGACCTCGGCCGCAGCCGATCGCGCCGCCCGGATGTTTGCCGAAGGCACCGCTTTCCACCGATGTTCTGTGGAACTCCAGAATGCCAACGAATTTCGCGTAGGCGCATCGAAATGTCTGCTCGGTGCTGCCGAAAACGATTCATTGACATAGACTTTGTGACCGCTGTCATCGGTGCTGCTGGTGATGGCGGTATGCGCCGCCCCAGAAGCAGCTTCTGCCTGTAGGAATGGCGTGGTGAGTGAAAGGAAGATCGCGATTACGGGACTAGCCATCAGCGCGAGTTGCAGGTCTTTTCGCATAGCCGGGTGACGCAATATCACGAAGCACAATCACAGCGCGGACACAACACCGCCGCGTCTGCCCACCCGCAACCTGAAGGAGAATCGTAAAGCCAGAGTGCAATGATTATAGGAGTCTAAGGATAACCGCAGCAACTTACCAAAGGAGTACTGAACCACCGTGGTAATCGCAGTAAGTAATTGAAAAAACATAATGTTCGCCGGAAGTAACCATCCGAGAACCGGGCGCCCGTCCTTGTTCGCGTTCTGTGCGAACAGGGTGGGGCTTTTAGTAGGTGCGTGAGAAGTAGAATCTTTTGGACAGGTGAGGACGCCCGTCCTCCACAAACTTTCATGGCTGTAGTACGCTGCCTGTTGATCCCCATGAATGAAGTGGAAACATCACAAAGGCAAATGCCGGACTCGCTGATGCTCTACGGTTTCTGGTATCGCGCTCTGCCCAGCGTCCAGGTTGCCCGCGATCATCTGCATAAAGCGATGCTGCTCGAGACCCCTTTAGTGATAGGACGCGATCGTCAAGGCAAACCTTTTGCTTTGCGCGATGCTTGTCCGCACCGGGGAATGCCGCTGTCGTGCGGCAGGTTTGATGGGCAGAATCTGGAGTGCAGCTATCACGGTTGGAAGTTCGACGCTCACAGCGGGCAGTGCCAGCTCATTCCGTCGCTGACTTCAGATCAGGAACTGAAAGTGGATCGCATCTACGCCGGTAGTTACGCGTGTGAGGAACACGACGATTTCATCTGGGTATTTGTTCCGGCGCCGTCTCCACCCGGCGCAGGTTTTGGCAAGGCGGTGCCGCCGTCGACGAGTGCTCCGCGAGTTTCAACTTTCGGTGAAAGCTACAAGATCGCCCGCCTGAGCGCCGACCTGCCGTGCAGCGTGGACCATGGCATTATCGGCCTCATGGACCCGGCGCACGGGCCGTTTGTCCATCAGGCTTGGTGGTGGCGCAGCCGCCACAGCATTCACGAGAAG